>JACCDR010718409.1_pt1 | contig 16398 bp, 11 predicted proteins | sample 7446431 | NCBI WGS metagenome assembly JACCDR01 (sample SAMN15323443, study PRJNA562643) | freshwater metagenome | isolation source: river surface water | place: USA:Blue River Watershed | collected 2017-08-17 | reverse complement strand
TTCTTGGAGCTTGACTCATCCGGCCTGCACCCAAACCAGTACGCGCTGCTTAAGGGTCCGGCCAAGCAGGCTTTGGCCAAGTTTGACAAGCAAGAGGGAATCTTCCGCCCCATCAAGTCTGTACGGGAAGGTGTTTGGGGGATCAAGCCGAAGAACTTGGAGCAGCAATTTGCTCTCGACGCTCTCCTTGATGACAACATCAAGTTGGTAACCTTGATGGGCATTGCTGGCGGCGGTAAGAGCTTGCTTTCTATTGCAGCGGCTTTGTCCAAAGTCGAGAGCAACGAGTACGAGAAGCTGATCGTAACCCGACCAGTGGTTCCGATTGGGCGTGACATCGGTGCCCTACCCGGCGAACTCATGGAAAAGATGGACCCATGGATGAAGGCGATCTGGGACAACGTCGATTTCATCATCAACCTTGACAAGAAAAAGGACAAGCAGAAGAGCAAGAAGTCCTATCAGGAATTGGTTGATTTTGGTATGCTTGAGGTTGCGCCTATGACCTTCATGAGAGGTCGTAGCATTCCAAGGCAGTTCATCATTGCCGATGAAAGTCAGAACCTGTCCAAGCACGAAATCAAGACTTTGATCACTCGTGCTGGTGAAGGGACAAAGATTGTTCTGACGGGCGATCCTCACCAGATCGACAACCCTTATCTCGACTCGGAGAGTAATGGGTTGGTTTATGCTGTGAACAAGTTCAAGGATGAAGAGATTGCTGCCCACGTGAGTTTGACAAAGGGTGAGCGCTCTGAGCTTGCCGAAATCGCAAGCCGTATCCTCTGATGGTCAGACCAAGAAGAACGTAGTATACACAAAAAGACCCGTCAAGATAATCACGGCGGGGGACTTGAGAAGTCCCTCGACTATGCGACGCTTCAGAGGTAGAGAACGAAGAAGCGCATGCTCTTCCAAAGCTGCTCGTTCAAGAAACGGCAAATACTTGCATACAAGAACCATAACAGCAACACCAACAACAATCAAGCCAAAAAAGCAACCAAAGGTAACGCTTAGGTAAATGCCGAACGCTGGAATGGTTCCAAGATCTGGGGTATTCACCATTTGGAATTCTTCAAAGCTGGGGAAGGCGGCGCAAAAGCTCGCAACGAACACAGAAATAGCAAAATCCAAAGCCTTGAAAAGCGTCTTGTCGGTAATCATCTACACACCATCTTTCTAAGGACTCAGTCCTTGGTTGAGTACTCGCGCCCGATGATCTTCATGATCACACGGCTGTTGTCACGATCTCCCGTGGTGCGCTCCTTGTGAGGAGAAACCACGATACCCTCTCTGCACCGGGCCAGCTTCGGAGAGTATACGCTGGGACCATCGGCAAAAGCAACAAGTTTGTCAAAGTCAAAAGGACCATCATAGATCACAGGAGCGTGCGGAATACCGTTCTCCTTGGCAATCTTGACAAAATCGGGCTTGTCGATCCAGAGATTCTTGGCAGTGTCGAACATGTCAAAAGCAGCCATACCACCACCATAGTTGAAGCTGGCTCCTTGAGTTCCAAGAACTTCTCCAAAAACAACAATGTGAGGATTGGTCTTGAGGAACTGCTGGAGGCTAGGCGTGGCGTTCAAAGCCTTCCACCATACGTTATCACCTTCACGGCACCAAGAAGAACGCTTGCCAGCGTAGAAACGCTCACCGTCCCAACGCCAACGACCGTTGGATCCATGAAGCTTTTCCAAGGCAATAACAGGTTCGCCGTCTGTGAAGAAGTATCTGTTGCCTGACTTCTTCATGTTCTCGATGTCATACACGCGAAGATGTCCCGTGTAACCTTCAGAGCCTTCTGAGTCGGAATCCGTGGAAACGGACTCGATAGGCTCGTACCAACGGACTCCCAACTGCTCGGTAACGTCGTCACCGATCTCACCCTTGACGGGGACGAGTACACCTTCAGACCACACACCACGGAGTTTGGCGGCGCGGATCCGCGCATAACCAAAGTACGGGTGATTGGGTACGACGAATGCCTTGGGCTGAAGGAAGGCAAACTCTGGGCGGGAAACATCCACAAGGCTGTCCGGGATCACGTAGGCAGCACGGTCTACGCCAAGCCAATCTGCCGTACGAACCACGCAGGTAAAACCACCAACCTTGACAATTGAAAGAGAATCTGCGTTTCCATGACTCTCAAGAACAACAGGAACAATACGTACGCTGTGATCTGACATGATCACCTCCTCAAACATGGGTTGGAGGTGACTTTACCCAGACGGTAAGTAGGATGTCAAGAGAAGCCGCCAAAACTCCCGTTGGAGTGCCGATCTCTAGGATGAAAAATATAGCAGCATTGACAAGTTAGCAGGAAAAAGGTAGTAGCGATGCCGCTTGTTACTGTCAGGAGGCTTGGAAATGTACACTTCGACTTACAAGAGGATTGAATCGCCTGTTTTCGATGGTACAAAGCTTCCTGTCAGGGTGGACTTGGCGCACGCAGATCTGGTTGACCCACGTCATGTGCTGTTCTCACCTCAAGCAAAGAGGAAAGACGAGATCTTCAATCAGCGGTTCTTCGCAGATCCTTCTATTCCAATTGAATGTGGAAAGCTAGTTATGGAGAAGCTCCCTCAAGAGGACGTCTTCGTGGCAAGGCTTCTCATCAAGCCCAAGGATCGGGTCGTGGCCCAGTTGCCTGAGGAACTTTCTTGGGTTACACCATTCCTCCAGAGGTGCATTCAGTATGAAGTCTTCCTGACTGAAGGCAAGATGGACTACTTCTGGTACCTGACCGTCAGGCACGGATCCACCAGCCTGCTTGGCAATGATGACGTTTGGCACTGTGATGGCTTCCAGTCTATGCATGAAGCGTGTGTTCCTCGGCACCGGCCTGAACGGAACTATGTGTGGACCTCTGAGGACGCTACGGAGTTCAACCTGACGCCGTTCTTCATCGAACACTTGGACTCAGCCAAGTACAACGCACACCTGCATTTCCAGAAGTATGCCGTCGAAAGCCTCACCGTCAAGGGACGCGCGCAGAACGTGTTGATGTTTGACCCGTATCAGGTACATCGACGCCCTGTCATGCATGAGCCTAAGCACCGTACTCTCTTGCGTTTCTCTGCGATTGACGCCATGATCATGGACGACAAGAACACGCAGAACCCACATATTCCGGTGCCAAAGTTCAACAGGCTTGACATCAGGGACACTTTCGTTCAGGATGTCTACGCTGGTGACAGTAAGTAAACCAAAGAGGCTGAAAATGACTGACGATTACAATGTAGACAGTAGTGATGTGAACTTCGTATTGCTGGCATTCAACCCAACCACACCGCTCGGTGTCGGGCTATGGTTGATTGCTATCGGCATTGTTCTGATGTTTGCCGCGAGCAACGCCTCAGACTGCTCGAAACGCCACTGTGAAACTGGCGTACCTCGTGTCATTGACCACAACTGCATTTGCGTTGAGAAGGCAACACCATGAGAGACAGCATCAAGAGTGTGCTGCTGGCTGCGCCAGTGTCCCAGTTTGATGAGGTTATGCACCCATTCGTGCAAAAGTGGGACGACCCTCCAACCTCGCTACAACTGCTGGAAGTTCTGGACCTATGCATCCTGTGTGCTCACGGAAGTGATCTTGTTATTACCTTGCTACAGACAGTGTATGATGAGACGCTTCAGCGGGAACAAAAGAAGCATGAAGACAATGTACCGCTGGCTACATGGCGGAAAATGTAAATCCAACCAACTTAGAAGGAATCTAAATACTATGCGTGACATCACGAAGGTTATTGACAGTATCGTTGTAGAAGTAGATGCCGGGAATATGGAACCTGAGGATAAGTCTTATCTTGTGAAGAGGCTTAAGTCTATCCGCACGACGGCTTGTTACACAGCGCCGGAATGCCAGATCGACTTGTGGTATCTGCTGGCTGAGCGGCTACAAGCAGATCTGCCCAACCCGACCAAGCCAGATGCTCCGCTTTGGGTGCGTCGGGTGTCTGCCATTATGATGGATACGCCTATCCCAACCGTTTAAAGCTTGCTTCATACAAGCAGCGTCAAACCAGATCAGGATGCTCGCGCGCCCAAGATTGTCCATCTGGAGACGCAAGCCAAGCTTGTCCTTTCTTAGTGTTAAGCCAGTCAGAACCGTGATCAGTAAGCAACCACTTCTTACCACCATCTGTAGATTGGAACCAAGATTGACCATCTGGGGAGGAAAGCCAAGCTTCTCCAACTGGCGAACCGTATAGCCACTCGCCGCCCCAATTACCAAAAAGCCACGAGAAGAATTCTTCCGATTTGATCCACTTTTTTCCCGTTGCGGACCTCCACCATAGATCGATTGCACCGATTGTATTAAGCCAAATACCTCCAAAATCAGTCATGATCCAAGCGTGACCTTCTGGGGAGTACAACCAAGACTGTCCATCTGGAGAGGCAAGCCAAGCTTCGCCATGTTCAGAAAGCCACCAACCGCCAACATCAGTAAACAACCACTTCCTACCGCGAGAAGTCTTCAACAATTCAAGAATATTCTTGCTATCCTTAACAGCAACCCCATACCAAGCGCTAAACCCCATTTCATCGAGAATCTTACGACTCCAGTCATTTGGACCTACATCTTTTTGATGTTCCTGCTTCTCATCCCTTAGCTGTTCGATGAACGCGTCTTCATTCTTCTGGCCGTGCTTCTGCCGGATCATGGCCATTCTTCTTTCTCCATTAGGAGAAATCAGGAAGATCCAACGAGTACCCGGAGTATTGTAGTCTCTGAAGAATTTGGTTTCTGGTTTACTTACACACCAAGTAGTACCCTTACCTAATTCGCAAACGTCTTCGTGTCTGAAGACCTCAAGAGCTTTGTAGCCATTCTTGTCGTACAGAACTACAGGTTCCTTGTCCTTGTTCTGCCCGTGGCCTTGCTTAGTCCTTACCTCAATTAGCTTGTCTTGGTTGTCCTCTATAACCTTGTCGAGTTCCTTGAGATCCTTGGCCTTGAACGGAATCTTGAATTCATCAGCAATCGCATGGAAAGTGGTGATCTTCTCGGAGACTTCCTCTACGGAAGCACCATTTCTTACCTGTTTCAACATCCATTCGAGATATGCGTATTTGTTACCAGAAGGATCGTGAGTAGCTAACTCTTCAATTTCCTTGACATTTTCAGGAAACTGCTTTTTGAGAAGCTTGGGGGTAGATCCTGCTGCTTGGACCAGCAGCGTCAGGGCCAAGATTTCAAGCTGTTTCGGAGACTCCTCTTCAAGAGGACCATCCCTAATGATATCGAACATCGGCTCATTTTCGGAGAAAATCTCAAACGACGCAGGCTGACCGGGAACATCAGACTGCCCTAGATCGATGCAGACAGGATAGTCCCCGCGCATCATGATGTTGTTGTCGTGCAGATCGTAGTACTTGACGTTGCACTTACGCAAAGCATGTTCTAGGCGGTACATCCACTGTATTTCTTCACACTCGGGGTTGTACGGATAGTAGATTGAAGCAAAGTCCTCAACGCTGCTCTTCGTGATCTTCCGCTCAAAGTCGCCGCTTTCGGTACGGTAGGACCACCAGTTGAAACCAAGCTGACGCCAAGGAGATGTTTCTGGGGTTTCTTTCAGCATCTCCTGAACAATGACGTAGATCGTACCCTCTTCAAGAGTCGTAAAACCAAACACATCATAGTACTTCGTCAACTCTGGGAATTTTGAACCGCTACGTAGCACCTTGAAAGACGCTTTAGCCTCAGACAAGTCATCTGTGAACTTGGCAACCTTACCATTAGGTAGACGGAACGTGGTGCCATGCATACCACTATGCATTTCGTGTAGGACGTCAAAGTTCCTGATGCCAAGACGCCCAAGAACACGAAGAGCGACGTCCTCAGTCATGTTGAGATTGACTTCATCTTCATCGCCATCAACAACTGGAGATGCCGTGGAGATGAACATAGCCGACGTCTCTATGCTGTGCATAGGCTTCTCAGGATCTTCGTTAGGAAGAGCAGCCTTGTCGACATACTTGTGAAACAAGTTGATAATGATATCTCGCGTCTCTTGTGGATAGTTCAGTACCTTGATGAGGTACTTCATACGATCATTCTGCCACTTATCCATAGTTTCAAAAAAGCTGAATGACGCAGCACGAATCGGAAGACCAACATCAACGATGAGTTTCTCCATAAAACTCTCAAGGAAATCACGAAAGAAGTTGAAGAAAACTTCAGGTATGGAGCCATCTTCATCAGAATCATCGTTAAGGAAAAGAGATCCGACAGTTCCTTCTCTGGTTGCAGTTAGCAGTAGCTCTTTCGCAAGAGCCAACTTGATATGCGATTTAGCTTTACCTCTGAGGATGTCAACAAATGGCGCTCGTTCGAATATGCCAGTTTTTTCAGCACGCAGTCCGATGCCGTAGAGAGCTAAGTCGAAACCCTCTTTTTCTGTCTTGTCGGGGTACCGATCTTGCACAAGCTTCTTGAACTCAGGTGGGACGTTGGCTATCGTCTCTGCAAGCGCTTCGTCACAAGCTTTCTCCATAAGCGGATCCAACCTGCGAAGAACGCCAAAGAGAAGTTCTGACGACTTCGGTGAGAGTCTTGGAAGAGATCTTGACGAGATATTAACGCCATGGGTGATAGGAGAGCCATCACGGTCGTAACCACTCAGAATGATTTGATCGGGATCAAATCCAAAACGAACACGTATGAAAGGATTCCCTGCAAAAGCGAACAGTCCTCCATTCTCGAAGCTTACGATATCCAAAAAGAGATCGTCCTGACGCATAGAGGAGGAGAGTAACTGCCGTAGACCATCTGTGAAAGGCAATGATGCGTCTAATGTGGTAAGATCGAAAGGCGTTCCGACAATACTCTTTCGGTTACCAAGCGCTTTCTTCAGTATGGCAGTAGCAAGCTCCCCAGAGTTGTCTTTATCCAAAGAAAGCAAATCGGGAAGCGCTGTCTCCCTGAGCAGATCCTGCTTGGCCTCCTTGACAAGACCGGAAGTCATACCATGGTTAACAGGCAAATCGAAATAGTTCATATAGTACTGAACGACACCGTCCTTTGACCAAGCCAAGAACTTGTTGCTGTGTTCGACCTTGTTTAGGACACTTGTAAACAACTCGTGTGGAATCTCGACCAAGAACATCTGGGCGCTCCACTTCTCCATGTAGGATCTCCAGTAGCCTTCAGTGTGTGTAACACACCACTTCGTACCGTTAGAACCTACAAACGAGCAAAGCTGGTCCTTGGAGAAGACCTCCGTAACCGTACCATCAGGTCCACTGTAGATGACGACCGGCTTGTCCTTGCGTGCTCTTGAAAGCTCAGCAGCTTCTTGAACTGCGTTTTGTAGCTGTTCGGTTCCTTTGTAGTTAGCGATGTTCTTGTCTTTGATGAACCCTTGTTTCGACAAGTGCTGGAAGGCTTTGACGATGTCAAAAAACGTCCTCAGAGAGGTATTCGGTTGGTAGTACTTGAAATCCACAGTCTCGTTCTTAAAGACACGAACAACCCAATCGAGATACTTGTAGTTCTTGTCCCCAAGGTGCTCAAGGTACTGGTCAGCAATCCACTGGATGTGGTTGGCGTGTTCTGGGAACTTCTCCTTGAGAACGTTCACGCGCTCAGGACCAGCTTGGATGATTGTGCTTTTTGGTGAGTTATAAGCGGAAGTCGTGGTCGTGGTTTGCCGAGCTGAGTTTGTTTTTAGGGTCGGAGGATCGGGACGATACCAAACTTCCTTGGTATCGGAAAGTTCATCCTCATAAACGTCGACCGTAAAGCCGTCAGAAAACCTGACTCGGTATACGGCGGGTTCTCCGTTTTCTGCGCGCTCTTCTTGCGTTTCGCCACCACCGGGCTCCACAAGCGACAGCACCGTGACGATCTGATGAGATCTATACCAAAGTTCAGCATCAGCAGAGTCCTCAGATTCGAGGCAATGGTACTCGAACAGTTTGACTTCTCCGGGGGAATAATACGAGGCTTCTTTCGGGGTCGAAGTAGCAACAGCCTCCGTCGAACGTTGAAAATACTTCGGCTTCACTTCTTTCCACAACCCCAAGGCTAGCTCTTTCTCAAGATTAGCTATCCTCATCTCAATCTCTGGAATCAATTGATTAGGGGACTCCAGATCCGCGATGATGTCTTCAAGAGATGCACCATCGAGATGCAAAGCATCGTAGTACACGCCCTCGTACTCAACAACCGTGTGTCTGTGACGCTCAAAGGTATCGTCAACCTCTTGAGCATCAGCATCGGGAAGAAGCGATACCATCGTATCAGCAAATTCATCACACCACCCACGATTAATGTCCCAAGGAAGTGGATCGTAAAGACGGAAAGAAACCAGTCTACAATCAGTAGGATGTGGCATCAAGAACCAAAAACCATCACGACGCATTTCAGAAAGAGTGATCTCCAACGCCTTGGCGGCAGCTTGCTTAAGCTCCGGTGGAGCTACGAAGCCTCCTTCCTTCTTACGCTTCGCTGCGCTTGTAGATACAAGCGCAGCGAGCAATTCCAAACCCACACTCTGATCTATGGCGGTCATACAGAAGAATCACTTTCTGCTACGAGAAGCGAAGACCCAGACTTCACCATCTTTGAGATTGTCAGGCGCGGGTACATTGAGGTCTTTTACGTTGCGCTTACTGAAGCGCATGCGTTTTGGCATTTCGTTGTACACAGAGACAGGAGCAGCCTTGTCGCCAAACAAGTCAGCAGGGTAATGTTGAAGCCTGTAGTCTGGTGTTGGGAAAATGATGCGTGTGACGGAATCATGGAATTCAGCCACAAACTCCTTGAAGACTTCGTATTCGAACAACGACAACTGCGCATCATCGCTATCCTTGCGCTGCTGGATGAGTTCGCGAATGTAATAATTTGCTTCTTTGCTACGAGGACCGCCGCGACGCATGGCGTCTTGGAAATCGCGCTGCGTGATGTGTCGTGTACCAACAGCCCAAAGCATATCAGTCTGAACCTCGTGGATCCACAAAGACCCGTCATCCATCTCCGTGTAGCGCACCCAAGCAAGCACGATCTTACCATCCAGAGTAGGATGGTCAGACTGCCTTGCCATCTCAGTGTAACGCTCCATGTAGGAAACGGCTTGAGGACCGTAAGGCTGGAAAAGCCTTTGCATGTCTGCTTGGTCGATAACAAGCAGGTAGCACTTGTTCTTCTCAAAAATGCTCTGTTCGGCGTTCCAGTCGATGACTGCGGTCTCAGCCACCTTCAACATTTCATCAATGATGTTTCGGTTCTCTTTCGACTCAAGCTTGACGTCAGACTTCCGAATATCTTCTACAGTGACCAGAACGTCCTTCTTAGGCTGCTTGACTTGTAACCAGCGCTTGAACCAAGGGGTTGCTCCAAAGCGAGATTGCTCAATCTCCCTCACCGTCAAAGCGTCTTTGCCTGACTTGGCGATCAGGTTCATAATGGCAATCTGATCGCCAGAAAGCTCACCGACAGCTAGCACAATATGTGCCAATCTTGAATACAAGTCTTGTGCCATTTTGAAGATTACTCCACCTCGTATACATAAAGTGGGGAGTAATCTTCAGTCTTCAAGCCAGCGTAGGTTGTTTCTGGAGAACTCGCGCTTCTCACCAAGGTCTGTTGGGGTAGAAACACCAGCAAAAACGAAAGGATTGTTTGGGTAACCACGCATACGAGAGTATGCTTGACCAATCGTAGACATCTGGAGTTTGGTACCCAAGGAACGCTTGCCTCCTTTGGTAATCTCCCAAACCTCTTCACCGTCACAAATGATATAGGCCCATTGAGGGTTGACTCTAGGAAAGGCTAGGTCGTGAATGATTCCTTTGAAATCGTTGTAATCCATGTTGTCAGGCTTGATCACGAAAAAAGACTCCTCCTTAACGGCGGGAGGCAGATTACCAGCTTCACGCGCTTCGTCGTAGGAATACCCTTGAGGAGGTTCCTGCCAAAAACCAACAAGCCTGTAAGGCCCCATGCGATACTCAGCAAGTTCCTGCGCAAGCTTTCTGTTACGTTCACGGTTCTCTGCTACTGTGACCTTTCGAAGCTTTCCCTGTGCCTCAGCCTCTTCGTACGTCATACCTTCTGGTGGAAGCACAACCTTCCAAGCCGTCAGAATTGCAAAAGGAGTCATAGGCGAAATTTCTATCTTCTTTGGATTATTTCGCGGATTGTCACGAAGATCAAAAGGCTTGTTTGGATTAGCAGGCTCTGGATCAAAAGGCTTGGAAGGGCTCTGCACCTCTTCTTTCGGAACGCCGACCTTCTGAAGGAGTCTGCTTAGACTGGACGCCTGTACAAAGCCGAAGCCAACATCAGAATCACGCTGAGTCACAGTGTCAGGGATAGCAGCAACAGTAGAAGCTAGCTTCTTGATTATGAGATGGTTCATCGACGCACACCTTGGCGATTCGTGGAAGATTTGGCAGTTTTCTTCGTTGGGACAAAAGGTTTGGAAGGCTTACCTTCATTCGCTGGATCGTAGAACTGCTTGGCAGCAAACTGGCTAATGTCATACTCAGGTACAGCTTCGCGCAACCTCTTAAGGTTCTCAGGCGATGGTGAACTGTTCTGCTTGCTGACGGCTTCATAGATCGTCCCATCATCACGAAGAATCACCGTAATGAGCCTCTTGTTTTCCGGGTCGCGCAGAGAGTACACGCCTGCTTTGTGATTGGCAGGATCCCAACCATTCTCCTCAGCATAGTGGTCGTAGTTCCGCTTAAGGTCACCGCAGCAATGACCTTGCGCATTACCCTCATCACGGATCTGCTGGAGCTTTGTGAGCCTTCGGAATGTGTGCCCATCAGCAAACTTGTAAACGATCTTCTCTTGCTTCTTTGCAAGCTCTGATGCAATGTTTTTTTGTGTTTGGATAACGGCAGAAAGCGGAGTCTGGAGGAAGTCACGACCCTTCAAGTACTTCTCAATAGAATTGAGATACTTGGTAAGCCACTCTATGGTTTGATCGTAAGCTCGCGGGTCTTCCTTAAGAATCCTCGCAAACCCCTGAACGATCCAAGGAATAAGCTTGGCGTACGAGCGTATCTGCGAAAACCTCTCCTTGTTGGCCTTGATAAAGTCCACAGGTGGTGAACGGTATGGCCGGTCGAGGTCGCTCTCAGACATGCCAAGATCGGCACCAACAATATCAAGCACAGCATCCATGGCACGGTTGTCTGTGTCCGCCTTACGCGCTGCCTCATAAAGAGGCCCGTAAACAGAAGCTGGAGCTACGGCAACGGCAGGCTTGGGATTGCTGGCGACAATACGCGCCAGACGTTCGAGAGAGGAGCTACTTTTCATTTTGCAAATTTCTCCAAATGCTAGTGTAGCACTCTCGCAGCTTCTCTGTCAAATTTCCTCAGCGCAGCCAGATCGGCTTGCAGGAAGCTACAGCCAGACCTGATCCAAAAACGTCTGCGGTGACGTCTGCCGGGTCTTCCACAGAGGAAAGCTCAATGAAGTTGACACCCACACAATGCTGATGGATAAGCTCGTAGTTAGAGGCGGCAGTGACAATACTGGCGTCCAAACTAGACAAGGACAACGCAGGATTGGACCTTGGAGCGTTTCTGAGATCGGCTCTGGTTTGATTAGCAACGTCCCAAACTTGACCCTTACTCATACCAAGACGCGAGTCCATATGCCTACATGGATTGACGTTGGTATCTGTGGCACCGCATACGGAGCAGTTGTGGACAACAAAACCTTCAGCCGTGAAGTTGTGTTCAACCTCCACATCCTTGATACAATAAACAGGCTGCTGAACTGGGGAACGCTCCACGTGAGACACACGCACCCACCAAAGCTTCTCATCAAGAAGCTTCTGGAAACGGTCAGCTAGACCAGAATCAAGCTTTCTGATGTTCTCCATCAAATTGTAACGGTCAAAATGGCCATACGAAAGAACGGAGTTGTCCTTAAGTTCGACTCTGAAGAGTTTTGCCTTACCAACAGATCCATCTTCAAACTTGTAGTATGGGTTACCACTTCCGTGGTGCTTATGGTCGCTATAGAGCTTGTCTAGATTCTCCAAACCATATGGAATTTCCTCGTGAAGCTGCGTGATGTTCCTAGCAAGGACATGAAGATGCTCAGCAGCGTCGCCAGCACGTGCTTCAGAAGTAACACCAATCTCACGCATATACTTGTCTACGGACGTACCTGAGATGTGCGTGCGGTACATCATCAGATCGCGCGGATGGACACGCCCATTAGGTAAAACGGCTCCTTTTGGATGAAATACAGAAATACCCGTAGACGCGATACCAAACTTGGAAAGAAGCAGTCTGGTATCAATAGCTAGCTGCTCAGAAGCGGTGTAGAATGAGAGGAAGTTAGACGTAGCCGACCCATCGCCTTCCCAGTAAGCACGAAGGAACGCAGCCGCACAATCCTTAGGAGCCTGCAAAATGGACCAAGGAATACGCTTACCAAGGGCAGTGGTCTCTTCAACGCCTAGGAATTCAAAGAAATTCACAATAGCTAGACGAGCATTATGATCACTTGGAAGGCTTCCAAAACATTTCTCAAAGCACGCTTCATAGTGAGCAATGAGGTCTGGTTTGTTGACGTTACCGCTAAACCCTACAAAAGCTCTCGAAGGTCCAAAAGATCCCTCAGAAATGAAATAACCCAACAAAGAAGCCAACTCAGGAGTCATTTCAGTGGGGAACTTCACATCAGTGCTAACAAGAGATCCGTTGATAACGGACTTGCCAAATTTCTCCTTGTACTCTTTTGCTGTCATACCGTGCGTTTTGCAATGAGATTGCAATTGAGAAAACTTCTCAGAACAAACAGCGCACGTAAGCTTCTTGCTGTCAGTGTCAAGTTCGTTTAACACAGAAACGTAATGAGAAAGGTCAAGCTTATCCGGCCAAACTTCTGAATCTTGAATTCTGAATGCGACGTAGTCACCCTCGTTCAAGTTACCGGCTTCGACCCAAGAAGTGGTAAGGTCAGGGTTGAGCCTAAGGAAAGTGTGATCCAAAGAGGCAGTTACTGGGATGCTATTCCTACCGTGTATCTTGACGACGTCCTTGAATCCACGGAAAATGGCACCACCACACCTCTGCGGCCTCCCCTTAGTTTCAAGAATGTCGCCATCTACAACATCTTCAATTGGAATTAAACCACGCTTTGTGGCCACGCGCGTACCCTTCACCATCGGAAGGAAATACCCGCACATCGCTCCCATTGAGTAACCAGTGCGCTTGCCGTCGATAATCTGCTTGACAAGGTGAGGATCTTTGGTTCGGTCGAATCCCGTCAAAACGCGAATCTTGTAGATACCATAGGCTGGTAGGTACTCCATCGAGGCGTCGAAATGAACGCCTTTGGCCTTGAGAGGATCCGCGTTATCGTGGTTAGCACAAGCAGGCTTTCCAATGAAAGTCTTGTAGATTTGCTTACCAAACTCAGGGTCGAAGTAAGCAACCTCTTCAAATGGGAAAGCCTGCATGTTCCTGTTCGGAATATCTACCGTCACAATCGGTACATCTACAAGAACATAGTCCTCAGGATCAGCCGAAATCCGGTAGGTTTCGGCAGCAGCCGGAAGCCAAGAAATGTCAATGTTGCTCTTTTTAAGCACACCGCCGTCAATGATTAGCTTCTTGGCAGCCTTGTCGTGGTCTCCCTTGACAGGCTCATAGCGCGTAAGGGCGGGAACAGCCGCATCTGACTGAATGAACTCAGTATGGGCCTTCTTGTTCTTTCTGATGTAATCTGGGTTAAGCATCGCCGCTACGCTCCGGTTCGTCATTATTCACAACATAAGCTGCTTGTTTTGTGTTCCTATCGTTCATGACATTTTTGAGAATTTCCAATGCTTCTGCTACCTTAGCTTGGTCCTCTTCGGTAACGATGGTGCCGTCTGCAATTGAGAACTCGGTCTCCAACGTATTGATGGCTAGTTCGATCTGGTTTTCCTGCGTACCGGCATTGTACTCCACGTTCTGTTGAGGGTCTTCGTATGGATAGTCGGCTTCAGTCAGAAGAAGCTTAGACAACTCGCTTAGCTGACGGCTGCTAGAAACGCTTCGCCTGTTCTCAGCAAAGCGCAAATCGTAGGCAGGAATGACAAAATAGCCGCGTTTGAAGGCGTCATAGAACATATTTTCTTTGCTTTCGATCTCATCGTAAATACTAAGCAGTCCTACGTTTTTGGATGACTCCAAAAGTGGTCTAAGACCATCGCAAAGAGCATTTGCTGCGCCCATGACACGCCAAACCTTTTGCGTCAACTCAGCATCGACAGTTCTGGCAAAGTCTTTGTCGAAGTACATCTCAAAAGAGCGTTTGTTTCTGATCTTATCAAAAAGCTTGACCATTGGAGAGTTAGGATAGGTCTCTGCGACACGCTCAAGAATAACCTTTGATTCAGGATCCTCAATGGCATCGTAGTAGGCTTCTAACGACGCAATCGTAGCTCTATTCGATTTTACGAAATCTCGTAGGTAAGAAGCACCTAACCAGTTTTTCATCGATCTTGCGTATTCTCTTATGTTTTCAACGTAAGAGTAGAAATTACGAGTACTTGCTTTTGCCAATAGCAGTTCGTCTAGACTACGTGACATAGACAACAAGTTACCGAAGGCTGACGGAGCAGCAGGTAACGAAATAAAAGTGTCTTCAATGTCACTAAGATTCGCGACGAAAAGCTTAAGCTCTTTTGTCGGTTGTCCACTAGAAGCACTATAGATAGCATCTACGTAACTGCTGATCTCATCGATTTCATCATGAAAATTTTCGCTGTGGAGATCGACAAACTTGATATTAAACAAGGCATCAATGTACGTTCGGAAATCCTTAATCAAAGAGGACACGTCTTCCTTCAACTCGATGTAATCGCTATTCTGCTTGAGATCCTCGATAGTGTTATCGATGGGCAGTTTAACGTTTAGGGTGCAGGAAAGCTTCCTCAAATCAGCTTTGATTGCAGAGGCTTCTTCGTCTGTGAGAGGCAGATCGTAAACACCGATAAAGTCGGCGGCATCTATAGGAGAAGCGGCAACATTGCTAAGGAAACGAATCAAAGAACAGTCAGAAGCGATGCTGACGCCTACATTTCTGAAAGGGAAGAATATACCAAGATGATCCATGCTGAGGGAGACCAAAGATGCACTTGAGGTGTTGACTATCATAGACCTCAGTAAATCGACTACTCTTTCTGCACGGGGACGTTTATCGACAAGATCCTCTTTTTCAGGAGAGAGGTCGCTCGGCTGCGATTTCTTACCAAGAACCGTGATGTGGTTGTATTTCGGAGAACTCAAAAGAGCGACACGCAAATCGAGAACAGGGTCATGACCACCCTGCTCTTCCAAAATGCGATTGTATACGCTGAAGATCTTACCATCATTCACATAGTCCAGAACATCGGCCATGGTATAGTTTCTGCTAGCATCAAAACCTACAGTAGTTTCTGCCTTCTTGAAACCTTTCAGGTCACGCACACCGTGATTCCTATGGTCACTAAACTCGTAAATGTCATTTTTGGTACCGTACGCTAAGTACCTTTGCTGCGGGCTACTATCGCCGTACGAAACAAGGAACATGATGGGATCTTGACGTTCAAAGTAAGAGTTCCAGTATCCTTGAGTGTGTGTCACACACCAACGTGTCTTTGCGTCGTTACCTTCACCGACCAACTCACACAACTGGTCTCTCGTGTAAATGCGCTCTACTTTGAACTTGTCGTTCTTGAATACAAGCTCCCGCTCGCTGGGCGTAGCCTCATCCACAACAGCCGAATCCACAGCTTCGTACAACTCACTGAAGCGCTTGTACTTGGTTATGTCGCTAGACTTGGTAAGCTTCTTCTTGCGAGCGAGATAGTTGAACTTGGCAAGGTTCGTTAAAACCCTGTCCATGGTATCTGTAACCCCAAGACTCATTTTGGTTAGGTCGAAACCTTCGCGGCGGAATGTCTCAACGACCCACTCAAGATACTTGTATGTTGGGTCTACAATATGCTTGTAGTGATTCGCAATCTGCTCGATAGTATCTGCCGCTTCTGGGTACTTCTTCTTCAAGAACTCAACACGTGCAGGACCGGCTAGGACGAAATAGCGCACGTCTTCTGAGAAGGAAGAGTTTGCGAAGAAGCTGGATTGAGCCTCGTTGGAGTTCTTACCAGCACCAAAGTTTACGTACTCAGGTCGAGCAAAAGCACCACTCTCCATAAGGTCTACAAGAGCCTCACTACCATGACCAAGCAAATCGTAAATGTCGGAAGCTTCGCGAGTAAGCGCGCTACCAAGCCTTCTGTACTGGAAAGGATCAAGCTCTTCTGGAAGAATGGTCAATTCATCTCTTGAGTAAAAATGATTGCGATCCAAGGCACTTAAATCGTACAATATCTCACCAGAGAAAGTCATACCATTCTCTATGTCCTTCCCTACAACAGA
>JACCDR010351849.1_pt1 | contig 16405 bp, 22 predicted proteins | sample 7446431 | NCBI WGS metagenome assembly JACCDR01 (sample SAMN15323443, study PRJNA562643) | freshwater metagenome | isolation source: river surface water | place: USA:Blue River Watershed | collected 2017-08-17 | reverse complement strand
GTCTCAAGACGTTTCGGACGGAGAGGCTTTGTATAGAAAACAACTCCAAAGGAACTGGGCTAAAGACATGCTGCCTAAAGTCGGCAATAGATGGCCAAACCACCCAGGCGACCTTACAGGTATGTTTGAGATCTGCAGAGTGTTTAACAGTCAGAACAGTAAGTTTACATACTACCTTAGTTGCCCTCTCTGTCATAGATAATTATCACAACACGCCTTTTTTCAAAAAACAATAATAATCGTTATTTATGTTTAATTCTTGACAAATATGTCAAAATAAGGTATGATTTTAGCTTAAATCAGGCAAAAACGGCGTGTTTCTGTCTAGTACGAAAACAAAAACGTGTGTATACAACAGTATACACACCCTTTACTGAGGATTTGAAATTATTATGGCTTCTAACAAAACCAAAGACCTTTTAGATGAAATGTCCGCATTAAGCACACAGTTTGATTTGCAATTAGAGCATATCAGTATCGAACAAGCGGCCACTTTAAGCTTCGCCGCTTTGTTACTACATCGCAACGAGCTGGATCCTGCGGCTTTTCCACATATTAAAGAGTTCGCTAGCAGACTTATCTCGTACCATAAAAACCGCAATGTAAAGAAACCTAGCTTGTCGGTTGCACAGAAAGAATCAGTGAATGTATAGCTTGACATAAATCTAAGAGTCTGGTACTGTTTAAATATGAACGGCTTAATTACAACAAGACATCTGATTACACAAGCAAAAGTGATCATCGTTGAATTTAGTTTAGGCTTTTGGTTCTACGCAGTTCGTTGCAGTTTAGTGCATAAACATGCTACGTTTTTAGACACAGTTATCGCCTACGAAAAGGATCATTCTAAATGACAAAGAAAAATGCGGCTTTTTCTCTCTACTGGAAAGATGTTAGTAGATATCCGGTTTTGACGAAAGATGAAGAGCTAAGATTAGCTAGACTTAATACTGATGAGGCCAGACATAAGCTTGTTTTAAGCAATTTACGCTTCGTAGCTAAGGTAGCGTACCGTTACCAGGCTTACGGGTTTCCTTTAGCTGACCTTATACAGGTAGGTAACGTAGGTTTAATTGTAGCGTCTAAAGACTACGATGCCTCTTATAATACCTCTTTTGTATCGTATGCTAACTGGAAGATCGAAAGAAGAATACGTGAATACGTATGTCGTAATTATTCGCTAGTCCGTATAGGAGCGTCTCCTAGTGAGCGGCGCTTATTCTCTCAACTGAATGCTGTTAAGTCGGCCTTAGAGCACGAGTTCCAGACCACTTACGTAACCAACGAACAGTTAGCCAACTATTTCAAACTCTCCGAAGCAGAAATAGCAGATATGAGAGCGCGTCTAGGTAAAGACGTATCTTTAACCTCTCTTGTAAAAAAAGAGAGCGTAGAAGATGATATTGCAGATAACAATGCAGCTTCTCCTGAGCTAACGCTTATAGAGAAACAGAAAAAAGAAGTACTGCACGAGCTACTGAAAAAACAGAAATTTACGTATAGAGAGTTTGTTATTTTACAAAAACGTTTACTAGCTCAAGAACCGGTACCTTTATTAGAACTAGGAGAACGTTTAGGAGTTAGCCGTGAGTCAGTGCGTCAAACTGAAAAGAAGCTACTAAAGAAAATTAAACGTTTATTAGAGCCGATGGCAGACGAGTTTAAGTAACAATACCAGAAGTAATTTTATCCCACCAATCTCGAATAGGTTTCATTTGAGCAAATGCCATAACTAAAGCGTCACCGTAGTCTGTTGATTTACCTATTCTTTTTTTGATATCTTTTTTACTTTCGACCGTAACTGTTTTATCGTTATCGACGTCGTAAGTAGGGGCAGTTAAGTCTGCTACAAGTCTGCTTTTTGTTTCAGGGTCTAACTTAGGATTAATCGCTATCTTGCCTGTGCGTAGTAACTCTCGCAGTAACCACCACGATTCACTTCGCAAGTCTTTAAACTTTAGTTCTATCTTTTGATCAAAGCGCATTTTTTGGTTAATAGCTTTCGAACCGGCAATAAACTCAGTCACAAAAAACTGTTTAGATTGTAGTATATCAACCACCCCGCCGCCTACGCCGATACTATCGATAACTACTTTATGATGCGGTATCTGATGTTTTGTTATTAGTTTTTCTACTTCGGCGGCTGTGTAGTCGGTACCTTTAGATCCGTAAGCTACTATTTCTTCGACGTAGAAGCCCTTGGCCAGGCACAATACTGTTGTATCGTCGCCGTACCTAGCAGGATCAACTCCGAGTTTGACCGGAGTTAAGCCGACATCTTGAGGGTTTCTATTAAAAGCATCTTCGATCCAGTCAGGTTGAATTAACTGATCCGGGGAATCTACTAAATCCCAATTACCGTTAACCATCTGATCATACATTCTAGCAGGCATATGTTTAAGGCTTTCTCGATATGCCATAGGTAAATGCGGGTTATCTGTCTGTTTTGACGGCAGATAGAAATAAGGAGGCTCGAGTTTTCCAGCTTTCCACGGATCAAAAAATAACGTTTTAACCCAGTTTTTTGCCGGGTTACATGTCATTATGATCTTAGGAGCAGGTTGCTCTTCCGGAGGAATACCAGGTATGATCCACGCACCTGCACGTTGTATACACATATTAAACGTGTTTTCGCTCAGTTCGTTAGCTTCTTCCAGGAAGAATCCGTTAACTTCCAAACCTCTAAAACGATTCAATTCTGGATCTTCTTTAAGAGATTCAGCAAACAGTTTAATTACAGATCCGTTAGCGCATACTATTTCTAGATTCTGTTTATTCATAGGCCCGAAGAAATCAACGTCTTGCGCGAATTTCTGTATAGTAGGCACTACAGTAGTCTTTAAACGTTCACGATCAGCACGGACTATAGCCCATCTAGATCCTGGATAAGCCTGTGCGAATAAAGCGGCGATGGCTACAGTACAGTAAGTCTTACCACCACGAATTGCTCCGCCGTACAGTAAGAACTTGTATTGAGGGTCAAGAACAGCTTGTATAAATTCTAGCTGTTTCGGGAAAGCGCTAAAGATTACATGTTCTTTAACGTCACTATTATTTTGATCTTTTGGCTTTTTTGATTGCACGGGTAAGCGCCTTTTTGATTAAAGCGTGCTGACGGCGACGCTCTTTTCTGTTACCTTCTAGCTTTATTGTTTGTACTGTTTTTTCTGGTTGTTGTTCTTCACTCATTTTTTAGCCCCTTTTCCTAGTTTAATACGTATATCACCTAGTTTTATTATGTCGACTTTAGCGGCTCTTGTATCGGTTTTATTCTTGTCTGATTGTTTTAATATGTGTTTACCGAGATGCCCCATCATATTACTATTACCGCTGAGCGCCTCCAAGTATTGTCTTTTTCGTAATTGTGCTCTACCGAAATCAGAACCAAGTTTAATAGCTATGTTCAAACAAAGATCTTTTTTACGTGCTTTTTCAAAACTAGAAGCACTTTGTCCTATACTTGCGGCTATTTCCTCATCTTCGCAACCATAAGCGGCCATTTCAGCTACAGCAAAATAACGTTTAAATACTGCCGGATCAATACCAGGCATATTTATTTCGCTTTCTAATGCTTGTTTTAACGTAGCTAACCAATCAGAAGAACTCATTTATTGTCCTCTTCAGTTTCTATATTGTGTAAGCTTAAAAACTGTTTTAGTATAGCAGAGTTGTGTTTTTGTCTAGCTGTTTTTCCGTAATCATTATTTAACGGAAACTTGGTACGCCTCGGATCGTTGTCTTTCTGAAAAGACAATCCACGTCCTTTACGTTTAATGAATTCCTCATCCTGCACTTCTTTCGGATGACGAAGAGCTATACGAGCTAATGTAGCTAAAACGCAACCAGGGCTCGTGTGTTTGATTACAGCTAATTCTTTTATTGGTTTCATAACCTCTATAGGAATACGAACAACGATAAAAGTTCTAGGTTTACTCATAGTAATAATATGATACGTCTGAAAGTCACTGCAAACAAGCTTGTTTTTTATGTTATGCTGACGTATTCTACTTTTTGAATGCGCATTTCTCTATTCGAAAATTATTTCGACAGTGCTGTCAAACATCTAGATATCGAATGGGAAGACTTCGTTACTAGTATTGTCGGGCCGCATACTTATTCAGCAACAAAAGAAACAGCACCCCAGTTTTCTCCTGCAGAGTTTAAAGAAGGAGAAAGACGCACAAATGAAAACGTAATAAGATTATGGCTTGCTTGTTTTGATTTCGATTCAGTTACGGTCGAAGATAAAATAAAGCTTGAAGAATTCTTGACAAAACAAGGACTAGGTTACGTTCTTTACACTACGTTTAGCCACACAAAGAACGCTTCCCCGAGATTTAGAATCGTATTAGATTTAGATCGGCCTGTTCTTGTAAAAGAGTGGACATCCTTTTGGGATCGTTTAGTTGACATGTTTCCGGTTAAACCAGATATGCAATGTAGATCTCCGTCTCATATGTACGCAAGGACTACTACGCATAATTTACAAGACGCCGAGCACAAAGTAGTAGACGGAGGTCTTGTATCTGTTGATTCTATTCTTCAACGCCCTTACACTCCGTCTAAACAGTTATTAGTAAAAAAAGAACAAACAATAACACAACCGTTAGATCCAAAAGCCCTTGAACGACATGCCCGTAATCTCGGAAGAAAGACAGCACAATGGGCTGTGGATATGGGGAGATGGTTAGAGTATTTAGTGGAAGGCAAACCTTTTGCTTTGTCTGGTACTCGCCACAATACAGTTGTTCAAATAACGCAATATCTAGAACGCGTTTATTCGAAAGTCTCTATTGAAGATTTAACTAGGTTATTTAGTGCCTCTTGCCAGAATATGGACTGGGAAGAAGGAATAGAAGAAGCACGTAAAGCACTAATCGGCGCCAGAGAAAAACGTCTACAAGAGGTTCAATCACAAGAGACTATAGATAGCGCAATTAGAGAACGTTTGATAAGAGAAGCGTTCTCTGGTTCTGACAGAATCGAACCTTATACAGAACAAGACATTGAAAATTTCGCCGAGTTAGCTGGTACTACTCCAACCGGTTTTATGAAACGGTGGATAATACAACACGGCACAGCTTATTATATTTGGGTGGATGGATCTTATCGTCCAGCATTACCTGAACGCAGCGTTCCGCCATCAGCACAAAGAGATCTAGCCCCTGCTTTTGATATAGGAATTCAGTTAAAAGAATTCGATCCAATGACAGGTAGATATAAAATCAAAGGTACTGATAAACTAGTTCAAGATTATGGCACAGTAGCACGTCATGCAGAAGCTTCTTTTAAATTAACCGCAACGCACTACGATGCAGAAACACAAACAATAACTGAAGCGCTGGCTGTCCCTTCTAACCTTACTCCGAAATACAGCCCAGAAGTAGAACACTGGCTTAAACTACTCGCAGGCGATCGTTACGACGATTTATTATTGTGGTTACGTTTGGTTCGTAATCTTGACGATCCTTTATGCGCTCTTTATTTGGACGGACCTATGAACTCTGGTAAATCTTTATTTCCAGAAGGGTTAGCACGTCTGTGGGGGACGTCTGGTTGCTTAAGCGCAGAATCCGCTACGTCAGCTTTCCCAGCACTTACCAAAAGTCCGGTAGTGTTTGCTGATGAATGTTTACCGCCCGCATGGGAAAAAGCAGGCGGTTTAGCTAATTTTAGAGCCTGGGTTGCTGCCCGTGAACGTGATTTAAATCGCAAGTATTTACCTGTAATACCTCTTCATGGTTGCATGCGGATTATACTAGCCGCTAATAATCCAGACTTGATTAAATCAACCGACGCCTTAACCCCACAAGATCGTGACGCTATTGTTGATCGTTTGTTTCATATAAAAATACCTGAAACAGCCGCTATGTATTTACGAGAACTAGGCCCAGCCAGATGTAAGGCTTTTGTTGCTGAAGATGAAATGGCCAGACATGTCTTATGGATAGAACAAGAATACGCACACCTAGAACGACAAGGCCGATTCGGAATCATAGGTAAGAAAAGTGAATTACATATGACCATCAAACACGCACAGCCGTTAAACGCAGCAGTAAGTGAGTGGTTAGTCGGTTTCTTGTTAGATCCAAAACAATATGAAACCTCTAATCGAGGCTTTAAAGACGCTAACGCCCGTATACATAACGGCAAGTTCTACATAAACGTTAAAGCACTGAATACCCAAAATAATTGGTCTTTATATGTTTCTTCGCCTGAAAGAGTCCCCACTACGCACGCGTTAAATAGAGCTCTTCAAGAACTAGCGCCGCAAAAAGAAGAAATAGGCGTTGTTTCTTATCGAGTCGTAGATATTAACGAACTAGTTTCGTATGCAGAACACGCCCAATTAGCAACGTCCGCACAGTTGCGACAAGCGATAATATAATGATTACACAAAACCTTTCTGGCGGTTCCAAGCTTAATATAGAACCAAAGCCTTACGATCCTTCGTTACCCTGGAAAACGTCAGCTTCTCAACACGATACGTACACTTTGTGTAAAAGAAAATGGGCTTTTACTTATATATCTGGCATAAGATCGCCGATGACGCCGCAAGCAGCTTTAGGTGATTCTGTTCATAAAGTATTAGAATCCTGGCTATTAACCGGTAAGATAGATTTATCCACACATATCGGTAAAATAGCAGCTGCTGGTTTCCCTTATTTACCTTTACCTGGCTCTAATATTCTAGTTGAGAAATCCGCTAATCTTTCTTTTGACGGTGGATTATGGGGCGGACGTATAGATCTTATTGATTTATCTAATCAACAAATAATCGACCATAAGACATGTGGGACGTTCCGTTATCAAAAAACACCGGCTATGCTGGCTGTCGATGCGCAAGCAGTCGGTTATGGTTATTGGGCTACTCAAGAATTCGGATGGAAAAATGTAAAACAAAAATGGATTTATTACTTGACAAAAGGACAACCTGAGGCTAGAATCACAGAAGCTAGTTTTAGCGCGGAACAATTAGCAGACGCGTGGGGCAAGCAAGAAGAACTTGCTCGTTCTATAGTTAAAGCGTGGAAGGAACACGCACATCCGCTAGAAACAGAGTCGAATTACGACGCCTGCGATGCGTTAGGTGGTTGTTATTTTAGAGCTGTTTGTGAAAAGTACAAGGAAAAGGAACCAGTAATTATGACTAATCCAAAATTACTAGAAGCTATTAAAAACCGCAACTCGTCTACGTCACCTAAAGAAAACACGACAGAAGTGCCGCAGCAGCACGTCGGGATAAATCCTCCTGCCCCGGCAACGGCTGCTCCTGTAGCTGTCCCTAGAAAGAAAAAAGAAACCCCTGATACTACACAGATCGTATTAGAACAAAAACAAACTGTTCGACAAGAAACACCCATACCTATATCGTTAGACGGTTTTACTTTATACGTAAATTGCTTACCTACTAAGAATTCCGCCCCTGTTCAAATGCTTTACGAAGTAATGAGACCGGCTGCGCAGATAGTAGAAGAAGAGACTGGCGTACGTTGGGAACTTACCGATTACGGTAAAGGTCCTACTTTTTTAGCAGTAGCTTTTGAAAAATACGTAATCCCAGGATTAACTGGAAATATCTACTTAGATCGTTTTTCTAACGAAGGTAAGGCTTTATTGTCTGTTCTAGAAAATGCCGCAACAGCGGTTATTAAGGGGTTCTAGTATGCGAAAGATTAAAATCGTATATAACGATCTTATTGATGTATGGGTGGCTAGTTGTGATTCTGGGATAGAAGAATTCCCAGGATTAACACCAGAAGAAGCACTAGACGAACTTCAGAACTACTATGATAATCTAGACGAAAGTATTTTTAGTGATTGACGACGAGGTCTACTTTGACTTATAGACGGCCAATTACATCCTCAGACGAATTTGAACGGATTATGTCTTTACCTCGTTATGATATGTCTGAGTTCGAAAAAGAACTAGTAGAAACACTTACACAAGAATTTAGAACAGAGGGCGGTACACAAACACTCCGCCCTATACAAGCGTTAGGTTTAGCCTCGGCTTATGAGGCCCGTGGTCTTTTTGGTTTTGTCGGTGTAGGGCACGGCAAAACTTTATTAAGCTTTTTGTTACCTAGAGTACTGTCTGTAAAAAACCCGTTGTTGTTAGTACCAGCTAATTTAGTAAAGAAAGCACAACGAGATAGAGTAGAGCTCGCCAAGCACTGGAAGATCTATAAAGATATGAATATAGCGTCGTATCACGAGCTTTCTACAGCACCTGCCGAAGGTGCCGATGATTTACTTAATAGACTTAAACCAGATTGTATCATCGCTGACGAAGGTCATAAACTTAAAGAAGTAACTACCGCGGGCTCCCGTAGATTTTTATCGTACATGAAGAATAACCCGGATACTGTTTTTGTGTACTTATCCGGGACTCCTACTCGTAAATCTGTAAAAGACTATTGGCATCTGATCGGGTTGGCTTTACGTCACAATTCTCCTTTACCGTTAGACTATTATCAAATAGAGAACTGGGCATCGGTATTAGATGCCGAATACGACGAACGTCTGCGATTAGCGCCAGGTGTGTTATTAGACTTTTGTACATCAGAACAAAAACAATTAACTGATAAATATAAAGCGGCTAGATTAGGTTTTCAAAACCGTCTTATAAGCGCTCCTGGTGTCGTGGCAACTGACGAAGTGTCTGTAAACATGCCGATAGAAATAAGACAACGTAAAATAACGTTACCGCAGAATGTATTGGATACTTTAAAAACTCTGCGTGGTACTTGGACAACTCCGTTCGGAGATGAGATAGAAGACGCTGTACGTTTATATGCCTATATTAGGCAGATAACGCAAGGTTTTTATTACCAATGGGACCCTAAGCCTCCCCAAGAATGGATATCTGCACGTAAAGCGTGGAATACATTTGTACGAAATATCTTATCTCGAAATAAACCCGGATTAGACAGCCCCTTACAAGTATCTCGAGCTTTTAATAATCACGTCGATTATATCGAATGGTTACGTGTACGAGATATGTTCGACCCAGAAGCCAATAAAAAACCTGTATGGATCGATGATTTTTTATTATTAGACGCATGCAAATGGCTTAAAGAACATAAAGGCATAGCGTGGGTTGAACATGTCGCCGTAGGCGAACGTTTAGCTTTATTATCCGGGGTTCCTTATTATGGATCCGGCGAGTATTACGATTCGTTGATAGAACAAGAAAAGGGTCCTTTTATTGCTTCGATTTCCTCGCACGGTACAGGGAAAAACCTACAACACTTTCACAATAAAAACCTAGTATTATCGTGTCCGCCTAGTAATAGTGTATGGGAACAATTAATCGGAAGGACACACAGAATAGGCCAAACAGCAGATCAAGTTACTTTTGATGTTTATTTACCGATCTCTGAACTAAGAGAAGGGATGAAGACAGCACTGAAGGACGCACATTACGTGCAGGATTCTACCGGTCAACAACAAAAGTTATTATTTGCGGATATTAGCCAACTTGCTTTATAACACGAATTGACGTATACTTACTAACAGTGTGATTACGAGTAAATACTAAAACAAAGGAAAAACAAATGTCTATTTTTAGTGGTGCTAATTCTTCAAAGATCATTGGTCAGAGAGATAATTTAAGTTCTTATACAGGAGAACACGCTTTAGAAATTATCCAACTTACAGCACGTACACAAAGAATCGGTCGCGCCGGAATCTTTGGTATGAAATTCAAAGTGATTGCTTCAGATAACGATAAACTTCGCCCAGATCAGATCGTCGAACATGCGTTTTTCGAAAACAAATATCGTGAATATTTCGATAGCGATATTAAACTCTTTTTAGCGGCAGCGTCCGGTAAAAGCGTTAGTGACTTAGAAGCAGAAGGCATCAACTGGGAAAAAGAGATGGAAGAGTCTGTTTCTGATAAACAACCCTATGCCGGTAAGGTAGTGATTAGTCGACATGTCGGTTTTACTAAGGCGAAAGCCACAGGTAAAGAATACGGCAAAGTAATGTTTATTCCAGCTAAATAACGGTTCGAACTTTAACGTACTCCATTTTACGTATAGAGGGCGCCATGTTAGTTGGTTTAGATCTAGAAACATTTCCATTCAGTCCAGGCAATATGGCGCCGCCTGTTGTTTGTGTATCTATAAAAATTGATGATGAAGAGCCTCGCCTTTACTCTGTCTCCGAGGCTCTTCCTGTTCTCTCTGATTTATTAAACAAGGCCGGTAATAAACAAGCAATCATCATAGGTCATCATATAGCATATGATATGGCCTGCATCGCATCACAATACCCACAATTAATCCCGGCTGTCTTTAAAGCTTACGATAACGACGGAATCGCGGATACGATGCTTAATGCGAAATTAGTAGATTTAGCTAAAGGGGAGATAGCTAAAAGCTACGCCTTAGATAAAGTACTTGCCGAATACACTAACTTTTCGATTTCAAAAGATGTCGATATTCGAACAGGCTACGACGCTTTAGCCGATAAGCCGATCAACGAATGGCCAGCAGAAGCTGTGAAATACGCGTTAGACGACACTCGCTACTTAATAGAATTATACCGCAAGCAACACGAGCTAGCGGAAAAAGAATTACCTGATTTGTTTTATTGCGCGCCTAGAGAATGCCGTTCTGCTTTTGCTTTACAATTAATGTAGGTATAGGACATGATAACCGACAAAACAGCTATCGAAGAAAAAGAAAAAGAGCTAAAAGCAGAAATAACTGAGCTGGAAAAAGAACTGGCAGCAGCTGGTTTTTTACATATGGATAAAAACGGCCAAGTTAAACGAGACAAGGACGGGGAGCCTTCTCGTAATATGGTTAATATAAAACAAGCCGTATGGGCAGCTATTAAAAAACATAATATAGACGCAGCTGGTGATTTATTCTTTACAGCCACGGGCGCTATTAAAACATCAGCCGATGTTATTTATCGATGTAAAGAACCTTCATTAACTAAATTAATCGATTACGCTTCGGCGACAAAACTGTTAAATACCTTCGTAAAGGTAGCTAGACAAGGCTGCGATGGTTACCCGATTCACACCAGATTCGATTCGTTAAAAGAAACAGGGCGTGTAGGTTCTTCTAATCCTAATTTACAAAACCTTCCTAGTAAACACGGTATTCGAGAATTATTTGTACCAAGACCCGGTAACGTGTTTATCGGCGTCGATTATGACACTGCTGAACTCCGAGCATGGGGACAGATCTGTAAATGGTTATTTGGCGGTTCGAAAATGGCTGACGTGTTCCAGAAAAAAGGAGCAGATCCGCATACCGAATTTGCGGCGAAGATGTTAGGTATATCTGTAGAAGAAGCTTATGCATTAAAAGAAAGCAAAGACAAAGAATTTAAAGCAGCTCGAGATAGAGCAAAAGCACCTAATTTCGGTTTCCCTGGCGGTATGGGAGTAGACAAATTCGTTAATAACTTGTTTAAACAGAAACAAATCGTGATGACTAAAGAAGAAGGGTGGGCATTGAAGAATACATGGGCAGCTACTTGGCCAGAACATAAAGCCTACTTCGAACGAGCTGCCCGTATATCTGATGGTTCGCGTATGGATAAAGCCTTTGTATCCGGTAGATACAGAGGAGGTTTAGGTTTTTGCGACGCGGCCAACGGTCCGTTCCAAAGCCTTATTGCTGACGGCGCCAAAGCCTCTTTGTACGAATTAGTTAAACGTATGTATTCTGTTCCTTCTAGTGCTTTATTCGGATGTAGGCCAGCTATAATGGTACATGACGAAATAAAAATAGAGGCTCCGGAAGCACGCGCGCACGAGGCAGCTATGGAAATGACAGAAGTAATGATATCTGTTATGCAGTCACATATGCCAGATGTTTTAGTGGAAGCTTCGCCTCTTATGACTAGAAGATGGACTAAGGGCGCAGATCCATACTATAAAGATGGTCGATTATTACCGTCGGAGGATGCTAAACAATGAAAAAAATGCGTAGTTTTCTTTTTCAATCTTCTTTAGGTCCTACTAAACGCACTAAAAAAGCGTCCGAAAAGAATATTGCAAACCATTTAAAACTTATACATAAACATATATGGGACGAAGTAGATAGCAAAAAAGGCGAGACCGAGATCACGTACAAGACGTCAGACATAACCGACGCGGAAGTACAGGTTATTATTACGATTCTAAGAAAATACGGATCTTTGTCATGTAGCTATAACTGGGCTGTCGAGAACGGTGTCGTTACGTATTATATACGTGTTTGGTGGCGGTTGTTGTACAATAACGCACCGTTAGCTTCTGAAGGAGAATGACATGTCGAATCATTATAAACTAGATAAAAAACTAAAAAACGTCACGGTCGATGACCACGTCTTTACTTTACATGAATACGACGTCGACCTACAGTTAAACCATATCTATTTGATGGGTATGGAATCTTACGTAGTCGGTACGCAAGACCCGTATTCAGAACCAGGGATAGAGTATACGATCAGTAATCGATTTATTCGTAATATGAATCTTTGTATGCGTAGAAATCCGGGCCAAGGCATCGTTATTCATATGAAAACGTGCGGCGGCGAATGGCACGAAGGTATGGCGATACATAACATGATCGCCTCTAGTCCGGCCCCTGTTACAGTTCTTAATTATACACATGCTCGTTCTATGAGTTCTCTTATATTTCAGGCGGCTAATAAACGGGTCATGATGCCTGATTCTTATTTCTTGTTCCATGACGGGACTACTAGCGTGGACGGAACAGTTAAACAAGTTCACTCAGCTTTAGATTTTGAAAAGAAAATCATAGGGCCTCGTATGTTAGGTATTTATGTACGGTCTATGAAACGTAACGGTAAATTTAAAGACTGGCCTGAAGCTAGAATTACTCGTATGCTTAAAGAAGCTATGAAATCAAAAGAAGATGTCTATTTAACCGCCGCCGAGGCTGTAGAGTGGGGATTAGCTGACGAGATTTTTGGGGTTACTATGCCTTATGATTGGTCGTTATTGACCGAATATACCGCTGAACAACTAGCCAGAGGGTAATATGCTTATTAAACAATGGATACAGACATACACCGGGCGTAAGTTCTTCCCGTTAAAACCCGTAGCTGCCGATCTAGACATTATAGATATCGCGCATGCTTTATCTCATATATGTCGGTATACCGGACACGCACAAAGATTCTATAGTGTGGCCGAACACAGCATTCACGTGTCTAAGCGGTTACCGAAAAGGCTACAACTAGCCGGCTTATTGCACGACGCGTCCGAAGCTTATTTGTCTGATATCGCTAGTCCTGTAAAAAGACAAAAAACTATGGCCGGTTACGTAAATGCCGAAGCTGTTCTTACCGAAACTATAAACAAATATTTCGGACTCGATCTATCTAAAGAAGATCACGAATCTATTAAAAGAGTAGACAGCGATATGATCAATAGCGAAGTCCCCCAAGTATTCAATAAACTACACCCTGATTGGAAATTAGATAGTCCTACTTGTTACGTATATTTGTCTTTTTATTCTCCAGAAGAAGCTAAAGCGCTTTTCTTAAAGCGTTTCGAGGAGTTAACGTAATGTTTATCAGCTATGTTGTAGAGGACGAAATAAAAAGATTAAGGTTCGAATCTGCTTTTTTAGCTTTTCGTCGTAGTATTGTTAATAACTTAACTGAAGCTTTTTACGAAAATCTAACGCTAAACGAACGCCGTAAAGCACTCGAAAGCGCTATCCAGCCAGATCTTGAATTATTGATCTGGGAAACCATAGAAGCTTTTAAAGAGGACACATGAGCTCGAACTTTTTAATTTCGGTAGACCCTTCGTTAACTTGTACCGGATGGGCGTTATGGGATTTATCTACTAAACGCCTAATGGACGTCGGATACACAGGAACGAAAAGCGGTCAACCGACCGGGGAAAGGATCCGCATAGCTGGCTCCTTCCCCGTTCTCCAACGAAAACAAGTAACTGAACTTGTTATTGAATGGCCTCAAATCTACGGCGGGCGTAGTAAAGGCGACCCTAACGATCTTCTGTTATTAGCCGCCGTTACCGGGGTAGTTATTAATACTTATTTAGACGCCGAAGTTACTCTTTTAAAACCTCGGGAATGGAAAGGTCAAACCCCTAAAGATATACAAAACACCCGAGACTTCGCCAAGCTTACAGCACAAGAACAAGCGCTCGTAAACGACAAACAAATAAGTAAAACGAAATTAAATAACGTACTTGACGCTGTCGGAATAGGCTTGCATTATTTATCTAGATAGTGTATAGTCGAATTATGAAAACACCTAAAATCACGGATTCCCTGATTAAAGAGATTAATCGGTCCAAAGTAGCGAAAGAAAAATTGACAGCGCGTATAACTATGTTAAAGTTAAGATTACAGGACGCTTGTAAACATCCAGTAAGTCGTAGAGAAGCGTCTACTACTCTAGGCGTTTGGGTCTGTACTGTATGCGGTCTAAGAAAGGCGGTAGGTTATGACTGATTTACTTAAGTTACAACAAACAGACATCTCCGGCACGTTACGGGACGTCACGGGTAGCCTACAAGAACTAGTACAAACCGAAGTGACTAACGCACAAGAATACGCTAACGCCCTCGCAGGGTTCGTCGCCGAATCCGCAGAAGACCTAGAACCTATAAATGAACTTATAGCGTCTTCCCGAAAGCGTTCTAGTGATCTACAAAAGAAACGAACCGAGTTCTTAGCCCCTCTTAAGAAAGATATAAAAGCCTTCGAAGATACTATCAGAATAGCCACTAAAGAATGGGACCACGTCGATGCTATGGCTACTAATATCCGTGCGGAATACGACCGTAAACAACTAGCTATTCGACAAGAGGCCGCTCGTAAAGCCCAAGAATTAGTTAAAGCGCAGGTAGTCGACGTCGAAGCTATTCGAGACGCAGCTGTCGCAGCTATAGTCACGTCTCCTAAAACCGGCCCGATCAGCGCTATCCAGGTATGGGACGTAGTTATTACTGATAAAACCTTAGTCCCGGAAGAATATAAAATTATCGATACGGCGGCTTTACAAAAAGCTGCCCGGGAAAGTAAAGGTACTTTAAGCGTACCTGGTGTGAAATTCGAGGAGAATGTAGCATATAGGTCTAAAGGACGATAAAAAGACTTGACAGATAAAATAAACTAGATACAATTTAAGTATGAAAACAAAATTATTAACATTATTCACGTTATTGTTGTTGATGATGAATTCGGCCTGCGGGTTGACGTTCGAAATGTATTTCTTTACAATCAAATGTAACTATGGTTTATTCTCGACTGAAATCGGTACCCCCGGGAAAACCTACAAGTACATCGGTTTAAACTACTTAAAAGTAACGACGGACTTCGGACCTTTAAATCTTAAAGGCGGTAATTGTGAAGTAGTAGAGGTGGACGGCGAACCTAGAACACGTGCCGAAGAAGGCGACAAATTTAACCCTAACTTCGTCCGTGACGCTAACTACGTAGCGCCTGAAGAAGACAACGACCCTACACGTATATTTCATATAGACTTAAACGATATCGAAGATCAGCAAATATTAGAGGATATGATTAAAGAACTTATCGATAATAAAGCTATCGACTTACCGTTATAAGGAGCTGGTGGTATGTATATGCTGAGCGAAGATCCGGTAGAAGCGGCCGAGTTATTAGCGAATAAGCATCTACTAGGTCAGATACTTTTCGTGTCGAGAGTTATCGGCACGGTTATAAAACAGGTCACTTCTTTACCTGACGACCAATTAAATAGTCCTTGGTTGTTATGGGCTGAAAAGAAGCCAGACAACTTAAATTGGTTACAGTTACACCTACGCGGACTCTTAAAAGAGTATGATCGTAGGTTCAAAGATGCTACATCTAAACATTTGAAAGCGCGTACGTTGGCTTCTATTGAGTCTAAATCGACGGGCCTAAGTATAACCACCGCCCCGCGACTTTACGCCGAAAATATCGAGAATCCTATCCAGGGTTACCGGAAAATGTACAATAAAGTGTTAGAATCAGGTGATTTCGTGTATACAGATAAGCAGAATAAGCAGTGTTTTCTAAGAAACGTAGATGAAACCTTTTACGCTCTGTAAGGAAGGGCAGGAGATTGTATGTTAAAGAACTTTATTACTAAATTGTTGCTGAAATGGAGACACGAAGATATCTACGTAGACGGTAAACTTTACCTACGCCGTTTTTTTATTTGGCGTAGTAATAGATTTAGAATTTACTTGCACGACTTTCGTTTGCCTGATTCTGGCCAACCTCACGACCACCCATGGAATTTTTACAGCCTTGTATTACATGGCGGATATAAAGAGATGCGATACAGCGCCGGCGGGCGTAAAAAGTTAGAAGTACGTAAAGCGTTAAGCTTTTCCCGAAGACCGGCCGAAGCCATACATAAAATAATAGAGGTACAACCTAAG
>JACCDR012588059.1_pt1 | contig 16409 bp, 12 predicted proteins | sample 7446431 | NCBI WGS metagenome assembly JACCDR01 (sample SAMN15323443, study PRJNA562643) | freshwater metagenome | isolation source: river surface water | place: USA:Blue River Watershed | collected 2017-08-17 | reverse complement strand
GAAAGACACATGTGGCAGCAGCCTTAGAGCTAGTCGGGCTTGCTGATAGAGCAAAACACTACCCTAATGAATTATCCGGCGGACAAGAACAACGAGTTGCCATCGCAAGGGCTTTAGTTAGCGATCCAAACATTTTGCTTTGCGATGAACCCACTGGAGATTTGGATCGAGTTACCGCAGATCAAATTCTGGGTTTGCTTAACATGCTGAACAGCGAGCAGAAAAAGACAATCATTATGGTAACTCATGATCCACGCGCAGCCGATCGTGCCAAACGCTTGGTGAATCTCGACAAAGGTACGCTGGTAACTGATTCACATCATACTGGAAGCTGATCATGTACTACCTCTACTTTATCGCGAAGAATTTAACACGTAAAAAAGTACGCACCTTACTCACGTTGCTTTCAGTGATGGTAGCTTTTTTACTTTTCGGTTTATTGCGCTCCTTCAATGCTGCGTTCGATGCAGGTGTAGAGTTGGCGGGTGAAGATCGGCTGATCAGCATTAATAAAGTCACGCTAATACAACCCCTGCCCTACAGTTATTTAAAGAAAGTCGGTTCGCTTGACGGCGTTGACAAGGCAACCTTAGGTAATTGGTTCGGTGGTTACTATCAAGATAAAAAAAATCAGTTCGCCCAATTTCCGGTGGAAGCCGACGTTTATTTTGATATTTACCGGGATTTGATAACACTTCCGCCTGAACAAATGCAAGCGTGGAAAGCTGATCGAGTAGGCGTAGTGATTGGCCGCGATCTAGCAAAAAAATTCAATTGGAAAATCGGTGATCGCATTCCTTTAATTGGTATGCTCCCACAAAAAAATGGCAGTACAACCTGGGAATTTGTGATTACCGGCATTTACGAAGGCAAAGCCAAAGGCGCCGACACCACCGCTATGCTCATGCATTATGACTACTTTGATAAAGCCAGACAATTTAATGAAGGCACTTTGGGATGGCTAATTATCAAAGTCAAAGACCCAAAAAACTCAGCGCAAATTGCCACTCAGATAGATAAGCTTTTGAAAACTCCTCAGCCGAAACCAAAACCAGCAGCGAAAAGGAATTCGCCAAATCCTTCGCTAAGCAATTGGGAGATATTGGCCTAATTACGACACTCATTTTGGGAGCTGTGTTTTTTACTATGCTATTAGTTACCGGAAATACCATGGCGCAATCCTTCCGCGAGCGCATTCCGGAATTTGCGATTTTAAAAACCTTGGGATTTTCACATCTGTCCGTCATGGTATTGGTATTGGCAGAATCAGTGATCATATCTCTGCTAGGCGGGCTTTTCGGCCTCCTTTTAGCAAAAATTTTCTTAATAGGCATTGCAGAAAAAGTGGCAGGCACGCTTCCCGGTTTAATCATGTCAGCCGAAGTATTCGTTAAGGGTATAGGTCTAATTTTGATTTTAGGTTTAATTACTGGCGCAGCTCCAGCTATTCAAGGTTTGCGTTTAAATATTATTAGCGCCCTGCGGAGAAATTAATCATGGCATTAAATTGGCTCGCGCAGATTTTTATAATTTCTTGGATGAACCTTCGCAACCTACCCAAGCGCTGGGGCACCTCTTTGGTGGCTGTGTTCGGTGTTGCCTGTGTTGTGGGTGTGTTTGTTAGCGTGCTATCCATGGCAACAGGATTTCAACGCACTATGGCAAATGCGGGTTCCGCGGATACGGTTATCATTGTGCGGGCTGGTGCAACGTCAGAAATGGCAAGTGGGCTTTCCTACGAACAAACACAGTGGGTTGCTGAATTGCCCGGTATTTTAAAAGAAGGTTCCCGGGCGTTGAGTTCCGCAGAATTATTTGTCGTTGTCGACATCGCAAAAAAGGCGACCAATACCTCGGCCAATGTCTCATTACGCGGTGTACAACCCGCTGCATTTGAAGTTCGCGACAAAATTAAGATTATTGAAGGCCGAAATTTTGAATTGGGCAAAAATGAAGTCATCGTCGGGCGTAGTGCGCAAAAACAATTTTCTAATTTAACGGTGGGGTCCAATATAAAATTTGGCTCAACCGATTGGCGCGTGGTTGGTGCTTTTTCCGCGAATGGTGGACTCGCAGAATCCGAAATTTGGTGCGACTCCAAAATTTTGCAAGCGGCTTATCGCAGAGGTAATAGTTTCCAAACAATTCGCGCAAAACTTGATGGCACTGATGGTCTGAAAAATTTAAAGGCGGCAATCAGTGCCGACCCTAAATTAACGCTCGACGCAAAATTAGAAACAGAATACATGGCTGAACAATCGGCACCCATGGCCACCTTTATCAAAAGTGTTGGCTATCCGCTAGCGATCCTAATGGCAATTGGTGCCATTTTTGGAGCAATCAATACCATGTATACCTCCGTTGCGGCGCGCACCCGCGAAATTGCAACATTAAGAGCTCTTGGTTTTGGCGCTTTTCCTGTTGCCTTTTCCACTCTCATAGAATCACTGGTCCTAGCGTTTCTCGGCGGTGCAATTGGGTCGTCGGTCGTGTATTTTGTATTCAATGGCTACACGGTATCAACTTTGAATTTTGCGAGTTTTAGTCAAGTCGTTTTTGATTTTGCAGTAACACCTGCACTCTTGAAAGAGGGCGTGTTGTTTGCAGCTGTAATAGGATTTTTAGGCGGACTATTTCCAGCGTACCGCGCCGCAAATTTACCCGTTGCAACTGCATTGCGCGATAGCCATTAAGCGCAGCTTAGCAGCCCAGAGAAAGGTGCGGTAAAACCTAGAGCTCGGCCCCATTACCGGCTAGAATAGAGTTAAATTCAACACCCACTCCTCACTTTTTATCAACCATGCGAATCACTTATGAGCACTTTTAAAAAGCCTGTTGTACTCCTAATCCTCGATGGCTATGGCTATTCAGAAAAAACCAAGTACAACGCCGTAGCAGCGGCCAACAAACCGGTCTTTGACAAACTTTGGGCTAATAATCCGAAAAGCCTCATTGAAACTTCAGGGCTTGCCGTAGGTTTACCCGAAGGGCAAATGGGCAATAGCGAAGTAGGACACATGACTCTCGGCGCAGGTCGAGTTGTTTATCAAAGTTTCACACGTGTGAACAAAGCTATCAGCGACGGCGATTTTTTTACCAACCCTGTTTATTGCAAGGCTATCGACAGCGCCATTGCAACTAAAAAAGCCGTACACATTCTCGGTCTTTTGTCCGAAGGCGGGGTTCACAGCCATCAAGATCACATTTACACCATGATGAAAATGGCCGTGCAGAGAGGAGCTAAAGAAGTTTATTTGCACGCATTTTTAGATGGCCGCGATTGCCCGCCACGCAGCGCTGAAGCCTCTCTACAAAAAGCGGAGGATTTATTCAAAGAATTGGGGACAGGAAGAATTGCATCCATCGTCGGCCGTTATTTTGCGCTCGATCGCGATAACCGCTGGGATCGCGTAAAACAAGCTTACGAGGTGATGGTTACCGGCGATGCTGAATTCGATGCGCTCACTGCGGTGGACGGTTTACGGGCTGCCTATGCGCGCGATGAAAATGATGAATTTGTCAAAGCAACGGTTATTTGCGGCGAGGAAGAAGAAGTTGCGACCATTAACGATGGTGACTCCGTCATTTTCATGAATTTTCGCCCGGATAGAGCTCGCGAAATTACCCACGCGTTAATCGATGAAAACTTTACGGGATTCGAGCGCGAATTACATCCCGCCATCGCCCATTTTGTCCAAACAACCGAATATGCTTCTAGCATCAAGGCGCCAATCGCATTTCCCCCGGAAAATTTAAATAATTCTTTCGGTGAATATATTTCTCGCTTAGGCAAAACCCAATTGCGTATTGCAGAAACGGAAAAATATGCACACGTCACTTTCTTTTTTAACAGCGGAAATGAGGTCGTTTACCCAGGCGAAGACAGAATTTTAATTCCCTCTCCGCAAGTGGCGACCTACGATCTTCAACCAGAAATGAATGCGCCTTTGGTAACCGATAAATTGGTCGAGGCCATAGAATCTGGAAAATACGACGCCATCATTTGTAATTATGCAAACTGCGATATGGTCGGGCACTCAGGCATTATGGCAGCAGCCGTTAAAGCCGTAGAGGCCATTGATATTTGTTTAGGCCGCGTGCTCGCTGCTGTCGAAAAAGTAGGTGGCGAAGCTCTGATAACTGCAGATCACGGCAACGTTGAGGAAATGTTTGACGAAGAATCAGGTCAGGCAAACACCCAACACTCTACACTACCCGTTCCTTTTATTTTTTCCAGCTCACGCAAAGGTACTCTGCGTCAAGGTGGCTCCTTAGCCGATGTCGCACCGACCATGTTGGCACTGATGGGCGTTCCTCAACCTGCAGAAATGACTGGGAAAAATTTAATTTCTTTTGAGTAAAGACAAACGCGCTTAGCACTTAAGAGATTGTGGTCTCATTTCAACATCGATAAAAAATCACCGCCCTGCGGATTTATAATTCCAATTGAATTGTAAATCCGCAGGGCACGTTCAAAAACAACTCAAGATGTAAACAAGCCATGAAAAACATTCTTCGCTTAGGTTTATTGTCTGTGACACTGCTGCTCTCGCCAGGCTTAATGAGCGATGAGAAAGCAGACATGGAAAAACTTCAGAAAGACATAATCGATTTGCAAAAGGAACTTAAAAAAGTGCAAGGGGCACGCAGTACCGTGCAACAAGAATTGCAAAAAAATGAAACCCAAATGGGCGATCTCCAAAAGAAAATAGAAAAAATTCAGCAGGACATCAACTCTCAAAACAAACAAATTGAAGGCTTAAACAAAGAGCGTGGCGATTTGGAAAAAGCCAGAGCAAAGCAACAAGCCCAAGCCGCTGAGCAGGTTCGTGCTGCTTATCAGCTTGGGCAACAACCAAAATTTAAGGTATTTTTAAATCAAGAATCGCCCGAACGCATTTCGCGCATGATGAAATACCACAGTTATTTCATGGCAGCCCATGCCGAAAAAATGAAAAAATTTCTCGAGACGATTACGCAACTCAATGAGCTAGAACCGGAAATCGCACGAAAAACGGCGGAGCTGGTTACTATTAAGCAATCCTTAGACAAAGAGCAAGCGCACCTTGCGGAAGCCCAAACCACCCGCAAACAAACACTGGCCAAAATTAACAACACCATTTCCAATAAAGATAAAGCACTGCAAGATTTGCAAGAAGATCGTCGACAACTACAGAGCTTGTTGCAAAAAGTCACTCGCGCCACTACAAGCCTTGCCACCGCACCTCGCTATGTACCCTTACCCAACGCCGGCGAAAAATTTAGCAGTCGTAAAGGCAGGCTTCCTTGGCCAACGCAGGGGCGAATCAGTCATGGTTTTGGGAGCAGCCAAGTGGAGGGCCAACTGCAGTGGAACGGTATTCTTATCAGCGCCAATGCCGGCCAGCAAGTTCAAGCAATTCACTATGGCCGCGTCGTCTTCGCAGACTATTTTCGCGGTCAAGGGCTGTTGGTCATAGTTGACCACGGGGAAGGTTACTTGAGCCTCTATGCGCACAATCAACATTTGCTAAAAAAAGCGGGAGATCCTGTGAAGGCTGGTGAGGCCATCGCCAGTGTGGGCGATACTGGCGGCCGAAACGAATCTGGCCTCTACTTTGAAATTCGCCATGGGGGTAAACCCTTGAACCCTAAAGACTGGCTAGCCAACGCCTAGTTGTCGATCACTTGCTGAGTTGGTACACACCGGAGATCTCCATGTCATTTGTTCCCCTACGGGATTCCAAAAAAAATATGCCCCGACTATCCACCTTGATAAGGTTCGAAAAAGCAAAATTTGCTGGAAAAAAAATTACTGCTCCGCTACTAGGGGCGCTTATGCTGCTTTTATCCTTTTCATCGATTGCCGCCGACAAGAAAAAGCCGCCGCAAAACGAAGGTTTACTGCCTTTAGAAGAACTGCGTAATTTCACCCGCGCCTATGAGCACGTGCGCACCGGTTATGTTGAGGAAATCTCCGACGCAAAGCTGCTCGAATACGCGTTAAAAGGCATGATTGCAGAACTTGACCCCCACTCTGCCTATCTCGACAAGGAAGCCTATGCTGAACTTCAAGCAACCACCAGCGGCGAATTTGGCGGCATAGGAATAGAAGTGGTAATGGACGAAGGCGCCATCAAAGTCATAACCCCCTTAGATGGTTCGCCCGCGCAAAAAGCGGGTATAAAGCCAGGTGATATTATCAGCCGAATCGACAATCAATCGATGAAAGGCAGAACCCTTACTGATGCTAGCCGTCTAATGCGCGGCGCCAAAGATACCCAGATCAAAATGAGCCTCCAAAGAAAGGGGGTAGACGACTCCATAGAGCTCACACTCATCCGTGACCTCATACATGTCCAAAGCGTCACCATAAAACCCATAACTGACGATTATCTTTATATCCGTATTGCCCAGTTTCAATCCAACACAGGTCAAGACTTCAACGAAAGGCTACGAGAAAAACTTCTCTCTCACCCCAAGACTAAAGGTCTCATCTTGGACTTACGCAACAACCCCGGCGGCGTATTGCAATCGTCAGTCGATGTTGCGGACGCATTACTCGACACAGGACTCGTTGTTTATACACGGGGAAGAATGGAAAATAGCAATGTCCAATACAGTGCTACACTTGGCGACATTTCTGCCGGCCTGCCCTTAGTCACTTTGATCAACAGCGGTTCCGCCTCCGCCTCCGAAATTGTCGCCGGCGCGCTACAAGACCACAAACGCGCCGTCATAATGGGCACGCGAAGTTTCGGTAAGGGATCGGTACAAACCATCATTCCTATTACGGATGTCAGTGCCATAAAGCTCACCACCGCGCTCTACTTCACCCCAAATGGCCGTTCGATCCAAGCAAAAGGTATAGAGCCAGACGTTCGCCTTGAAAGCAGCGGCAGAGGCATAGAACAAAAAACGCCAACAACAGAGGCCGATTTACCCGGGCATATCAATAATAAGGACGGTCAAGAAGTGGGCTCACCTAATCGTGATCGCGACGCGCTAGTCAGCGATGATCTCCTTAAAGACAGACAGGTTCTCGACGCGGTCAACCTACTGAAAGGGCTACACATACTCAACCAACAGCCAAGCGGGGCCGAAGAACAACCCTCTAGACGCCCTTAATCTTAGAACTAACTCAAATACGATGGTTTAAATCCCCCGTACTTACGACCCGTATCTTTAATAGCGCTAGTGTCTCGTTACTTGGAAACTTGCGGACGCCGGACTATCAAAAGATAGGTCCGCACGAAACGTCTCATGATTGTCGCTACCTCGTTGATTGCACCGCAACTAAGGCCGAGCGAGTGTCGAGTGCATTTCATGCAAAATATTATTGATCATTTTTTGCAGAAAACGGAAATTTCTAACCAGTCCGGCGAACCCATTTCGATAAGATATCTAATTCAGAGCTAGCCGGTGCAGTGATAAATGCGCCAACAGTGCGCGCAATTATTGGTCTGTCGTGCAGCGCTTAAGATTCTCTTCCTGCGCAATCGAACACTTATGGTTGCAAATCGTTTCTTTGAGTGGGATTGGGATTTCTAATTAGGGATTTGGGGTAGCAATAAAACATCGCCATTTACACAATTTCAATGGATAATTGTGCCAAATAATTTTTAGCCGCCAACTCGTGATTCACCCAGACCTATATACTAGATTTTAACTGCCTCTTCGCAAATGCAGTTTTTTTATTTGATTAATGAGAATACTAACTATGAAAAATCCGTTAATTCTATTCCTTGCGTTCACTGCGTTACCGGCATTTGCCTTAGAGCAAACACCTGAACTAACAATAAATAAAACCAAACAAGGGAATTCTATTGCTGTCACCCTAAAGGGGAAAGAATATGTAAAAGCTCCCGCCGAAGGACTATGGTCAATCGCGCAAATGCAAGAAGGCTCTGCTGCATTTAATTGGGTGAGTGCGTCGCCGTCACAATTTACCGAAGAGGGGCCATGGAAAATTATGGCCGGTGAAATTAAAACGGCGGAAGGCGTGTGGAAATTACGTGATGCCTGTAGATCTGAAGAGAATCGCATTAAATGCGTACGCCGATTTCATTGGACGGGAGATGCACCCGTAAAAAATGTGGTCCTTTCTGTACGATGGCAAGTTAATGCGCCATCAGCCAGCGTTTTTCAGCCAGGCTTAATGTATTACGGCAACCCAGCTGCAAAAGCCAATGGGCCAGAGCGCATTGCTCACATGAGCGGGAAAGTGGGCGAATTTGTTTTGTTCGAAGAACATCGCTTTGCAATGCCATTCACCAGTCTTGAATGGGAAGAGAAAAAAAAGTTTCGCGGAGCTGCATTGCATTCAATACCTAGCATGGTGTACGGGGGAGCTAAAAAGGACCAATGGTGGTCAATGGGCGCGGAACATTTTGCTAAGTTTACTGAATTGCAATTGTTGTCTGGGCCCACAGGTTATAACGAAACTCGCGATATCATCAAAGGCTTTCAACGCAAGTCGAGCCCGTATCAAACTCCTACACTGAGCCTTAAGCCCGATGAGATTATTGAAAAAACTTTTTATCTTCAAGCATATGATGTGGAGCGCGAAGGTGCAGGTTTCAGTATTCCTATGTACTCCTCAATCGATATTTTCAAACCCTTTGATGTTGAACAATTTCCAACGCAACAATCTATTGTTGAAGACAAGCTGCGCTTCCTCGACAAACGTTGGGTAGAGACTCCAGATTACGCGGGGTTTAACATGTTTGATCACGTTTTTCGTCGCGAGTTAGTCATGGGGTGGGCGGGCCAATCAGAAGCTCCCGGATATGCATTGCTAGCGTTGGGAAAAAAAATGAATCGTCCGATTTATATTGACCGTGCACGAAAAACATTAGATTTTTTAGCCACTGCACCCGTTTCAGAAAATGGATTTCCTGTTGCTTACTTAATGGATAAAAAAGAATGGAAAGAAAAAACTGAATCCATATCCCAAGGCCAGGCACTGTTGATGTTCGCAAGGGCGATTAAAACTGCACGCGCAATGGCTAATATTGATACCAGCAAGTGGGACGTTTTTTTTCAAAAGGCGGCGGATGTTCATGCGAATCGAATATTAAAGAGCGATTGGAAACCACGAAATACCGCTGAAGGTTTTTTAGTAACGCCGCTTACATTAGGTTATGAGCTTTTTAAAAACACACGCTATCGCGACGCCGCATTAAAAGCGGCGGATCACTACGGCGCACGTCACCTCTCTATGCGCGAGCCCTACTGGGGCGGCACCAACGATGCCATAGGTGAAGACAAAGAAGGCGCTTTTGCAGGTTTGCAGGCATTTATGGCCGCTTATGATTTAACAAAAGATGAGAAATATTTACACTGGGCAAAACACGCTGCGGACGTTACGCTCAGCTATACAGTTGTTTGGAATATCACAATGCCAGCAGGTCGATTGGCGGACAACGCATTGCAGACAAGAGGCTGGACAGTGGTATCTGCGCAAAATCAACACCTTGATGTTTATGGTGTACTTATCGCACCATGGATACATCAGCTCGGAACTTACACGAACAATGACACACTAAAAAGGCTAGCGCCCTTAATGTATCGTAGTTGCGGACAGCTCATTGATATTTATGGTTCACAAGGGGAACAGATTCAACAGACCAATTTTGTTCAAGATACCAAATTAATAAAACGAGCAGGCGAGAATCCTGATGCGGCCAATTTTAGAGGTGGTTATTCAGAAGATTGGACGGTGCTTTGGATAACCATGCACTTTTTAGTTGCCGCAACCATGTTTGATGAAATGGGTGTAACACTCTAGCTTGAGATGATCACAATTTAGGTTGAACTGAATACAATAATTGAATTCAGTTCAACCTAAATTAAACACATGCACTAAACGGTTTCTTCGCTCTGCAAAATGTACTACAAGCTTCTCGCACCCGCTAGCGAACAAAGATAAAGTACCCCCCCCTTGCCCCATAATAGCTCAGACTTGATCAATAAAAAGGCCCTGTTTTGATTCCTTGAAATGTAACATTGAATTGACTTTCAAGATGCCACCTATTTTACAGTTTTGATTTTATTGTCTATTAACGAAACTTTCGCCTCATGAGTAAATTCAGGTTTTTTAAAGTATTTACTACCGCGCCTTATGAATAATACTAAGATTATTCTGTTACATTTATGGAAAAATTCTATAGAAAAATCTTTAGCCCTCAGCCAAACTCAAACAACCAAAGAACGGCTTTTCACCCGTCGAATTCTTGGTCTATAATCTAAGAAGCGCAGAGGATATCTTCTGCGACTGCGGACACATGCGTCCATTCTCATTGTCGTTCTCTATTTTGCCAAAGGAAAATGCCGTGAAATATAAACTGTTTTTTGTTTTTATCCTGTGTCTATTTTTTTCGTTGCGTGCAAATGCCATTATTATTACTATTAATCCGACCAGCGATGGATCTTTATACACCTGCAGCGGATGCAATACGATTGTTGATGACAGCTACTTGTTGGTGTCGGGTTATATTCAAGGTGCCGTTAAATTTTCGTCTGCGACAATTAATGGCAGGGCAAGCAACGCGCTGCTCAGCTTCAATCCCTACGGTTTACCGCTCTGGGGAAAGGTGCTCAATATTTATGGTTATGGGTCATCGATAGGTACGCTTGTTAACAGCGACGCCAATGCTGGGGATTTTCTCGGCTCGCTCTCACTACCCGACAACCTAGATTACGGACAAGACGTTTTTTTTGATGTCACTCAATTTATCAACAATATTAATTCACCTTTTATCGCGTTTAATCTGAGATCAGTCAGTACTGATGTGTTCAGTTCTCTCGAGTACAATTACGGCCACCCGTCCCAACTCATTATCTCTACTGTATCGGAACCCATAGCGTCTATTTTGTTGGTATTAGGATTGATTGGGGTCAGTTGGCGGCGCACTAAGAAGTAATCCCTTAACAAATCTAATCGATTTGTCTGTTACCATTTTAGGATAAATGACAGGTTGATTTTCTGTGCTGCGACTAACAGGGATTCATCTATGCTAGCTCTATCAATTCTCCAAAACATGCCCATATTTGGCGGCATCAACGAGACCCTGTTGAAGCTGATACTGGAACTTAGCCAGTTTATTCGCTTCAAAAAAAATGATTACGTGTTTAAAGAGGGAGATCCCGGTGGTGCCATGTATGTGATTTTAAGCGGCTCCATCGTCATCGAAAAAGTGTGGAAAGAGCGCGCCTATATTTTGCGTGTACTCAATGAGGGTGACTGTTTTGGTGAAATGGCCTTCATAGATTTAGCACCACGAAGTGCATCGATAAGGGTAATTTTTGATTGTGAAGTTATACGTATCGACAGCGCTGTACTCATGCAAGTTTATCAAACGGACATAGAGCAATTCACCATGATTCACATGAACATCTCCCGCGAAATTAGCCGTCGCTTGCGTATTGCAGACCAACGGATGTTCGAACTAACCCATCGGGATTTACCCTAGTTAAGGTTATATGCATTAAAACCTACAAATTCCCCTACAATCAGAGTTAAAATCTCGCAACCGAGCTGCAACCTCGGTATTTTTATGTTCGGGCTTCGCGGGAGCTCGGGCACCTCTGAATCTTGGATGTCTAGAGTCCCCCTATGACCTACGCCGATCGCTGGTTGTTGCCAGACGGAGTGGAAGAAATTCTGCCTGTCGATGCAAAACCTATCGAATTCTTGCGCCGCCAGTTGCTCGATTGCTATGCGACCTGGGGCTATGATTTTGTGATTCCGCCTATGTTGGAATACACAGACTCACTTTTAATTGGCCTCGGCCGCGATGTAGACTTACTCACGTTTAAAGTCACCGATCAACTTACCGGCCGTACCCTAGGTATTCGCGCGGACATAACGCCTCAAACTGCGCGAATAGATGCCCACAGCATGAACAAAAACGGCGCTAATCGCCTGTGTTACGCCGGGCACGTGATACACACAAAACCTAAACATCCCCTCGCCACTCGCACCCCCATTCAAGTGGGTTTAGAGTTTTACGGCGAAGCAGGTATTTCCGCCGATATCGAAGTCGTCTCGCTTCTATTAGAGTCGCTGGCTATCGCAGGCTTGCCTAAACAACACATTGACTTAGGCCACGTGGGCATTTACCGCGCCCTTGCAGCAGAAGCCAAGTTGAGTACAGCACAAGAGGACGCTTTTTTCGACTTACTGCAACGCAAGGCCACTACCGAAATTCGCGAGTGGGTCGCTCAGCATGTCGCTGATACCACTTGCGCTAGGCTTTTATTGGCCCTACCCCACTTAGCTGGGGATGTCAGCGTACTAAACCAAGCACGTCAGCTGTTCGCCCAAATTCCCGCAGCCTTAGCTGCCGTGGAACAACTTCAACAAGTCGCCGCTTTGATTACTCAACGCTACCCCTTGGCCGAGCTCTATTTTGATCTCAGCGAGCTGCGCGGTTATCACTATCTTACTGGCTTAGTTTTCGCTGCGTTTGCTCCCGGCTTTGGCAATCCTATTGCCAGCGGAGGCCGTTACGATCATATCGGCGAAGTCTTTGGCCGCGCCCGCCCTGCGACAGGGTTTGCATTGGACATTTCGGCAATGAGTAAATTACGCCTATTACCCAATATTGAAACTCAACCTATCGCCGTAGTTGAGCTTAACGACATGAAACAATGGCAGGCCGTACAAGCATTACGCGCGCAGGGTGAAACCTTGGTCTATGTGACTGAGACAGATGCTACAGATGCAAAACGGCAATTGCGCTGGGTGGATTCGGCCTATCAGGTGGTAAGCCGCTAGTCGAACTAGCCCTGCTTGCGAAGGTTAGACTGACGCTATACAAACGCTTTATCCTTGTTTAAACACTGAGTTTTTCATTATTTTTCACAGAGAGTTTTCCAGTCATGGGCAAGAATGTTGTCATTTTAGGCACCCAATGGGGTGATGAAGGAAAAGGCAAAATCGTCGATTTGCTGACCGATCAGGTTTCCTTGGTTACGCGCTTCCAAGGTGGCCATAACGCGGGCCACACTTTGGTCATCGACGGTAAAAAAACAGTCTTGCACTTGATTCCTTCCGGTATTTTACGTGACGGCGTTACCTGCCTTATCGGCAATGGCGTTGTGCTCTCCCCCGAAGCTCTCTTTAAAGAGATAGGTGAACTTGAAGCCACTGGCGTACCTGTGCGCGAGCGCCTTCGCCTGTCACCAGCCTGCCCTTTGATTCTGCCCTATCACGTGGCACTCGACCAAGCGCGCGAAATCGCCCGCGGCGCAGCTAAGATTGGCACCACTGGGCGCGGTATTGGCCCAGCTTATGAAGATAAAGTGGCTCGCCGCGGTCTGCGTCTAGGCGATTTAGTTGACCTAAAGTCCTTTGCGGTGAAACTGCAAGAAATCCTTAAATATCACAACTTTGTGCTTACCGAGTACTACAAAGTAGAGGCTGTAAGCTACGAGAAAACCCTCGCTGACTGCACCGCTTGGGCTACGCAATTGCTACCCATGATGGCAGATGTAACCGACCTCCTGCACACTGCCCGGGAACAAGGCGAAAACATTTTGTTTGAAGGTGCACAAGGCTCGCTGCTCGACATAGACCACGGAACCTACCCATTTGTAACCTCATCCAACACCACTGCCGGCGGCACAGCCACCGGCTCCGGCTTCGGTCCATTATATTTAGATTACGTGCTCGGCATTACCAAAGCCTATACCACTCGCGTGGGTTCAGGCCCGTTCCCGACAGAACTGCATTGTGAAGTGGGCGCCTACTTGGGCGAAAAAGGCCATGAGTTTGGCGCAACAACCGGCCGTAAGCGCCGTTGTGGTTGGTTTGATATTGTCGCTGTGCGCCATGCCAATCGAATTAACTCGGTCACGGGTGTCTGTTTAACGAAATTGGATGTACTTGATGGTTTAGACACAGTGAAAATCTGTATTGGCTATCAAGATGCTCAAGGCAATGCCGTAGGCGTTCCATACGATGCCGACGGTTGGGCCGCCATCAAACCCGTATACGAAGAAATGCCCGGCTGGAAAGAGTCTACCGTCGGCGCAAGCAGCCTCGAAGAGTTACCCACTAATGCCCGCGCTTACATCAAGCGATTGGAAACCTTAATGGCAACTCCAATCGACATTATCTCTACTGGCCCAGATAGAATACAAACCGTTGTATTGCGCCATCCGTTTGACTAGTGTTTTACGGCAGCCTCATCTCAGATCGATAGTTTATGTCGACTGAATGAGGCTAGCTTCTCGCGACCAACAGCTTCGTTCTCAAATACCCACTAACTTTTACCGCAGACCTGAAATTTGGGAACTATTCTGTAGGTGTTGAGGCTCCGTGATTCGGATGCCGCCAGACCTAAGAGATCTCCAAATGACGCCCTCACCCAACGGCATCCAATTTAAAATATACCTAATCGCGACCGGATTAGGACTTATGAAAGATGCCGAGATATTGAGAACGGCATTGGTCGACATGGGTTATAGTTGCGATATCGTTCCCTATTCTGATCCAAGCGGTAAGTTTGCTTTTCTAGCCCGAACCCTCTGGGCGCTTCTTCAAAAATTCCACTTGCTTTACGCGTACAAACAAGTGGTGACATTACTTTTTGGAAAAAGTAACACCTATGCACTTCATCTTGAATTGATCGAATTTCCAAAACTATTTCGACACGAACAACACATACTTATTCCAAATCAAGAATGCTTTAGACCCAGGCAACTCGAATTATTGCAGAACTTAAACAACATTTGGTGTAAAACAAAAGTGTCGTTAGATGTTTTTAGTCAGCTCAACTGTAAGGTTTGTTACATCGGCTTTTGCTCAAACATTCCCCTTGGATATGAGAAAGAATCTAAACATCGTGATTATTTTTTATCACGCTCCGGAAATAGTATTTATCGGGGCTCTGAAAAACTAATCTCCGTCTGGAATAGGCATCCCGAATGGCCGACCTTAAAGATCATAATTCCGGAGAAATATAGGCCGCCAATTCAACCCAGTAATGTTGAATACCTAGACACTTTTACCTCACAAAACGAATATTACCTTCTTGCTTCTCGCTCGCAATTTCAAATCTACTTAACTGAAACCGAAGGCTTTGGGCATTCTATTGTGGAGGCAATGGGCTATGGTTCCATTGTCTTAGTAACCAACGCGCCTCCCATGAATGAAATTGCCACAGACAAAAATGCGCTTCTAGTGGATGCAGACTATGCAGGTCAATTGTGTTTATCCCCTCGCTTTAGTGCTCGCGACGAGGCCATAGAAAAAGCAGTCGCTCGTGCGATCAGCATGAGTGAACGAGAAATTGAAAATATTTCAGCAGAAGCTATAGATTGCTATAGAAATCTATCCCATTCATTTCGCGAAAACTTGCGCAATGTAATAGCTACGTCGACACATTAGAATGCCGAATCACCCGCCAACATCAAAGGAATTATTTATACCGGGCCTCTAGATACCATCAAGTCGATCAACTGCGAATTTCAAAATTGCGGCATGTCGCCGAACTTCGTCTTGGGTATCTCGACGCGTCTCATCTGTTTTACACCGGTTGCCATCGGCTTTGCGTCACTTACAAAATTTCGTTCTCCGTGAATGCAATAACAGGTGCCTTCGCCCTTCAGAATGATGATAACTACAATCTATTTTTAATTGAATAGGCTCTTAAAAATAACGACAAACATAAACCTTATTCATTTTGATGTAGAATTTTTCGCCTTAAATCGATTTTTATCATTAAAGATAATAATTATCGCTGTACTTATGCGCTTCCGGATACAGCAGAGGGCGTTCGATAAAAGTGAGATGCGAGTCACACAGAAATAAAAGGTAATATGCTTTAATGTCAATTCAAATTAATTTTTATTTAAATTAATTTGAATTGAAAAATAATTGAAAAACCACGAATAAATTTTTAGCAACTCCAGACACCACTTTTGAACAAAGTTAAATAATAACAATAATAAAATATTGGCTCTTTTGTAAATACCATTTTTTACTAGTGTTTATCTTAATTAACAATAAATAATGTGTTCGCATTTATTATAAAGGCTCATTGGTTATCTGAACTATTAGATGCTGTGCGCTTTCGAATTTTCCAAAGTATTTTAGTGGAACACTATCACTTTAACGACAGCCCTCAACTAGGACAGATAAACTTCCCTCAATCGCCACAGATCTAATAACGATTTGCAGGAAACTATTAGGATCTATTGACACCCCCCATTGTCGACAATTGGGGGGGAGGCAATAGACTTTATATAAATTAATTTAACAAAATTCTTTAAAACTAAAAATAATTATAAAAATATTAAAATTTCCTTTTTTTAATATTATATAAAAAAATAAAAATAATTTAACAAAGTAATTTATTCCTGTGTAAAGCTGCTTTTCTTTATCAATTAAATCTGTCATTGTTTTTATCGGGTCATCTTTT
>JACCDR011238190.1_pt1 | contig 16411 bp, 21 predicted proteins | sample 7446431 | NCBI WGS metagenome assembly JACCDR01 (sample SAMN15323443, study PRJNA562643) | freshwater metagenome | isolation source: river surface water | place: USA:Blue River Watershed | collected 2017-08-17 | reverse complement strand
TAATATACACCAACCAGTCAGTCAGTCAAAATAAAAGTGCCAGACATAAAAAGAATCCCTGACCAAAACCCGATCAAGAACAAATTTACTAGAACAAACCTTAAACCACCGAGTCTTACGACTCGTATGAGTCCATCAATTTCCTTTATTTATTTTACGTTTGTAGACAAAATTAAATGTAAAAGTAAATTATTAAAAATGAATGAATGGCTTGAAAAAGTATTTAAATCGAAGGTTGTAGTAAAAAATGTTAAGGGTTTGCCTAGTTATTATGAAAGAAATAAAGAAAAACTGAAAATGAAGGACAAACTTTATTATCAGAACAACAAGGAAAAAATACTCGAAAGACATAAAAAATACTATGAAGAAAACAAGCAAAGAATACAAGAATCATACAAAGAATACAGAAAAAACTACACACAGGAAAATATTGAAAGAATTAGAAAAAATGCTAAAGAAAGATACTACACAAAAGGAAAACAATCAATTGATAAAGAAAAAGTAAAAGCTTACAGAAAAGAATACTATAAAAATAACAAAGACAAGTTTAAAAATTATAAAAAGGATTTTAATAAAGTTTTAAAACAACTTAGAGGATTACCTGACAGATTTTAAATGGACTTTAGGACTTTGTCCCGTTCGCAAAGCGAATTGGAAGAAATTAGAAAAGAAATTGACGATCTCAATAAAAAAATAATTTATTACAAGTATCATTATTCGGTAAAAGGACGTTTAAAAATGGCTCGCAACAATGAACGTAGGAGAAATAAAACAAAGTTTAAAAAAGTGTTGAAAGAGCTTTTAAAAAATTAAATAACTCTAAAACACTTTTAACTACACACTAAAAATGTCTGTAGAGTTAATTCAAAAGTTTTGTGAAAGGAAAAATTATAATTTTTTAAAAGTTGATATTTTTAGTTTTAGAGAAAATAGTGACCTTAAAAACACTGTTGAGTGCGCAGAAATACCAAACGACCTTTTTGGAGCGTCAATGATATTAAGATTTAATGGAAATGATGGTATTTTTAAGAAAAATTTCTCTATAGTTCAAAAAATAGACGCATTAAAAAAATTAACTTCTGCTTCTATTAAATTAGCGGAGTGTTGTGTTTGTTACGCAAATTGTAAGGAAGAAGACTATAAGTGTAAAACCTGCGCAGCTTCTACTTGTTCGAAATGTAGGGCTGATATAAAATTAAAGGAGAACTACGAAAGTATTTGTTTTTTGGTGCATATGGTAAAGGACAGATGTGAAATTGCCCGTCATATAAATACTTTTTCTTTTAAATGTCCAGTTTGTAGAGAAGACAACATTTAAAAAATAAATAACGCTAAAAACACTTTTAACTACATACCAAAATGTACAAGAAATTGTTAAAAAAAATTGAAGAAAATGAACTTTTAAATTTTGAAGACTATGAAGGAGAAAATAATTATATTATATTTTCCGTGACGTATCCTTGTTTGAAAAATTTTTATATAGGAATAACTACTAATTTAAAAAAACGTATGGATAACATAAAATTAATTGAAAATGGTAGTTTATTAGCATCATTTGTAAAAGAAAACGATCCTAAAAAACTTAAAGCTGGACTACTTAAAATTTGTGAATATACAACCCACGAAGAAGCATTAAGACTAAAACAGTTATTTATAGATGAGTTAGATCCGGACTTAAATGAAAGAAATTCTTTGCTTGAAAAAGATGAAAGAAAGGAATACTTTAAAAACTACTATTCTGACAATGTTCGAGAAATTACTGAGTATAAAAAAGCTTATCACAAACTAAATAGTAAAAAAATAATTGAAAGATCACGAGAATACTACCAAAATAACAGGGAACATTGTTTATTAGTACAAAAACAGTATCACGAAAATCGCAAAGAAGAAAGAAAAATATACCTTAAAAATAACAAGGACAAGGTTTCTAAACATAACAAAACTTACAGAGAAAAAATGACAGACGAGGACCGTGAAAAAAGAAAAGAGTATATGGCTGAATACCACGAAAAAAACAAGGAACATATAAGACTCATAAAAACTGAGTATCAAAGGAAATACAGAGCTAGAAAGAAGGCTGAGAAAGAAGCGGCTGGAGCTGTATAAATTTTTAAAAAGTATTATTAAATGTCAACAGTTTATAGTTGGGACATACCACAAGCAATTTATGGAATTTTACACAAACAAGACATTAAAAGAGGGTTTAGACTTGTTGAAAATTGCTTCTATAATTATCCTAAGGAGGAAGATGGTATAATTATGATAATTTTACAAAGTATTTATGAAGACCTGACTAGTGTTCAAAATAAATTAATTATTAGAGCATTGATGGACTATTACATTTTTTTATTAAAAGAGTATAAAGCTTAAAATTTTAATAATAAGTATAATAAAATGTTTGTCTTATTGTTAATTACATATGTACTTTCTTCTAGTGTTCCAGAAAATGGCTGGGCACCAGAAGCTATAAAACTTTCCAGACCTATTATGAATGCTATTTCAAAAGAAAGATTAGATGCAGATTTGTATGTTCCTTCTTATGATTACCAATTTGCACAAGAACTAGTGGATTTTAAAAGAGAAGAGTGGTATAGTGTGAAATCTAATAAATCAAGTCCTTTTCCAACTGTGTCAAATAAAAATAATACAATTTCAATAAATGCTTATTATGTTCTTGATGAACCTGAAATGAAATACTGGAAAAAATATGGATATAAATTTCTATTCAGTTATAATAAAAAGTTTAAATTAAAAAACATTCTTAATGTAGGAAAAAATTGTTATGAACCATTTCAGTGTTCTAAAACAAGCTTTACTAACTTTGTTTCTTGTATAGTTCCCGATAAAAAATGCTCTAGAGCAAATATATATTACCCCCGAATTTATGATATACGTCTGAGTAGGGTTAGTTGTATTCCAAGTGGTCAATTAATTATTTGTTATGGAAGAAGGTGGCAAAAATATAATAATGACTTTGCTTATGATGACACAAACTAGTCATAAGTATGCAATTTAGCTTCCATTTCTTGACGCCATTTAACAGCTTCTTGAAGGCCTTCTGGAGTGTGTAAAAATAATTTTGATATATTTTTTTTATTTTTCCTTATTTGTGCACACCAATATTCATTTTTTCTAACAACTAACAAACGAACTCCAATAACTCCTGAAGTATTGTTCGAACGCACTCCTCTATTAGTGATATTTTGAGAGAAATTAACCCACCTTAGATTTTCCAAATTATTATTTAACTTATTTCGATCGATATGATCGACTATATTATAATTATTTGAATTAGGAATAAATAACATTGCTAAAAGTCTATGAATTTTTAAAATTTTTCCTTGACCATTTTTACAAGCACCAAAATATAAATATCCAAGTGAGTTTCTACATATCTTTATTTCTCTTCCAGTCTTTTTATTATAGACTTCTCCGAATTCAGAAATTTGATACGTATCTTCATATTCTGGAATATCCTTTATAACCGGATCATAAAAATAATAATTAATAGCACTCATTTTATAAAAGTTATTAATTATTTACTAACGTAAAATAATATTTAATTAACAAAAACAATCTAAAAAGATACAAGACCTTATTGGCATATAATGGCTCTTCTCTATAACTGAAATATATCTGTGTGTTAAAAGTTTATAGACATTTTCATCAAATTGTTCAGGATCTAACATAGAAAAATCTCTAAGTAATTCACTGTAATCATCAAACGCCGAATGATGTTGTAATGTAAGTAAATTAAATGAATAACTTGTTTGAACTCTAGAAAAAACAGCTATTACACAACTAAAGCAAGCGCTTGTTATTAATACAACGTTTTCTTCAGTTTTAAATACAGCTAAGCAGGTAGTTAATAAAGCAGAACCAGCTGTTAAAATTACCTGAAATATCCCAAGGAAGTTGTTCCAACTATTACTATTTTTAGCATTAATTCGATGGTGGTCAATTTTTAATTTACAATTATTTATGTAATTTTCAAGATCTATTAATGGAATGTGTTTATTTGTTATCATTTTAATTATAAACGTTATAATAAATATGATAAGAACAAGTCCAATTATCTCCAACGGAGGTCGCGGAGCGACTATTAAAGTCACAAAAACTTTTAAAAAGATTCAGGTCCTTTGCATTTGTTTCAATAGTGCTAGTTGTATTTATAATACTTTAAAAACTTGGGAACCTTATACAGACCGCTTTAGGATATTAATCAATGGAGGTTTTTTTTCAGAATTTAATCAGGTGGAAGACACAATCGCTCAGCTAGGTCTTCTTAAAAAACCAGTTATATATTACGTTGAACCTTTCGTAAATTTTAGTGACTGTAGGAACAGACTTATAGAAAAAAGTTATGATCCAGAATATACTATAATTATGATAGATGATAGCTACGAATTGCGCAGATGGAAATACCCAGATCCAAATATTGCAGATCAAGCTGTGAGGATTCAAACAGGAAAACATAAATACTATAGTAATAGAATATTTAATTATTTAGCTGTTTATAAAAACGAAATACACGAGATAGTAGAAAGTGATAAATCTGTTATAAGTGGTATCGTAGTTTATGACAATATAACTTACGAAAGTCATAAATTACGTAGATTTTCGAGACTCGAGAAACAAATAGACTTATTGAAAAACAAAGAAGATCCAAGGTCACTTTATTATACAGCAGCCGCATATTTAAATTTGTATATGTCAAATTTAAAAAGTAAAGATGAAACTTTAAATGCTATTTTTAACAGGTTATTAATAAATGACACTAATACCGAAGAGTATCGTGCTACTAAAGAATTTTTAAAACTTTTTTAATTCGCTTTGCGAACGGGGTTTTACCCTGAGGCCTTTGGTTCTTTAGGCTTTTTCATAGCCCTGATTTTATTCATATACTCTTTTGCTTCAATCGATCCTTTTACTAAACGCCCTTTTTTTTCAACTTTTTCTGCAGGTTCTTCCTTTTTTGGGGTCTTGGTCTTTTTTACTTTTTGTTCTTTTGGTTCTTCGTAATTCATTTATTAAACAACAAATAAATAAATTTGTGAAGCAAACGCATTAATAACTAACAGTATTATTCAATAAAGAAATTATCGCATTTGCATAAGCCTGAGAACCTATATTACAGGGATGAACTGAGTCATTGCCAGGCAACCCACTCCCGTTTCTTGGAGAATGATTTGCCCATATGTTGTTGTCAAATGCTTGTTTCCACGAATTATTATAAATTGCAGACATATTTATATAAGCTACATTATACGAAATAAGTAGTCCTTCAAGTCTTGACATCATTGCATAATAGTCAGGACCAGTTGATTGCCATTTTCCAATATGTGGCATAAAGAATAATATGTCAGTTTGTCCATTTCTGTTGAAATTAGAACCTTCTCTAATTCTTTTAATAACAGTCAAAACATTAGCCAAATATGCATCGGCAGATGTTGCCGCGCCACTTTGATTATTACAGTCATTAACAGCTAATGCATATACAAATAAATTACAAGGAAAATCTTGACCTCCAGATGCATCAATAGGATTATTATAAACCACCGCACTAGATCTTAGAAAAGATCCAGAAGTTTGGGCAGAAACCCCAAAATTATCACAAGTAATTCCAGTGCTATTAAATCCTCTTACTCCATAAATCAAAGTCACTCCGATTGATGTTACCACAACAGTATGAGGTCCAGCACTAAGACCTGTAAATGTATAAGGCGTAGAAGCTCTATTAGCTGGATTTGCATCATAAGCATTTACTACTACTGCAGTGCCTCCATTAACAGAAATGCTAAAAGTTCCTGAGTATTCACTTCTAGCATAAAAAACACTAATACTAGTCCCTATAACATTAGTAAATGTAAAAGTATTACCGCCAGACAACGTATAAAAACCATAATTAGCACATCCTCCTTGATCCCACGTTTCAGTCCAAGAACCAGACTTGGTGCAGTTTGTATTAGCAGCAGTATAAAGACCATAAAAAGTTGAAGCATTCACACCAAGAAATCCAGTTCCACCATTACCATAAATGCTTTGTAAAGCTGTTCTTACTAATGAGACATAACTAGTAGTATAAAAATTAGAACTATCATAACCCAGAGTAATGCTATCGCCTATAAATGCTATATTAGCAAGAGAAGAATTAGAACTCGCTAAGGCACCCTTAATATTAGATCCCCAACCAGCGGGCACAAAAATACCTTTAGACATCCAACCAGAAGGAATTATTTTTCCGAGTGTATTTGTTGCTAAACTTCTACTTACTAGACTAGTTAAGTATAAATCATTACCAGTTGTTATTCCACTTGACGAGTTTATAGATATTCTACTGTTTGAATCTACTAAATCAATAGTATTAATAAGAACAGGTTCATTAGAATAAGTTTCTATCTTGAATATGTATCCAGTTCCATAAGTTCCTATAGTAGGTGCTCCTACTGCTAAATAATCACTACTGGCACTCATTTTACCGCCCCCAGTTAATGTATAAGTATTAACTGACACTGTCCATACGCTTCCTACTTTTCTATAAATTCTAATAACACCAGTTGAAGTAATAACAAATACATAGGTTCCATTTGTGCAACAATGAGTGCAATTTGTAATGGTGAATGTAGCAGTTAAACTTCCTGATTCATAAATTCTCAAAGTGGTAGTAGTTAAATGTGTAAGAATGTTATTGTAATAATCAATGGAAATAGCTCCGAGAGCAATAGTTTGCGATAATACCCAAGAGCCATTGTAGGTATATAAGTAAGTATTAGATCCGTAACTAAATGCAAGCCTGGTGTTATCTATAGCTATAGGGTAATCTAAATTAAAATTTTGGGGTAAATTTGGAGTAAGTATTGCTTGTTCTAAAACCCAAGAACTCCCATTCCAAGTATGCGTTCTAAAATTTGAACTATAATTGTAAGAAAAAAGTCTCGTTCCAGAAGCTCTACAAGCTGAAATACTCACAAGACTACCAGGTTCTAAACTCCAAGTATCTCCTGAACGTGTCCAAGTATTTGCTATTCCGTTAGTTATATCACCATTTGTAATAACTAATAAATCAGCATCTTCATTAAGTGCAATGAATTTTGTCCCTGCACCAGTAGTTAACGCACTATAAGTTAATAAATCCGCTGTATATTCACTAAATACTGAAGGACTAGTTTCTGACCACACACTAGCTCCTCCATCATCTGGTTTAGGACACGCCCAAGCTACAAGATTATCACTTCTAGCCATTACAACATCTGTTCCTAGATCATCAAAGTTTGCTGTTTCAGTAGTAACACAACTAAAAGGTGCCGTGCCTCTATAAATTTCATTGTAGCCTAATGTGTTTGTCGTAGTAGATCCATAAATATTTCCAGTTTTAATACCACCAGCTACAAAAAGGTCTGTTTGATCATAAGTGAAGTTTTGAGAACCAATAAGAGAAGTTCCGTTATTATAAATTACTTGTGTATTTGAACCTACGTTAATAGAAGTGGTCCCAGAAAGTGTAACATCTTCTAAAATGAGATTTTCGCCCTTCCCTGCTCTTATACATATATCAGTATCATCAGTTTTCGACGTAAAAACATGGCATTTTCCATAATTATATTTGTCTGTCATTTACTAAACACATATATTTTATTTTATACTCACTTAATAAATGCCAAGAAAGAAAACGAATAATATAGAAAAACCTCTAAAAAAAGGACTTTCTTATGATCCAGTAATTGAAACTAAACTTTACATTAGTCCTCCAAAAAGGATTGTTGTTATTGAAAAATTTAAAAGAGACGATACAGTCGCAAATTTAATAAAAAAGGTTTAAAGTGTTCCAGAAACTGTTAAACTTAGTAAATCCCTACCAAAAGACTTCCAAATTCATTAGCAAGTGTTTTATTACCTGAATATTGTGAAATTACACTTCCTGTTCTTGAGAAATTGTCAATTTCTTTATAAAGTTGGTCATAAAATTCCATTCTTTCTACAGGATTAATTTCCTGACTTACAGCTGTATAAATATCATCTGTTACAATTTCTGTACTTGGAACTTTGTGTATATCAGAAGGTGAAGAACCTAATAAATTACTAATAGTTGTACCTAAAGTTCCAAAATACATTATACATATTCTTGCTAATTTCTTTTCAAAATCATCCATATCATTATATCTATTTGCACATCTTGAAATAAGAGAGTAATCTCCTTCTAAATTTGGACCATTAATATAGGTCTGGTCGTGAAATGCGCAAAATAAATCTGTTAAATTAGTAGGATAATTATTATTTGGAGATCTAGGCCCCATAAATACAGTTCCAGGATAAGCAGGAAGTACTATTCCAGTAGTTTGATATAAAGTACTTAATTTTCCAGTTTCATCTTTTAAAATAAAGTATAGAAGATTTTTCCTAGGATCTTTATACATTGTTATACTTTCTTTTACACTCATTCCAGAACCATTGTAAACAGAGCTAATTTTTTGATAAAGTTCAGAATTCGGTAACTTATTTTTCAAAAAAGGACCTATAGAATTTATAAGTTCTTTATTTGACATTGACTCTAAAACTTTTGTAGCAGCAGCTATTTTATCTATTTTTTCACCATTTACCGCTTGATTAGTAAGTTCAGAAGCAAAATTAACTACAAAATTAGCAATTTCTGTACTACTTATTTTTTTTATACTCGTTTGAACTGTTTTAGCTTTTTCTACTTGGTGTGCGTGTTCCACTTTTCCAGTATTAAATTTAGTTGGATCTTCGTTTTTAAAATCTATGGGTTTATTTATATGTCCCTTATCATGTGATTTATTTATGAAATAATGTTCATCTTTGTTTAATACAGCCATACTATCGGCTAATAAATCGTCGAAAGTTTTTTGAAAACTTGACACTTTTTCAGGTCCTATAAAATTTTTAACTTGTTCTTCTATAGCAGAAGCTCCTTCTCCAGCTATATAACCAACAGCAGCTGTACCTACAGCAGAAGAAACAGCTTCAGAAACTCCAACTTCAGTAAGTGCTTCACCGGCCAAAAGTCCAAGTGATGATAACATTTCAGATATTACGGGTGCTAAGAGGAAAGACATTTAAATGTATAAATAAATTTATTTCCATAATCATTTATTTTTTTTCTAAGCTATTTAAAATGATAGCTGTTAGACAACAACAACAAGTTCAACAAATGCCGCTTATGCAAAATGAAAAATTATCTTTTGTAAAAAGTTATCCTATGATTACAGAGGAATCATTAGAATTTAGAACCAAGAAAAAAAGTAACATTTCAAAGGTTACGTCTTTAGAAAAAAGTAAAGAAACTTCTATTCAATTAGAAGTAAATCCGTCTCAAGAAATAGAAAAAGGAAAAAGATATGATATTTCTTATTTTTCAAATGAATTAATGACAGTTATTCAAAATGGAAACAGGACAAAAACTATAGAACAAACTTCAGATGCAACAGAAAATTCTAAATTTGTAAAAGATATTCCAAAAGGAACAAAAGTACAAAAAGGAAATGAAATAAGTACAGAAGTATTAAATGATGAAAAAATGACTTTTAGATCAGGATATCAGGCACAAGGCTCCGAAAATCAAAGTGCAGAATATGATAGATTATTAAAGGACACTTCTAAAAAAATAGTGCTTGAAAAAATGGAAGGTTCTTTAAATGGTGCAAATTGTCATAATGGTTATTCTAGACCTCTTATGTTTTTTTAATTTCTTACTTTTTTTTATAAGCTATCATTAAATGGAAGTTTTTACACGTATGGATAACTCTCTAATAAAAAAGATTGATTCAATTTCAATCGACCATGAAATAAAAAAGCCTATGAAAAACAGTCTCAAAACTTTTGTAAAATTAGGAACAAGTAAAACATTTACTAGTGGTGATACATACAATAAAAAAGTTACAATAGAAATAGGAAGAAGTTATGATAATCTTTCTATGCTTTTCATTAAAAGTTACATGTCCAATGGAAGAGTTGCTGATGTAGTAGAACCTTTACTAGGAACTCGAATTTTTAAGAAAATAAGACTTAGTACAAGAAGAGGAACTAATTTACAAACTTTAGTCCCAGAATATTTACAGGCTCGTATAGCAGAATTAAAAGGATCTCAAATTTATGAAAAAATAGCTGACTCAGTGGAACCAAGTGGTGATTTTGTAGATTCAGACCCAACTGCTATAACACCACTTTTTTTGTTCTGTTCTGAAGATGAAACTACAATGCTTAACACAAGAAATTATGAAAATTTAGTATTAGAATTAGAAACAAATGATGACGAATTTTTATTAGGAATGTCCACTCCTTTAACATTTATTTATTTTGAAGTTTATGGATTATTTTTTGACACCGATACAAGTAGTAGTATTACAGACCATTTAAACACTAAAAAAACAGGATTAACTAGACAAATAGTTGGAAGTTATAATATATTTTTCGAAGACAACGTGAATATAGTAAATGGACAAACAAGTGCAAAATTATTATTGCGGTGCCCACATCCTACATTTGCTATTCATGGTGTTATACAAAACGATGTAACAGCCAGTATTGAAATTACAAGGGTAAAAATGAGTTTTGGTAATAGGGTATTTTTAGATCTAGATTACACAATGAATTATCAATTTTTTGGAAAACAACAAGGATATCTCGAATCCACAGCATTTTCATACTTTTTCAGTAAAATGAAAGAAAGAAATATCGACAGTGGGCTTATAACTTTTTCTAAAGAAATGAGTCCATGTATAATTGAATATTTCTTTGTAAGTAATGGAGACTATACAATAAAAACTTTATGTGAATACAGAACTAATTTTAAAGTAGATGAAACAGGTTTTGTTTCATTAAGTAACGATGTACTTATGGGTGAAGGTCAAAATCAAACTAATTCAGTCGGATTTTTTTCCTAAGCTACTTTAAATGGAATATAAAAACAATCCGGAAAGAGTCCTGTACTTAAATAGAGATTTTGATTTTTCTACACCAGTATTTAGATCTTTTACAAAAGACTTTGCGGGTGTAGCAAAAGTTTACAAACCAGTAAAGGAACAACTAGAAGAAATAAAAAACATAATGAAAAATAAAGGAGTTAAAATTCCAAAAAATTATTTAAAAATTTTTAATTATTATGATGTTAAATTGTCACCTGAAGAAATAAGTAAAGATTTAGAATTTAGTATGGATTTAATTAAGTATTCAAAAGAATCAAAGGCATCAAGAAACTTTGAAAAAATGGATAATGAAGGTTTTGAAGAGGTAAAAGAAGAAGTAAAAGAAGAAATAAAAAAAGAAGCAGAGCCTCATAATGAAAAAATTTATAATCCTGAACTAGAAAAAGCTATTGCAGAAGAAGAAGCTGTGGAAGAAAAAAAAGCTGAGGAAAGAGCAGGAGAAACTCCAATCCCTACTTTTCCAGGAGCTAAAGAAGACCAGCCTGTAATGATACGTGAAGAACTTTTTGAAGAATTTACGCCTATAAGAGCGGAATCTTCAGGGGAAATTACACCTATAACACAAGATTATGAACCAAGTGAAACAGGTTTTGAGCAACAAGAAGATGAAAATTATACAGAACTGAGGGATCTTCTTGGTCCGTTATTGTTTATTGACGAAGACGCTACAGAAGAAGAACAGCAAAAAGACACTGAAAGAGTCAATTATTTTATAGAACTGATAAGACTTAAAAAAATGGGTCTAGCTAATGCTACAGATTTTATAAAAGCAGAACTAGCTGGAAAACCTCCTGATCAAGTAAGAGAATTTATAGACGATTATAACATGAAAAATGCCTCATTAGCCGAACCATTAAATCAACCTATTTCAGAAACTGTTCCCTTTGCGACTGACAGACCAGCGATGGAACACCCACCAAAGTATCATAAATATTCCATAAAAATTTACTTAGGCTCTGACACTTTACCAAGATATGACCCAGAACTAGAAAAAAATATTTATAGTGGTGGTCTTTCTAAAGAAGAAATTATACAGAACATAAATAATATAATTGTTAAATACGGGGCAGATTTATTTATTTCAGGAACACGTAAAAGTGATACACTCGATGAATTACATGAATTAACACAACTTCAGTTTTGCTTAATGAGAAATTTAGCCACAGGTCCTAGAGTTCCAACAGCTAGTATGCCTATAAGTGAATTAGCTAATTTTTATAATAAATTACAAGGACCAGCACAAGTAGAAGAAAGAGTACCAGAAGAACAAGTACAAGGGGAATTAGAAGAACCACAAGAACAATTACAAGTACAACAAACACCAAATCAATCATTTCAGGTACAATTGACTCCAAATCAAGCATTTGAAAAAGTAGTGGAAGAATATAGAACTTCTGAATATAAGTCTGACGGAAAACCTAGATTTAATGAAGACATAGTAAGAAGTACGTTGGAACCACCACCAAGAAATTACAAAGGACCCAATAGTATGATAGATCCAACTAATAATTATATTCTTCCTGTAAGAATGAACGTTAAGCGTAGAACTGTAAGAATTATTTAATTGTTATTTATAAATGGACACTTACGAAAGTAACCTAAATAAATCTACTATAAGTTATAACAACTTACTTTTAGCAAATAGTTATAAATTTAAAGTTTTTGATATCGTAAAAGAATATGCAAATATGAAAAATATGTTTATTACAATTACAAGCAAAAGAAGAACAGGTAAATCAGTACTTTTAAAGGACCTGTGTTATAAAATGAAAAATTGGTATTCTAAAGTATATGTTTTTAGTATGACAGCACATTTACAACCTGATCTTTTTGACTTTGTAGAAGACCACAACATTTTTAATGGATTTAATGAAGAAAAATTAAATGAAATATGGGACTCACAAGAAAAATTATTCGAAGATCTTAAAGGGAAAAATTTACCTCCTGTAATGATCATATTGGATGATATAATTTCAGACCCTAACTTTAAAAAAAGTGAAATCATGTTTAGATTAGCTGTAATGGGGAGACATTTACAATTTTGTGTGGTTATTTTAACTCAAAATTTTACAAGTATTGATCCTAAAATAAGAAAAAATGTTGATTTAGCAATGGCATTTTATTTAGATGACTATGATAATAGAGAACAATTCGCAAAGAGTTATTTAAGCACAAAAAATCCTAAGGTAGGTGTAGCAATATTCGAAAGAATTACAAGGGAACCATATCAGGCAATTGTAGTAATGAATAGTAGAATTTCTCAGAGTCCTGAAGATACAGTAAGGACATATAAAGCAGAATTAGAACTTCCTAAATTTATGATGGGTTCTAGGAGAATAAAATTAAATCATAAGGTTAACGCGTTTGTATCAAGCAATTTTCCAAGTTCAGGACTAGGTGAAACCGATTTTATGCCACCTATAAGAAAAATTTAATTATTTTCTAAGTTATTGTAAAAAGATGAGTGATGCACCTACTTACTTACCAGGATCTCTTACGTTATTTACTAATTCTAACACAAAGCAAATTAATATAACTTTAGATATTCCAGCGCAAACTATAAGGTTAATAGCTTACCGTATAGAAATGGACGATGCTACAGCAGCATTAGCTAATCCTATAATTTATTTAGAAATTCCAAGAATTTATAATAGTTCTAAAATGTTAGACCATAATCCTAATATAACTTTATTGCCAATATTTTTAGACAATGCAAAGGTTACCTTACAAACAGGGGTAAATTTTCCTATTAGTATGGCACACCATTTACCAGAAACTTTTACTATGAGAATTTTAAATTCTTCTTTTGCTCCGATTTCAAATTTTGTTAATGCTAGTTTTCAATTTGAAACTTTATACGGACATTTGTAATTTTCTAAAATTTTTTTCTTTTTGATATATAAATGTCGGATTTAATTTTAGAATCGAATAGATCCTCTGTTATCCTTTCAAGTTTAGCCAAAGCGGAAGTTAAAGATGTAAGCTATGACATGCTCCCAAGTTACCCAATTCTCACTAAGAGACACCAACTAATTACCAAAAATGGATCTCTAGCAGCAGATCCTGTTGGAGGTCAAGAAGTAACTTTTTTAATCAATAAATCTATGTTATGGCGTGGCGCAATTGTAGAACATAGATATACTCCAGGGGCAAATATTCCAGCAACTGTTTTTCCAGGTATTACTTTGGTTGATTACATCCAAATTAAAAGTAATAACAAAGTTTTGTTTAATATCTCTGGACAAGCATATAGAGGATGGTTAGAAAATCAACCAGAATCTGTTAAAACAATGGCTTTTAAAATGGCAATGCCTTTAGTGCCAACTACTGAACTTCCTAAAATTGATGCTGGAGCTGTTCCTCTTGTTTCTTATACCATGATACCTTGTAGTTTTTTTGACGCTGTTATGTCAAATTTTGACCTTAACTTTTATGAACAAATTAGTGTTGTTGTAAAATATGTTTCTTCTTTCAACGTCGCAAATATTCCAACAAGTGCTACTTTAACAGATTCAAAACTTTGGATATTTTTGTGGAGACCTGATGACAAATATTACGATATGTTACGCTCTAAAAATCAAAATCCAAGCAAACCACTTAATATGCTAACTTGGAATACTTATACTGAAACATTTACTCCCGCAAGTGGATCAACTTCTAATGAAGTCAGACTAAATTGTAATTACCCAGTTTTTAAAAGTGTTGTAAGAATAGTTCCATTATTAACAAATGTCACTGATGGTGCATACGTTAATGGTGTTAATGTTCCAATTCAAACTTTAAAGTTTTCCATAGGTGGAAACGAAGTTTTAACTAATATTCCAGTCAGTATTTCAGCATTTGAAAAATCTGCATATGGGGGTGCTTCATGTTTAATTCCTCTCATTGTTGGTGCGGCAGGTGTTACAATGGGGATAGATCAAAATCAAGGAGTAACATTAGACTTTGGTATGGAACCAAATAACTGGGTTAGTAACTCTGGAGCAGTAAGTTTTTCACAACTTAACTACCCAACTATTACTGTAACACATACAGCTCTCACTACAGGAACACAATACCAAATCCTTGTTACTCACTTTTACTGGAATATCATGACCTTACAATCTAACAATGGATCAGTCCAAATTAGTGTCGCAAATTAGGCATAAATATGCGCGCAAAATATTTAAATTAATTTACAATTATTTAATAAATGGAAGAATATATACAAAAAGTTTATGGAGAAATTGTTGTTTATGTTTTTAGTGAAAATGAAGAATGCGTGCCATTTATCAGAGAATTTCAAGAATTATTGGAAAAAAATAATTTATGGTCACAGGTTGTTTTAAAAAGTGAAATTTATAAATTTGCCCTTGGGATAAATAATTGTTATCCTTGCAGTGAATTTATAAATTGGACTGATATGTGTCTGTCCAGGGCCAAGGTCCTAGCAATTTTATTTAAAAAAAGACCAAATTATGACATACATGAACTTTTTGACCTCATTAAATCAGTTACAAATTATAAAGACACATACTTGGAATTTTTTGAATATTAAAATCATTATAATTATTAAATGCTGGGTCTAAAAGAAAGTACAATTAAAAGTTATAAAACAAGCTTAAATTTAGCTAGAAAATTAGGTGTAAATTATAATCTAGATCAAAGTATTATAATAAATAAATTAGAATCTTTGAGAAAAATTTATAAAATTAATACTTTAAAAAATATTTTAAATGTTGTAATAATTACTAAAAAAGAATCAAAATCTGAATACACCGAATTAATTAAATACAGAAGTAAGTTAAACGAAATTCAAAAAGAAACATTAAGTGATAGTAATGAAAAACTTATAGCTAAAGGAGACATATTAAATTTTATAAATAATTTTACAGAATATTTATATCTCAATGGAAAGTATAAGGAATATATAATTAATAAATTACTTATTATGTTTTCTGTCAGAAATCAAGACCTTTTTTTAACTGTACAATACTCCAAAGAAACTGAAGAAAATAAAAATTATCTAATAATCAATGATGATCATATTTTATACATTCGTGGATTTTATAAAACACACAACACTTATGGAACTAAAAAACACAAGATCACCCAAAAAGAATTCATAAATTCATGTATAAAATTTTTAAATGAAGAAAAATCAAAAAACTTACTAAATTCAAAATTTGAAAACATTAGCGCCGAAATAATTAATTGTACTTATGAAAAATTAGGAGAAGGTGCATATTTTAAAACATTTGTAAGTAAAGCAAAAAGTATTAATGAAATAAAACAGTATTGTGATAACCGAGGTACTTCTTTTGATACTGTTTATGACTATTATAATTTAAATAAATTTTAATTTTTTAATTTCTAGCGTTAGCTAATTCTTGTGCTACAAGTCTCCTTCCAACACGACCTGTTCTAAGTACATCCCTACCTGTTTCAGGATTTAAAATATATTTTCTATCATACTCATCCATTCTTCT
>JACCDR012274178.1_pt1 | contig 16416 bp, 9 predicted proteins | sample 7446431 | NCBI WGS metagenome assembly JACCDR01 (sample SAMN15323443, study PRJNA562643) | freshwater metagenome | isolation source: river surface water | place: USA:Blue River Watershed | collected 2017-08-17 | reverse complement strand
GTGCCGATAATCAGCAGCAGCAGCGCGGGCAGGCGGCGGCTGATCTCGTTGTTCATGCCAGGTACGGCGCCAGCGCCGCCTCGTAGTTGCCCTGCGCACGCAGCAGCAGGTCACACACTTCACGCACGGCGCCGCGGCCGCCGCCGAGTTCGGCCACGTAATGCGCGCGGGCGCGCACTTCCGGGTGGCCGTTCGGGACGCTGGCGGCGAAGGCCACGCGCGTCATCACCGGCAGGTCGATCACATCGTCGCCCATGAAGCCGCAGTCGTCGGCCTGCAGACCGGTCTGCGCCAGCAGTTGGCCGAAGCCTTCGCGCTTGTCGTGCACGCCCTGCATCAGATGGGCGATGCCGAGGTCGCGCGCGCGGCGCGCGACGATCTCGGACGAGCGCGCGCTGATGATCGCCGCCTGCACGCCGGATTGCTGCAGCAGCTTGATGCCGTGGCCATCGAGCACATTGAAGGTCTTGATGCGTTCGCCATCGGGGCCGAAGCGCAGGCCGCCATCGGTCAGCACGCCGTCGACGTCGAAGACCATCAGTTTCACGCGCTGCGCGCGCTGTAACAGGTCGGCGCTCAGGTCTGCGGACAAGGTGGCGATCATGGCGCTCGTCATCAGATCACCTTCGCGCGGGTCAGATCATGGATGTGCAGTGCGCCGGCCAGCGTGCCATCCGCTTCAGTCACCAGCACCTGATTGATGCGATAAGTCTCCATCAGCTCGACGGCTTCGACGGCCAGCTGGTCCGGGCCGACGGTGCGCGGCTTGGCGTTCATCACCTCGCGCACCGGCGTCTTCGAATAATCCATGCCGCGCTCGATCAGGCGGCGCAGGTCGCCGTCGGTAAAGATGCCGACCACACGGTTGGCGTCATCGACGATGGCGGTCATGGCCATGCCCTTGCGCGTGACTTCGAGCAGCGCCGCTGGCAACAGCAGGTCGCCGCTGACGGCAGGCACGTCGGCGCCGGTGCGCATGATGTCGCGCACATGGGTCAGCAGCCGGCGGCCGAGCGAGCCGCCCGGATGCGAGCGCGCGAAATCCTCTTCCTTGAAGCCGCGCGCGTCGAGCAGCGCAACAGCCAGCGCGTCGCCCAGCGCCAACGTCGCGGTGGTACTGGCGGTGGGCGCGAGGTTCAGCGGGCAGGCTTCCTTTTCGACCGCGACATCGAGGTGTACGTCCGCCAGTCGCGCGAGCGAGGACTCGGGACGGCCGGTCATGGAAATCAGTTTGGCGCCAAGGCGTTTGATCACCGGCACGATCGCCAGCAATTCCTCGGACTCGCCGGAATTGGAGATCGCGATCATCACATCGGCCTCGGTCACCATGCCGAGGTCGCCATGCGCAGCTTCGGCCGGATGAACGAACAAGGCTGGCGTACCGGTCGAAGCGAGGGTGGCTGCGATCTTGCGGGCGATGTGACCGGACTTGCCCATGCCGGACACGACGACGCGCCCGTGGCAGTGGTACAGCAGTGCCGTTGCGCGTGCGAACGGATGATCGGCCGAGAGGGTCAGCCGGGCCAGCAAGCCATGGATGGCATCGGCCTCGATCTGGAGTGTTTGTTGGGCAAGCTGCAACGCGCGCAGTGCCGCCGCGTTGTCAAAATGCTGCAAAGAATTTTTCTCATGCGTTACACTCATGCGCAGAGTATAGCCCAATACCTAAAGCAAAAAACCTGCCAGACGCAATAATTCATGGGATTCCCCTGAGGGGAGGCCGGTGACGCGAGGCGCAGGGCTTTGTTTGCCTGATCGGACCCCGCACCGTGTATTCCGCCCTCGAGATCACGCTGATCCTGCTCGTCGCCGCCGTCCTGGGCGTGGTGCTGTTCCGCCTGATGCAATTGCCGCCGATGCTCGGCTACCTGACCGTCGGTATCCTGATTGGCCCGCATGCGCTGGGACTGGCCACCAACAGCGAGGCCACCCATACGCTGGCTGAATTCGGTGTGGTCTTCCTGATGTTCTCGATCGGGCTCGAATTCTCGCTGCCCAAGCTCAAGGCCATGCGGCGCAATGTGTTCGGGCTGGGGTTTGCGCAGGTTGCCTTAACCATCCTGGCGACCATTGGCGCAATCGCGCTGCTCGGCAAAGTCATGCCGAAGTACGTCAACATCAGCTGGAGCACTGCATTTGCGCTCGGCGGGGCAGTGGCCCTGTCATCGACGGCCATCGTCCTCAAGCTGCTGACTGAAAAGCTGGAGCTCGAGAGCGAACACGGCCGCCGCATCACCGCGATCCTGCTATTCCAGGACCTGGCCGTCGTGCCCTTGCTGATCCTGGTGCCGGCGCTGGCCCATCCTGGCCCCGACCTGTGGGAAGACCTCGGTATGGCCGGCCTGAAGGCGGCCTTCGTGCTGACCCTGCTGCTGACCTTCGGGCAGGTCTTGCTGCGCCGCTGGTTCCAGATCGTCGTGCAGCGCCGCTCGCATGAACTGTTCATGCTGAACCTGCTGCTGGTGACGCTGGGCGCGGCATGGATTACCGAAGTGGCTGGCCTGTCGCTGGCGCTCGGCGCCTTCATCGCCGGCATGCTGATCTCGGAAACGGAATACCGGCTGCAGGTGGAAGAGGACATCAAGCCTTTCCGCGATGTGCTGCTCGGGCTGTTCTTCATCACCGTCGGCATGTTGCTCGACATGCGGCTGGTGCTGGCCAACCTGCCGCTGGTGCTGGCGCTACTGCTGGTGCCGATGGCAATCAAGTTCGGCCTGATTGCCTTGCTGGCACGACTGTTCGGCGCATCGGCCGGCATCGCGATCCGTACCGGGCTCGGACTAGCGCAGGGTGGCGAATTCGGTTTCGTGTTGCTCAACGAAGCCAGCGGGCAGGGCCTGCTCGACCCGGGGCTGGGCAACCTGATCCTCGCGGCGATGGTGCTGTCGATGCTGGCCACGCCTTTCCTGATGGCCAATGCGGACCGCATCGTGCTGAAGCTGTCGCGCAATGAATGGATGCAGCAATCGCTGGCGCTGACGCGGCTCGCATCGCGTACGATGGCCGAAGAGAAGCACGTGATCGTGGCTGGCTTTGGACGTACCGGGCAGAGCCTGGCTAAGGTGTTTGACGCCGAGAACATTCCCTATCACGCGCTGGACCTCGACCCCGAGCGTGTGCACGAGGCGCAGGCCGCCGGCTGGCAGGTGTCCTACGGCGACACCAGCCGCCGCGAGAGCCTGATTGCCGCCGGCATCCATCGTGCGGCCGCCATCGTCATCACCTATGCCGATACGCAAGCGGCGCTGAAGACCCTGCATTTCGCCAACGAACTGGCGCCGGCCCTGCCGGCCATCGTGCGCAGCGTCGATGAAGAAGACCTCGACCTGCTGCGCGCCGGCGGCGCCGACGAGGTAGTGCCCGAGACCATCGAGGCCAGCCTGATGCTGGCCTCGCATGCGCTGCTGGTGATGGGCGTGCCGCTGCGGCGCGTGGTCCACAGCATCCAGCTCGCGCGTAGCGACCGCTATGCGTCGCTGCGGGGCTATTTCCACGGCATGGACGATGCGGCGGACATCGACGACCGGCTGCAGGTCAGGCTGCACTCGGTGTCGCTGGCGGACAAGTGCGCTGCGATCGGCAAGAGTCTGGGCGAGCTGGACCTGTCCGGGCTCGGTGCCGAAGTCACGGCCATACGTCGCGGCAAGACACGCTTGTCGTTCGCGAGCGACCTCCGGCTGGAAGTGAATGATGTGGTGGTGCTGCGCGGTACTGCCGAAGCGATGGAGCGCGCAGAAAAGCGGCTGCGCTGATTCCCTGCCACAATGGCGCCGGCGGCAACGCGTTGTCGCGCCGTCCCCCCGAAAGAAAGCAAGAATGGAAGTCGTCAACCGCATTGCGGGCATCATCCTGCCCGTGTTCATGATCATCGCCGCCGGCTACCTGTACACCCGCGTGCGCGGCGACAAGGTCAAGACCGAGATGGTCCAGGTCAACCGCATCAGCAGCGAAATGCTGTGTCCCTTGCTGTTGTTCTCGGCGCTGGCATCGAAGGATTTCGATGCGATGGCCAACATGCCGCTGCTGCTGGCCGGTGTGCTGATAGCGCTGGGCTCCGGCCTGATCGCGTGGCCGATCGCGCGCCTGTTCGGTTTTGATTTGCGCACTTTCGTGCCGCCGATGATCTACAACAATTGCGGCAACATGGGCTTGCCGCTGGCGGTACTGGCCTTCGGTCCCAAGGGCTTGTCCGAGGCGGTGGCGATGTTCATGGCCTGCAGCCTGGCTTATTTCACGGCCGGCATCGCGTTGATGGAAAGCGGCAAGGGCCACCACAGCGCCGCCGGCAGCCGCATGTTCATGAACCCGATGATGCTGGCGATGGCCGCCGGCATGGGCTTCGCGGTGCTGCACATCTCGCTGCCGGACGTCCTGATGACGGCGCTGCGCATGCTGGGAGAGGCCAGTATTCCCCTGATGCTGCTGGCGCTGGGCGTGCGCATGACCGATGTGGAATTCAAGAGCTGGCGCATCGGCGTAGTTGGTGCAGCCGTATGTCCGCTGGCTGGTCTGGCGGTGGCGATGCTGCTCGACCCCTTCATCAGCCTGACCGCCGGTCAGCGCGGTCAGATGTTCCTGTTTGCTTCGCTGCCACCGTCCGTGTTCAGCTTCATGGTCGCCGAGACTTACCAGCAGGAGCCGGACAAGGTCGCGGCGATTGTCTTGCTGGGGAATCTGGCGGCACTCGGTTTTGTGCCGCTGGGGCTGTGGCTCGGGATGTAAAAAAAAGCGCGCCAGCAGGCGCGCTTTTTTTGCTCACGTAATACGTCTTACAGTTGCCCCCATCACGAGGGCTTCATCACGCGCGCTTCTTCTCCTTCTTCATCACCAGCATCGGCGCCAGGTACTTGCCGGTGTGGCTGACAGCACTCTTGGCCACTTGCTCCGGTGTGCCGGTCGCAATGATCTGGCCGCCGCCGGCACCGCCCTCGGGGCCGAGGTCCACGATCCAGTCCGCAGTTTTGATCACATCCAGGTTGTGCTCGATGATGACCACTGTATTGCCCTGATCGCGCAGGCGGTGGATCACCTTCAGCAGCAAGGCGATGTCATGGAAGTGCAGGCCCGTGGTCGGCTCGTCGAGGATGTACAGCGTGCGGCCGGTATCGCGCTTCGAAAGCTCCAGTGACAGCTTCACGCGCTGCGCTTCGCCGCCCGACAGCGTGGTCGCGCTCTGGCCGAGGCGGATGTAGCCGAGGCCAACGTCGAGCAGGGTCTGCAGCTTGCGCGCAATCAGCGGCACCGCCTTGAAGAAGTCATACGCATCCTCGACCGTCATGTCGAGCACGTCGGAGATGTTCTTGCCCTTGTACTGCACCTCGAGGGTTTCGCGGTTGTAGCGCTTGCCATGGCAGACGTCGCAAGGCACATACACATCCGGCAGGAAGTGCATCTCGACCTTCAGCACGCCATCGCCCTGGCAGGCTTCGCAACGGCCACCCTTGACGTTGAACGAGAAACGGCCGGCCGTGTAGCCGCGTTCCTTTGCCTGCGGCACGGTGGCGAACAGGTCGCGGATCGGCGTGAACAGGCCGGTATAGGTGGCCGGGTTCGAACGCGGCGTGCGGCCGATCGGTGCCTGGTCGACGGCGATCACCTTGTCGAAATGCTCGAGGCCAGTGACGGTGTCAAACTCGGACGGCTCCGCTTGCGAGCCGTACAGGTGGCGCGCCAGCACGTGATACAGCGTGTCATTGACCAGCGTCGACTTGCCGGAACCGGACACGCCGGTCACGCAGGTCAGCAAGCCCACTGGCAATTCCAGCGACACGTTCTTCAGGTTGTTGCCGCGCGCGCCCTTGATGACGAGCTGGCGCTCCTGGTCGGCCGGCGTGCGCTTGGCCGGTACCTCGATCGCCAGCGAGCCGTTCAGGTACTGCGCGGTCAGCGAATTGCGGTTCTTCAGTATGTCGTTCAGCGTGCCGTGCGCGATGACTTCGCCGCCATGCACGCCGGCGCCCAGGCCCATGTCGACCACATGGTCGGCGCAGCGGATGGCATCTTCATCATGCTCGACCACCAGCACCGTGTTGCCGATGTCGCGCAGGTGCTTCAGCGTATCGATCAGGCGGTCGTTATCGCGCTGGTGCAGGCCGATCGACGGTTCATCCAGCACATACATCACGCCGGTCAGGCCGGAGCCGATCTGCGATGCGAGGCGGATGCGCTGCGCTTCGCCGCCGGACAGCGTGTCGGCGCTGCGTTCCAGCGACAGGTAATCGAGGCCGACGTTGTTCAGGAATTTCAGGCGCGAGATGATTTCCTTGATGATGCGGTCGGCGATGTCCTTCTTCGCACCTTTCAGTTTCAGGTGTTCGAAAAAATCCAGCGTCTCGCGCAGCGGCATCGCGGCGATCTGGAAGATCGCGCGCTGCTGCATGCCATTGCCGACCTTCACATGGCGCGCCTCGACGCGCAGGCGCGCGCCTTCGCAGGACGGGCACTCCTTTTCATTGATGAACTTGGCCAGTTCTTCCTTGACGGCCATCGAGTCGGTTTCGCGATAGCGGCGCTGCAGGTTGTTCACCACGCCTTCGAAGGTGTGTTCCTTGATCACGGTGCGGCCGCGCTCGTTCACATAGGCGAACGGCACCTTTTCCTTGCCCGAGCCGTACAGCACGACTTGCTGCGCTTTCTCCGGCAGGCTGTCGAAAGGCATGTCGACATCGAATTCGTAATACTTGGCCAGCGACGACAGCATCTGGAAATAGAACTGGTTGCGGCGATCCCAGCCTTTGACGGCACCCGATGCCAGCGACAGGTTGGGGAAGGCGACGATGCGCTTGGGGTCGAAGAATTCGATGTGACCGAGGCCATCGCACTCAGGGCAGGCGCCCATCGGGTTGTTGAACGAGAACAGGCGCGGCTCGAGTTCCTGCAGCGAATAGCCACAGGTCGGGCAGGCGAACTTGTTCGAAAACACTTGCTCCTTGCCGGTATCCATTTCCAGCGCAATTGCGCGGCCGTCGGCCAGCCGCAGCGAGGTCTCGAAGCTTTCGGCCAGACGCTGCTTGATGTCGGCGCGCACCTTCACGCGGTCGATCACGACCTCGATGGTGTGCTTTTCTGTCTTCTTCAGCTTCGGCAAGTCATCGACTTCATAAATCTTCGCTGCGCCGGTGCCGCTCTGGATGCGGAAGCGCACGAAGCCCTGCGCCTGCATCTGCTCGAACAGGTCCACATGCTCGCCCTTGCGATTTGCGACCACGGGCGCAAGGATCATCAGCTTGGTTTCGTCCGGCATCGCCAGCACTGCATCGACCATCTGCGACACCGATTGCGCCGCCAGCGGGTTTTCCGGGTGGTCAGGGCAGTGCGGGGTGCCGACGCGCGCGAACAGCAGGCGCAGGTAGTCATGGATCTCGGTGACGGTGCCGACCGTCGAGCGCGGGTTGTGCGAGGTCGCTTTCTGCTCGATGGAGATCGCCGGTGACAAGCCTTCGATCAGGTCGACGTCGGGCTTCTCCATCAGTTGCAGGAACTGGCGCGCATAAGCCGACAGCGATTCCACATAGCGACGCTGGCCTTCCGCATACAGCGTGTCGAAGGCGAGCGAGGATTTGCCCGAGCCGGACAGGCCTGTAATCACGATCAGCTTGTTCCTTGGCAGGTCGAGGCTGATGTTCTTCAGGTTGTGGGTGCGCGCGCCGCGGATGCGAATTTCTTCCATGTCTTTTTGCAAAAAGTCGGGCCCGGTGGCCGAGAGTCAACCTGTTACTATAGCGGGTTTTCGCAACCTGCTCGTCCGCTGTGTGCCGGTTAAATTCAGTGCGGCTTTTTCGCGTGAATTTCCACGAGTTTTTCCTTGTCGTTCCGTTATTTTCATTCCGCCATGTCCGTTTCCCAGGAACCCCTCGATCCTCGCATGACCCGGCAAGAGATCCGCGCCAGTGCCTCGCTGGCGTCCATCTTCGGCTTGCGCATGCTGGGCCTGTTCCTGATCCTGCCGGTGTTCGCCGTTCACGCCCGCTCCCTGCCGGGCGGCGACAACGCCACCCTGGTCGGGCTGGCGATGGGCATGTATGGCCTGACGCAGGCCTTCGGCCAGATTCCGTTTGGCATGGCTTCGGATCGCTATGGCCGCAAGCGCATCATCGTCATCGGGCTGCTGCTGTTCATCATTGGTTCGCTGATCGCCGCTGTCGATCAGCATGTCATTTGGGTTATCGTCGGCCGAGCGGTGCAGGGTGCCGGCGCTGTATCGGCGGCGGTGACGGCCTTGATTGCGGATTCGACACGTGATGAACACCGCACCAAGGCGATGGCGATGGTCGGCGCATCGATCGGCCTGACCTATGCGGCTTCGCTGGTGATCGCGCCGCTGCTGTATGCCGCCGTCGGCATGCGCGGCATGTTCCTGCTGGTGGCCTGCCTGTCGGCAGCGGCGATCTTCGTCGTGCTGTACGTGACGCCGGCCGCGCCGCCGCGCAGCCCGGAGAAGGCGTCGTTCATCGATGTGCTGCGCAACCCGGAACTGATGCGCATGAATGTCGGCGTGTTTGCGCTGCATGCGATACAGATGTCGATGTTCGTCGTGCTGCCGAATGTGCTGGTCAATGCCGGTGGTATGGCGCTTGGCGATCACTGGAAAATTTATCTGCCGGTGGTACTGGCGTCCTTCGTGCTGATGCTGCCGCCGATCTTCGTCGGCGAGAAGCAGGGCAAGATGAAGCACGTGTTCCTGGCGGCGATCGCATTGCTGCTGCTGGTCGAGATCGGCCTGCGTTTCGCGGTCGCGCAGCCGTCACTGTCGTTCGGTTTGCTGGTCGGTTTGCTGCTGGCTTTCTTCGTCGCGTTCAATGTGCTGGAGGCAAGCCAGCCCTCGCTGGTGTCGCGTCTGGCACCAACGGGATCGCGCGGCGCAGCCCTCGGCGTGTACAACACGATGCAGGCCATCGGCCTGTTCGCCGGTGGCGCCGGCGGCGGCCTGCTGGCGCAGCACTTTGGCGGCCCGGCGGTGTTCACTGCGGGCTGCCTGCTGACGGTGGGCTGGCTTATAATTGCGTCATCCATGAAGAACCTGCCGCGTCGCGTCCGACGCGAGGCAGTCCCCACCTGAATTCAGCCGGCCTGCACAGGCGGCGCACTCATCCCCACAGGAGATCTGTATGGCATCGGTCAATAAAGTCATCATCGTTGGCAACCTCGGTCGTGATCCCGAGACGCGTTACATGCCCAGCGGCGATGCAATGACCAACATTGCCGTGGCCACCACCGACAAATGGCGTGACAAGGCCAGCGGCGAGCAGAAAGAAGCCACCGAATGGCACCGCATCGCTTTCTTCGGCAAGCTGGCCGAGATCGCCGGCCAGTACCTGAAGAAGGGTTCGCAGGTGTACGTCGAAGGTCGCCTGAAGACCCGCAAGTACACCGACAAGGACGGCGTCGAAAAGTACTCGACCGAGATCGTGGCCGACACCATGCAGATGCTCGGCAGCCGCATGGGCGGTAGCGGCAGCGCTTCGATGGGTGACGAGGGCGGTTACAGCGCACCGTCGCGCGCACCGGCACAAGCACCGGCACGTGCACCGGCCAAGGCGCCGAACCTGTCCGACATCGACGACGACATTCCTTTCTGATCGGTCTGAAGGCCGATACTCCCTGACAGGACATCCATCGAATCGCGATGGCACGCCTGCCCCGGCTGGTCGTACCCAACCATCTGCATCATGTGGTGGCGCGCGGTAACAACGACCAGCCCGTCTTCCTCGACGACACCGACTACCAGCAATTCCTGAACCTGTTGCGCGACACCGCGCAGCAGTATGGCGTGGCCATCCATGCGTATGTGCTGCTGCCTGCGCGTGTGCAGCTGCTGGCGACGCCGTCTACTGAAGCCGCGCTGGGCAAGATGATGCAGGCCATCGGCCGCCATTACGTCCCCTGGTTCAATGCGCGGCACCAACGCAGCGGCGGCCTGTGGGAAGGGCGTTTCCGTGCGACGGTGCTGGATGCGGATGAATACTTCGTTCCCTGTTCGCACCTGATCGAGTACCAGCCGCTGCATGAAGCGGTCAGCATGGACATGGAGCATTACCGCTGGTCCAGTCATGCGCACCACACCGGCGCTCGCCGGCAAACCTGGCTGACCGATCATCCGGCTTACTGGAAGCTTGGCAATACGCCGTTCGAACGCGAGGCGGTCTACAAGCAGCTGTGCGCGACGCCGCCGGCACCGAAGATGGTCGAGGCCATCGGCGAGGCCACGCGCAAGGCCTGGGCACTCGGATCCGAGGATTTCCGTGCATCTCTGGCCAAGTTGACCGATCGACGTTTGGAGCCGGCGCGCCGGGGGCGACCGCCCAAATCGGCGCAGCCGCTCGAAACGCGCAAATCCGGCAACATGGCCGGCGCCGGCATCACCGCCCGCGCCGGGAAAAATGTCCGCAGTGCGGGTGCGGCAAAGCTTGGCCGCAAGCCGGGATGATCTGGTGCGCGCTGCGCCAAAACCTGCGCCAATACTAATCTGACCCTATTTATTTTTGCACCGTTTTGAAGCTGCAGATAAATAGCATCCGACCCTAATTTATTTAGGTTGAAGTCTGTATTGCATTGCACTATTCTTCCCGGTCTTTCCCAAAGAGTAGTGGAGCACCGCAATGCAAGCGCAAGGCCTTTACGATCCGAATAACGAGCACGACGCTTGCGGCGTCGGCTTCATCGCCCACATCAAGGGCCAGAAAAGCCATTCCATCGTCGAACAGGGTTTGCTGATCCTGAAGAACCTCGACCATCGGGGCGCGGTCGGTGCCGACCCGCTGATGGGCGACGGCGCCGGCATCCTGATCCAGATTCCGGACCAGTTCTACCGTGAAGAGATGGCCAAACAGGGCGTGACCCTGCCGCCTCCGGGCGAATACGGCGTCGGCATGGTGTTCCTGCCGAAGGAACAAGCATCGCGCATCGCCTGCGAACAAGAGATCGAACGTGCCGTTCTGGCGGAAGGTCAGGTCGTGTTGGGCTGGCGCGATGTGCCGGTCAACCGCGAGATGCCGATGTCGCCGACCGTGCGCGAAAAAGAGCCGGTGATTCGCCAGATCTTCATCGGCCGCGGCGCTGACATCATGGTCACCGATGCGCTTGAGCGCAAACTGTACGTGATCCGCAAGGCCTCGGGCCACGCGATCCAGGGCCTGAACCTGCTGCACGGCAAAGAATTCTTCGTGCCGTCGATGTCGGCCCGTACCGTGGTCTACAAGGGCCTGCTGCTGGCTGACCAGGTCGGCGTCTACTACAAGGACCTGCAAGACCCGCGCTGCGTATCGGCGCTGTCGCTGGTGCACCAGCGCTTCTCGACCAACACCTTCCCGGAATGGCCGCTGGCCCACCCGTACCGCCTGCTGGCGCACAACGGCGAGATCAACACCGTCAAGGGCAACTTCAACTGGATGCGCGCCCGTGAAGGCGTGATGAAGTCGGCCGTGCTGGGCGACGACCTGAAGAAGCTGTTCCCGCTGATCTATGAAGGCCAGTCCGATACCGCCTGCTTCGACAATGCGCTCGAACTGCTGGTGATGACCGGCTATCCGATCGCACAAGCGATGATGATGATGATTCCGGAAGCGTGGGAAAACCACACGCTGATGGATGACAACCGTCGCGCCTTCTACGAATACCACGCCGCGATGATGGAGCCGTGGGACGGCCCCGCCGCGATGGCCTTCACCGACGGCCGCCACATCGGCGGCACGCTGGACCGCAACGGCCTGCGCCCGGCGCGTTACCTCGTCACCGATGACGACTTCGTCGTGATGGCGTCCGAATCGGGTGTGCTGCCGATCGCCGATTCGAAGATCGTGAAGAAATGGCGCCTGCAGCCGGGCAAGATGTTCCTGATCGACCTCGAAGCCGGCCGCATCATCGATGACAAAGAGCTGAAGGACACCTTCGCCAACGCCAAGCCGTACAAGCAGTGGATCGACTCGGTCCGCATCAAGCTCGACGACCTGAAGGTCGAAGCCGAGAAGCGCGACGCGAAAGAGTCGCTGCTGGATCGCCAGCAAGCGTTTGGCTACACGCAGGAAGACCTGAAGTTCCTGATGGCGCCGATGGCCGTGCAGGGCGAAGAAGCGACCGGTTCGATGGGCAATGACTCGCCGCTGGCCGTCATGTCCAACAAGAACAAGCCGCTGTACAACTACTTCAAGCAGCTGTTCGCACAGGTCACGAACCCGCCGATCGATCCGATCCGTGAATCCATCGTGATGTCGCTGGTGTCCTTCATCGGTCCGAAGCCGAACCTGCTCGACACCAACAACATCAACCCGCCGATGCGTCTCGAGGTGGCACAGCCTATCCTCGACTACAAGGACATCACGCGCCTGCGCAATATCAGCCAGCACACCGGCGGCAAGTTCCGCTCGTTCGAGCTGGACATCTGCTACCCGGTCGCCTGGGGCAAGGAAGGCGTCGAGGCGCGTCTGGCCTCGCTGTGCGCACAAGCGGTTGACGCCGTGAAGTCGGGCCACAACATCCTGATCGTGTCGGACCGCAAGCAAGACCGCGAGAACGTCGCGATCCCCGCACTGCTCGCGACCTCGGCCATCCACCAGCACCTGGTGTCGAAGGGCCTGCGTACCTCGACCGGCCTGGTGGTCGAGACCGGTTCGGCGCGCGAGACGCATCACTTCGCGCTGCTGGCAGGTTACGGCGCCGAAGCGATCCACCCGTACCTCGCGATGGATACCCTGGCCGACATGGCCCAGGGCCTGCCGGGCGACCTGTCGGCCGAGAAGGTGATCTACAACTTCCAGAAGGCCGTCGGCAAAGGCCTGATGAAAGTCTTCTCGAAGATGGGCATCTCGACCTACATGTCTTACTGCGGCGCGCAGATCTTCGAGGCGATCGGTCTGAACAAGGCAATGATCGACAAGTACTTCAAGGGCACCGCCTCGAACGTCGAAGGTATCGGCGTGTTCGAAGTGGCCGAAGAAGCGCTGCGCCTGCACAAGCTGGCCTTCGGCACCGACCCGGTGCTGGCCAATGCGCTGGACGCCGGCGGCGAATACGCGTTCCGCGTGCGTGGCGAAGACCACATGTGGACGCCGGACGCGATCGCCAAGCTGCAGCACTCGACCCGCGCGAACAACTTCAGCACCTACAAAGAATACGCGCAGATCATCAACGACCAGTCCAAGCGTCACATGACGCTGCGCGGCCTGTTCGAGTTCAAGATCGATCCGGCCAAGGCGATCCCGATTGACGAAGTCGAATCGGCCAAGGAAATCGTGAAGCGCTTCGCCACCGGCGCCATGTCGCTCGGCTCGATCTCGACCGAGGCGCATGCCACGCTGGCGATCGCGATGAACCGTATTGGCGGCAAGTCCAACACCGGCGAAGGCGGTGAGGACGAGGCACGCTATCGCAATGAACTGCGCGGCATCCCGATCAAGCAGGGCGACACGCTGGCGTCCATCATTGGCCAGGAACGCGTCGAAGTCGACCTGCCGCTGCTGGCTGGCGATTCGCTACGCTCGAAGATCAAGCAGGTCGCGTCGGGCCGCTTCGGTGTCACCACCGAGTACCTGACTTCGGCTGACCAGATCCAGATCAAGATGGCGCAGGGCGCGAAGCCGGGCGAAGGCGGCCAGCTGCCGGGCCACAAGGTGTCCGAGTACATCGCGAAGCTGCGCTTCTCGGTGCCAGGCGTGGGCCTGATCTCGCCGCCGCCGCACCACGACATCTACTCGATCGAAGATCTGGCACAGCTGATCCACGACCTGAAGAACGTGAACCCGAAGGCCGACATCTCGGTCAAGCTGGTGTCCGAAGTCGGTGTCGGTACCGTGGCTGCGGGCGTGTCGAAGGCCAAGGCCGATCACGTCGTGATCGCCGGCCACGATGGCGGCACCGGCGCATCGCCGCTGTCGTCGATCAAGCACGCTGGTTCGCCCTGGGAACTCGGCCTGGCCGAAACCCAGCAGACCCTGGTGCTCAATGGCCTGCGTGGCCGCATCCGCGTGCAGACCGATGGTCAGCTGAAGACCGGCCGTGACGTCGTGATCGGCGCGCTGCTGGGCGCTCATGAATTCGGCTTCGCGACCGCTCCGCTGGTCGTCGAGGGCTGCATCATGATGCGCAAGTGCCACCTGAACACCTGCCCGGTCGGCGTCGCGACGCAAGACCCGGTGCTGCGTGCCAAGTTCCAGGGCAAGCCGGAACATGTGGTCAACTACTTCTTCTTCGTCGCCGAAGAAGCGCGCCAGATCATGGCCCAGTTGGGCATTCGCACCTTCGACGAGCTGATCGGCCGCGCCGACCTGCTCGACAAGTCGAAGGCGATCAGCCACTGGAAGGCGCAGGGCCTGGACTTCAGCAAGATCTTCTACCTGCCGCCGGCCTCCAGCGAGCCGCGCTTCCACCAGGGTTCGCAAGACCATGGCCTGGACAAGGCACTCGACCACAAGCTGATCGCGCAGGCCAAGCCGGCGATCGAGCGTGGCGAAAAGGTCTCGTTCATCTCGCCGATCAAGAACCTGAACCGCACCGCTGGCGCGATGCTGTCGGGCGAAGTGGCGAAGAAATACGGTCACGAAGGCCTGCCGGATGACACCATCCACATCCAGCTGCAAGGCACCGCAGGTCAATCGTTCGGCGCGTTCCTCGCGCATGGCGTGACCTTCGACCTCGTTGGCGAAGGCAACGACTACGTGGGCAAGGGCCTGTCGGGTGGCCGCATCATCGTGCGCCCGAACACCGAGTTCCGCGGTCGTGCGGTCGACAACATCATCATCGGTAACACCGTGCTGTTTGGCGCGATCTCCGGCGAAGCCTTCTTCAACGGCGTCGCAGGCGAGCGCTTCGCGGTCCGTAACTCCGGTGCGGTCCCCGTGGTCGAAGGTACCGGCGACCATGGTTGCGAATACATGACCGGCGGTACCGTGGTCGTGCTGGGCGAAACCGGCCGCAACTTTGCAGCGGGCATGTCGGGCGGTCTCGCCTACGTGTACGACGAAGACGGTTCGTTTGCTGCCAAGTGCAACATGGCGATGGTCGCGCTCGAGCCGGTGCTGTCGAGCTCCGAGCAGGAGTCGACGGTCGCCAAGGCCGCATGGCACAGCCTGACCCGCGGCGGCGAGCGCCAGACCGACGAAGCCATCCTCAAGGGCCTGATCGAGCGTCACTTCAAGCATACCGGCAGCACGCGCGCGCGCACCCTGCTGGATGACTGGAGCACCGCTCGCACCAAGTTCGTCAAGGTGTTCCCGACCGAGTACAAGCGTGCACTGGGCGAGATGTATGCCGCCGCAGGCAAGGGCAAGGAAAAGGTCTCGGCCTAATCGCCGAACACAAGGTCCCGGCGTTGACGCCGGGACCCGCGAAGATAGATCGAAAGAAAAGAGAACAACATGGGTAAAGTTACCGGTTTCCTCGAATACCAGCGCCTGCAAGAGGCGAGCGAAGCGCCTGCTGCGCGTCTGAAGCACTACAAAGAATTCCAGCTGCACCTGTCCGATGCGGACGCCAAGGTCCAGGGCGCGCGCTGCATGGATTGCGGCATCCCGTTCTGCAATAACGGCTGCCCGGTCAACAACATCATCCCGGACTGGAATGACCTGGTCTACAACGGCAACTACCGTGAAGCACTGGACGTCCTGCACTCGACGAACAACTTCCCGGAATTCACCGGCCGCATCTGCCCCGCACCCTGCGAATCTGCATGCACGCTGGGCATCAACAGCGATGCCGTCGGCATCAAGTCGATCGAGCACTTCATCATCGACAAGGGCTGGGAAAACGGCTGGGTCCTGCCGCAACCGGCTGCAGCAAAGACGGGCAAGAAGGTTGCCGTCGTCGGCGCCGGCCCTGCCGGCCTCGCCGCTGCACAGCAGCTCGCGCGCGTCGGTCACGATGTAACCGTGTTCGAGAAGAATGACCGCGTTGGCGGCCTGCTGCGTTATGGCATCCCCGACTTCAAGATGGAGAAGTCGCACATTGATCGCCGCGTCGAGCAGATGCAAGCCGAAGGCGTGAAATTCCGTACCGGCGTCCTGGTTGGCAAGGACTTCCCGAAGAGCATCATGAATCTGGCGAAAGAAACCGTGTCGCCGGAACAGCTGAACAAAGAGTTCGACGCCGTCGTCATCACCGGTGGCGCCGAGACTCCGCGTGACCTGCCGGTGCCGGGCCGCGAGCTCGACGGTGTGCACTTCGCGATGGAATTCCTGCCGCAGCAGAACCGCGTCAATGCCGGTGACAAGCTGAAGGACCAGATCATGGCCACCGGCAAGCACGTGGTCGTGATCGGCGGCGGTGATACCGGTTCCGATTGCGTCGGTACCTCGAACCGTCATGGTGCAGCATCGGTCGTGCAGTTCGAGCTGATGCCGCAGCCGCCCGAAGAAGAGGACAAGCCGCTGACCTGGCCTCACTGGCCGACCAAGCTGCGCACCAGCTCCAGCCACGAAGAGGGCTGCG
>JACCDR012018888.1_pt1 | contig 16425 bp, 27 predicted proteins | sample 7446431 | NCBI WGS metagenome assembly JACCDR01 (sample SAMN15323443, study PRJNA562643) | freshwater metagenome | isolation source: river surface water | place: USA:Blue River Watershed | collected 2017-08-17 | reverse complement strand
GTTTCGGGGGCTTTCACGCTCCAAACTTTCGACCACCCCCCTATCCCCGCGCTCCCCCGGTCACCCGAGCCAGCCTCGCCCGCGCCGTCTTCGCATTGTGGCACCCGCCGCAATACCACCGCGCGCCGTCATGCGGAGGGAAGTCCGCCCCGCCATCCCGCCGCTCCACCACATGGTCGAGGATCAGACGCTCCCGCGACCCGCACACCGAGCACCACACGCCGCCCTGCCGCCGCTTGGTCTCGGCCTTGTGCTGCGCCCGATAAGCGCGCCACTCCGCCGACTGGTAGAACCGCTCGACCTTCTTGGGCAGCGGCCTCACGCCCGAAGGTGCGCGGCCGATCCGACCCGGCAATCGCTTGATCACCGACATCAGATCAGCCCGCGCAAGTCTGGGAGAGAGGAAAGCAGGAAGGGCCGGAGGTCACCGAACGGGGGGAACAGGACAAGCCACCCCTTCCTGCCACCGCCCGAACGCAAGCGCTCAGGCTATCCAACGGATACCGCCCAAACAGGGGGCAGAGAAACCACGATATTTTGGGGGCAGAAATAATGCCCCGTTGACACGCTCGAAACTCAAGCATTTCCGCGACCTTCAAGGGGGCAGAGGTCGGCGCAAACCCCGCCTGTCCGCACCAGCAACGCGCGATAATGCCGCTCCGGCACCCGGTTCACCCGGCACACCAGCTTGCAAAGTGCCTCGCGATAGGCCCGCGCCAAACGCTTGGCCGTGTGCGGATAGGCCAAGCGCCGCCGCATCCCCACCCAGTCCATCGGCTCGCCGCGCCAGAGGTGCCAGGCCGCCTGCCACAGGATCGCCCGATCCCGCGCCTCGGGCAGCAACTCCAGCCACCCGAGCAGCTCCTCATAGCGCGTTACCTCGGCGGCCCGGAGCGGCACACGCGGGCGCAGCGAGTCCACCTTGCGCACCACCAGTTCGCGACCCGCCTCGTTGACGATCAGCGTCTCGGAATACTCGGCATTCCCCGGCGCGACATCGAGCGACCGATCCACCTGCGCCAGATGCCACGGCCCGTCACTGGCCCACGGCGAGGTCGCCAGCGACCGCCCCTCAGACCGCGCCCGCCACTCCAGATCGCGCAACTCGGCAAGCACTCCTTCCATCGCCTCAGGCGTCGGAACGCGCGTCAACCGCAGACCGGCGCTCACGGCTGCACCTCGCTCGCCTTGATCACATCGATCGCGGCTTCAGCACTACGGCGATAAGCATCCACCACCGGCTCAATCTCGCCCCAGAGATCGGCACCCGGCTTGCCGCGCACCGCCGCAAACATCGCCTCGGCGACCTGCCGCACCAAACCATCATCCACAACGGAACACGAATGGAGCTTCCCTCCATTTCCCAAACCGGTGAAATCCCCAATAATCCCAATGCTTTGCATGACTATCTCCCTAATCTTATGGATGAAATGGAGGAATGGAGCATAAATCACACTCACCCCCGCGCGCCCGCGCCCGCACACACATGAAGGGACGCGCCGTTTGCCTCCATTCCTCCAGACGCGCAGAAATCCGCCATTTTCAGGCTCCATTTGCGCGCGGAGTGGAGCCAAGCGGCCCGAAATGGAGGCAAATCAGCCATCAAAAGCACCCTTTTTTGGTTCCGATCCTGCCTCCGCAGGATCGTCCTCGGCGCTATTCCTCCGCTGCGCTCCGGGCGCCTGCGGGCGCGCGGTCGCGCTTGCGGCACTGCGCGCCGTCTCAGCCCTTATGCCGATCCCAACAAGCATGGCCGCAAGCAGGGCTATCTGTTGGGCCCGATCAGTCACCCGGCACCCAATCCGCACTGTCACCCGTCGGCCACGCGCCTCCCTGTCGGCCTACCGCTGCGCTGCTTGAGGCCGAAGCGCCCTCAGCCCGCCGCTCAGCCGCCGCCTCGACCGCGCCTTCATCGGCCGCAGTCCAGACCCCGTCCTTCAAATCCTGCAGCGCGACGGTCGGCTGCACGCCGATCCACCACGCCCCGTTCGAGTGCTTTTCCTTGAACCGCTTGGCGCTCATTTCCTTCGAAAACGCCCGCTCGGCCATCTCGTAACTGCCGGTCTGGTGGCACCACGCCTGATACAGCTCGAACAGATCGCCCTTGCGCACCCGCCAGGGCCGCGCCCGCGTGTCCTCGCCGGTCTCGCAGGTCTGGCGCAGGAAGCGCCCGATGGTGTCGGAATCGTCGCGATATTCGGACGTCGCAAGCCGCACGTCCTCGGGCTCGATCAGGCCATGTTTCCGCCAGTCGAGCAGCCCGCGCATCAGCCAGGCGAAAATCCCGTCCCGCTCGGCCAGCAGCTTGTCCTTGAGGCCCTTGTCGCGCTGGCTGGCCGGAATATCGGCCTCCCACGGCACCAGCTGCATCCGCCGCCAGATCCCGTCGCTGGTGTCCTTGATCACCGGCTTGTTGTTGCCCGAAATCGTGATCTTGAACTCGGGGAAGAAGGTGAAGAAGCCCTTGTTCAGATGCCGCGCATCGACCGGGTCTTCCCCGGTCAGCTCCTTGACAAGGCCCTCATCCAGCACCGCACCCTTCGAAGGCTCGGACACGCGCAGAAACCGCACCCCGGGCAGCTTGGCAATGGCAGGGGTGGCCTGATCGCCCGATTTCTTGCCCTGATCGAGGAGCGACTGAATCTTGATCGTCCCGGCATAATCGCCCGCGATCCGCGCGATCGTCTCGACCCATGTCCCCTTGCCGTTCGACCCGCCGCCATAGAAGAACGCCAGCTTCTGCTCGCCGGTAAAGCCGGTCAGGCTCAGCCCGCCCCACTGGGCGAGGAACCGGCGCATCTCTTCCTTGGGCTGCACCACCGCGAGGAAAGCGTCATAGGTCGGGGCCTTGGCCGTGGCATGATATTCGACATCGGCCAGCTTGGTGATGAAGTCCTCGCGCCGGTGCGGATGCAGCTGCAACACCCAGGGCGTGTGCCATTCCGATTTTCCGGCCTCCACCTCGGCCTGCGGCCTTTTCCGCCGCGCCCGCTCCAAGCGGAGCGTCCCGTTGAGGACGTTGATCGCCATCCGCTCCCGGTCGAAATCGCCGACCTGCGCGACGATGGCGTTCATGCTCTTGGCCAAGGCACCCGCCGCCGCGATCTTGCCCGCCGCCTCGGAACTGCGCGCCCATTCGGCCAGCTTGTCGGAATACATCACCGGCACGTTGCGCTTCACATCGATCACGAAATCGAGCTTCCCGGCGTGCTCGCGCTCGAAGGCGGCCAGCTGCTCGCCGGTCAGATAGGGCGGCGGATCGGGACGCTCCCCGCTGGCGCGCACCAGCTTGGCCTCGTTCTTGATGGCGCGCATCGTGGAAAACAGCGCCTGCATCACCTCGGGCGGCAGAGCGCGCGGCTCCTCCCCCAGCAGCAGCCAGCGCCGCCCGTCCCAGCGAAACCACCCGAACTCGGCGCAGAAACGGAAGTCGTTGCCGAACCGGTGAACAAACCGCTCGGCATTGCCCAGATCGGTCATCGGGAACTTGGCGCAAATCCGGTCCAGCGCCTCATCGGCGGCCGGGCGAAGGACAACAACCTTCGATCCTCCGGACGGAGGCGACCCGTCACCATTCCCCTCAGAGGGGTGCGGGGTATCGCTCGCGCTCGCCATCAGCGGTCACCGGCATCATGCCAGGCGAGCTTCGCCACCACCGGGCGAGGCGCGCCGGCACCCTTCGTCAAAGCCTTCAATTTCGGATCCCCCGTCACGGGCTGGGCCGCGCCCAAGCCCCTCGATTCCACCGTTCCGCGATAGAGCTGGAACACCGCCTCGCCTGCGCGCATCGCCTCGGCGCCGTGTTTCATCACCTGCTCGATCCAGCGCACCACGCGGGTCAGACCGGCCTTGTCGAAGCCCTCGGCCTCGGCCAGCGCCTTGCGGCCCTTTTCCTGATCGCGCAGCGCGGCAATCTCGGCCCGGATGTCGAGCACGACGCGGACATGCTCGACCAGCGCCGCCGCGCGGTCAGGCTCGGTGATTCCCTCGACCTGATCGGCAAGAATGGCGATGGCCAGCTCGCGCGCCGCCGTGTCGGGATCAACCGCCGGATCAGGCCCATCGCCGCCCAGCGCCGCCTCGTAAGCCTCGACCAGCGCATCGGCCTCGGCGCGCACATCTGGCGCAACCGCCCGCCGCGCGATCACCATCCGGATCACCCGCGGATCATAACCGACCGCCTTGGCCTCAAGATAGACGTCGCGCCTGTCCTGCTGCAGGCCCTCGATCTCCCCGGAAATCCGCTCGATCCGCTCGACAAATAGGCGCAGCCGATCGTCGCTCATGCGGCCTCTCCCAAATCGAACTTTCCGACCTCATTCCCCCATGAATCCCAGCCCGGCGCGGTGTTGCGGGCGAACATCTCGATGCGCGGGACCGGCCCGAACAGGCGGTGCAACCGGTCATATTGCTCGGGCGGCTTGCGACTGTGGCCCGTGCTGGGGGCGACGATCACCTGCCGGACATCATGCGCCAGCACCGGCAGACCGCGCCCGCGCGTGAACAGCCAGCAGTCCTCTTTCTGCTTTCGGGTGTAATACCCCATCGACATCCGCGGCTCGGGAATGTCGCCGGTGAACAGATCGGGCTGCTGTGCGTCGATCATCCGCTGCTTGAGCCAGCAGAACAGGTCGGTGCAGAAAGTGAAACCCCACGCCTCGCCAAGGCGCATCGCCTCATCGAGGTGCGAACCGACCACCCACATCGCCAGCGCCGAATTCTTGTGCATCATGTCGCGCACCGGAAGGGCTGCCATCTCGTCGAAGCTCATCGTCGGATAATGATCCTCGGCCTCTCGGAACTTCTTTTGGGTCGGGGTGCGGCGCTGCGAATTGAAGGTGCGAAACGCCCAAGGCGGATCGGCAAGCAACAGCGAATAGGGGCCAGACGGGAGGGTGATCACGCCAGCACCCCCATCCGCCCGACCCGCTCGGCCAGCGACAGCGCCTCGACCTTGCGGCGCGCGCCGTCGAAGGCCTCGGCAATCGCGCTCAGCCGCCCGGCCAGAAACAGGTCGCTAAAGTCAGTGTTCTGACCCTCGCAGCGCGGCGGCAGCGCCACCCTGCAGCCGAACTCACGCGCCACATCCTCGGCCTTGTCCACGCCGGGGTTCCGATAGGGCAGCCCGCGCTCGGCGATCTTCAACCCCGTCAAATGATCGTCATCGGCAGCGATGGTCCAGTCGGCCAGCGGGTGCGCCTTGGCCCACGCGCCAACCACCGGAGCAAGGTTGGCGGTGTTGAACGCCACGATCACCGGGCGATCCCCGCCCAGCGCCTGGCTGACCGCATCGCCGGTCGCAAAGCCCTCGGCAAACACCCCGCGCCGGAACTCGGGCCGCATCCCGATCCGCGCGCACAGGCCCGTCACCCGCGCGTCCTTGAGGAACCGCTTGGTCCCGTCGGGCCAGATGCGCTGGAGGTTCCAGAGCTGCCCGCCGATGTCCTTCATCGGGATCAGCAAGGCCTCGCCCTGCTGGCGCAATCCGCCGACGCGCAGGCGCTTTTTCACGGCATAGGGATGCTCGGGCGAGGCCGATCCGGCACCGGCCCAGATCCGCAACGCCTCGCCCCGCGCCGCCAGCTGCGCCGCTTCGAGATCGCGGGCGCGCCGCGCCTCATCCTCGGCCCATTGCTGGCGCAGCCGCGCCCGATCGGCGGGGGAGAGCACCGGCCCGTCCCGCTCGGCCTGCCATTTGATCGTCCCGGTGTTCTGCTTGTGATTGCCGAACACCCCGCCGGCGCGGCCATCGGAGCCCTCGGCCGGGAAGAACAGCGCCCAGCCATTGCGCTTGCGCCCGTCGCCCTGACAGCGAAAGCGCACCACCTTGCCCCCGCCGAGCTTGCCCGCAATCGGCTCGACCGGATCAACCCCGGCCGAGCGCATGAAGGCGATGAAGGCATCGACGTCGCTCATGCGGCCACCGCCCGCCGCTGGCCCATCTTGAGCCCGCAGCGCGACTGCAAACACCGCGCTGCCTCGTTTCGCGTGACCGCGCGGTCGCACTGGCCGCAAAAGACGCGCGACGGATCGAGCGCTTCGAGAAATTCGGGATCAGCTTCGGCCTGATCGGCCAGCGCGGCCCGCTTCCGGCGCTCACGCGCTTGCTCGGCGATGCGCTGTTCGAAAGCCGCCCGCGCTTCGGCCTCGATCCGCGCATCATGCTGCGCCACCAGCCAGGCCGAGACATGGCAATCCTGCTGCTGGGGGAGCCGCCCATTGACCAGCGCATTGACCAGCACGCGCAGCGCCGGGTCGCGCTCCATCCGCGCCTCGATCGCGCGAATGCCGTGCAGAATGGTGGAATGGTCGCGCCCGCCCATGAACCGCCCGATCGAAGGCAGGCTCATCATCGGAAAGCGGCGGCGCAGCACATAATAGGTGGCGTGGCGGGGAACCACGATCTCGCGCACCCGCGAGGCCCCGACAAGCCGATGCTCCTCGACCCCGAAGGCCTGCGCACACATCCGCCGCGCCCGCCGCTTGAGGCAGATCGGCTCGCGCAGCTGATCGTAAAGGCTCATGCTGCCCGCCGCTCCCGCGCGGCATAGCGCGCCGCTTCGCACATCGCCTCGGCCAGCGCCTCGCGGCTCGACAGGGCAGGGTTGGCGCGCGCCATCCCGCGCCCTTCTTCCAGCCAGCCTTGCGGATCCTCGCACTCAGCCAGCGCCTCGATCAGATCGTCAGCCTCGAAGCCCCGGCGATAGCTGGCATCCTGAAAGATCAGCATCAGCGCGCCCAGCAGCTTGGACGGGATCGTCACCGGCGTGTCGCGATAGGCCTCGCGCAGCGCCGTCAGAGCGTTGCGGACCGGAGCCTCGCCAATCGCCCGCACCTGCCGCACCAGCATCGGCGCGCAGCCCAGCTCGCCCGGCTTGTAATTCGCCGAATTGTTGTGTCGGGTGAGGCTCCAGCCCGTCTCGTCGAGCAGCTTGACCATCGCCAGCGCATCCGGATCGCTCGCCGCGAGCATCCCGTTGAAGATCTCGACCTGGCTCAGGCGCTGGCGGGCGGTGTTGAGGTTGACGAAGGTCTTGGCCTCTTCCTCGCGCGCGATCGCCGGGATCACCACGCAAGGCAGATGCGGAATGTCCCCGCGCGCCTTGGCACCGTTCCAGCGATGCTGCCCGTCGATCACGAACAGCGAGCCATCAAGCCGCCGCGTCACGACGAGGGGCTGGCACAAGGCCCACTCCCAGCGCCGGATCATCCGCGCGATCAAGGCCCGCGATTTCGAGCCATTGCAGGCGCGCTGATACTCAGGATCGATCTGCAACTGGGTGACCGCCAGCCATTCGAGGCTCGGCAGATTCCCGCAAACCGGCCCGCGCGCGACATTGATCGCACCGGGATCATGCGGCGACATCTCGGCCATCACACCACCTCCGGTTCATCGATGAAACCGACATCCGCCAGCGTCGCGCCGCGGATCGGATAGGGGCCGAGGTAAGGGCGAGGGCGCTCTTCGGCGGCCAACGCAGGCGCCAGATCGAACACCGCCAGCGCCGCATCCAGCTGCTCGCGCAGCTGCGCAGCCTCGGCACGGGTCAGCAGACGAGGCTTGTCGACGCAATGCTTGCGCTGCTCGACCACCAGGACCAGCGGCCCCGCCTCGCCGAAGCGCGCATCGCCATTCGGTATCGCCGCCACCAGGAACGTCCGCGGATGGCCCGCAAAGGGATAGGCGCTATCGTCCATCATCATTCTCCCCGTTCGGAATTGTCGCGGACCGGCCAGGCCGTGCTCTTGCCCTGGTGCTTGCCGGTCAGGATCGTCACCTTGGGGCCGTGCTGCGCGCCGATGGGGGCGCGGGTCAGGGCGATGCGGCCCTCAGCCTCAAGCCGCTCCATCAGCCAGCGGACGCGGCGCTGGGCGCGCTCGGAGTCCTGCCCGGTCACCTCCCGCGCCAGCGCCGCGCGCGTCGGGCAGGGCTCGCCTGCCGCCGCCGCCTCGACCAACGTCTGATGCAACGCGACCAGCTGCCGCGCGGTCAGATCGGGCTGGATCATCCGCGCCCGCGAACTGGCGGTCTCGGCCCGCTCGATCAGGAACTGCCAGCGCCGCGCGTCGAGCGGATCGCGCCGCTGGAACGTCCGCACCTCGCCCGCCTCGACCCAGCGCGTCACCTGCGCGACACTCTCGGCCTCGCGCGGGAGGACAAAGCCGGTGGCATAGATCGACTTGTCGCGCGGCGCGGCCGCCTCGAACCACGCGCGCAGCTCCCCCACCGGCACAACCAGCGCCATCGTGAAGGAAAAGGTCTCAGCCGCCTCGGCAGAACGCGCCGCCATCCCCCGTTCGGGCATCGTCACAACCCCCTGACCTTCACAACCATCTGCGGCACCCGCGGCTCTTCCTCGACCAGCAGCGCGCGCATCTTCACCAGCGCATTCATCGCATCGTCGATCTCGGCCACGATCCGCTGGCTCTCGCGCGCGTTGACGTCGCCGTCTCCGACCGCCTCGACCACCGCCCCGGCAATGTCGCCAAACTCGCGCGCACAGACCCCCAGCTGGACCGTCAGCGCCTCCGTCTCCCCGAACCCCTCGGGCAGACGGAACGCGACATGGCCGAGCTGCCGGGCATAAGCCTCAAGGATCGCCGCCCGCGCGCCGCCCGCCATCGCCAGCTCGTCGAGCGCGATGCGCAATTCGTCCGAAGGCAGATCGCGGTCGGCGAGCGAGTTCCACCGCCCGACATGGGTTTTCGAGTAGCCGAGCGCCGCCGCCACCGCCTCGATCCCGCCCGAAGCGCGGATCGCATCGCGCACCGCGATCTTAAGGAAAGCGGGCGGAGTCATGCCGCACCCCGCAACCGCGAAGGACTCGCCGGATGCGCAAAGAATGCTATGCCTTGCCCATGCGCGAGATCGAGATAACGCCCAATGGCGACATCGAATTTGGGACCTACACAGACGAGGCAGGCAAAACCTTCGTCTGCCTTAAGCTGCAAGACGGGGACACCAGCGCCTTCGTGATCTTCACGCTCGCCCACTTCGTCCGCGCGGCAGAACAAATGAACGACGTCGCCGAACGGCTCGTTGCGAAGCACCCGATATAGCGAGAGACACGTCAGCTTGCCGACCGGCTTGCTGTTGCCTTCGACCCGGATGGTAAGAGCCGGGTCAAACCGAACCGCCCCCATCACGCCGCCTCCCCCGTCACCGGACGGGAAGCTTCGCCGATCTTTCCCGGCGACAGATCGGCCAGCGCAGGGCTAACCCCGACCCCATGACGCGCCGCCCGCACATCCTCGTTGAGATCAGCCGCATTGATCCGCCCGCCGGACAGCTCCTCGATCTTGAGGGCGACCGGCAGCGAGCAGGGACCGCCGCGTTCCAGCAGCGAGACCGAGGCCTTGTTGGCCAACCCGATCTTGAACGCGAACTCGGTCTGGTTCAGACCCAGCTCGCGGCGCAGGGCTTCGATGGTGAGGGGCTCTTCCATGCTCGCTAGTTTGCATATTGCAAACTGTTTGACAAGCCCTCCGGTTTGCGCGGTGCGTAACGACGCGCGCCAAGCCTGTTTGTATTCTGCAAACATGGCAAAGAACACGCGCCCCCGGATCCCCGTCACCTGGTATCTCAGGGAGTGGATGGACACGCTCGGCGTGAACCAGGCCTACATGGTGAAGGAAGCGGGCTGGTCGAAGACCACCGCCAGCCTGCTCTACAACTGCCAGCAGGACATGAATGTCGACCTGCTCAAATCCGCCGCCTTCGCCTTGAAGCGCGAACCTTATGAACTGCTGATGCGGCCCGAGGACGCCTTCCAGATCATCCGCCACCGGCAGGAAATCGAACGCGAAGCCCTGCGCCTGGTCGAAACCCGCCGCGTCGCCGAAGGCCAGCAGAATTACGCTGGCAAGCCCGAAGACAATGACTTAGGCTCCTTCCCCAAGGCGAAACGCGACAAGGGGTAGGGCGCATGGGGCGATATTCGGCGACACTGACCGGCGAGGAGGAATTCCAGACCGCCATCGCCCAGCTTTCCCCCGGTGACGAAGTGACGCTGCGCCCGGTTCTCGGCGATCCGGACAGTCCGCGTGCGCTGCGCTGCACCGACATCAGCGGCGCGAACATCGGTTTCATCGCCCGCGATAACTGGCTGGCCAAGACGGTGCTCGACCAGAAAAGCGCGGTTCGCACCCTGGTCGAATCGATCAGCGATCCGGCGCCCGTCCGCCGCGTCACCCTGACCGTGCTGACCGGCGCGGACGCCGAACCGAGCAAGCCTGCCCCGCCGCCTGTTCCCGCGAAGAAGCCGATGGGTTGTCTCAAGATTGTCGGCATTGGCATCGCGGGTTTCCTCGGGCTGGCCGTGATCGGGGCGATCATCGATCCCAAGCCGAAGACGGCCCCCGCCACAAGTGACGCGCCGCCCGCGCCCGAAGAACCGGACGAGGAAGCCATCGCCGAACAGCAGAAGCGCCAGAAGGGCTTCCATTGCCTCTCGGCGTGGGACGGGTCGCACCGCGAGCTGGTGCGCACGCTCAAGAACAACCTGCGCGATCCCGACAGCTTCGAACACATCGAGACCCGCATCAGCCCGGTCGACGACAAGGGGATGCACGTCCTGATGATGAAATACCGCGCCCGCAACGGCTTCGGCGGGATGAACATCGGCTCCCTCGCGGCGAGCGTGAAGAACAGCGATTGCAGCTTCGAGATCATCGCCAACGCCGACCAGTGACGCGCGCGGGTTTGCGACCTGCAAACTTTTAGCTTGACCACAATGTTTGCATAATGCAAACCACGCCCCGTTGAACAACGGAGGCGACGATGGCCGAGCGTGCAATCACCATTCCCGAAATTCAGGCGGTCAGGGAACTGGCCAAGTCGATCGAGCGGGTGCTCGACGGCGAGTTCCTTGAGCAGCCCAGCTACGAAGCCGAGCTCGACAACCTGATCGACATTGCTCGTCCCGAACTGCTCGAAACCCCCGAAGCGCCGTCCTCTAGCGCCGCTCCGGGCGAGGCCGCTGCCCCGCTCACGATCCCCGGCGGTGGCGGCGGCCTCATCACCGAGGAAGGGCTCTTCGACGCGCTGACCGCCCTGCACAGGGACGCGCGCGAGGGTCACTTCCAGACCAACGAGATCGAATGGGCCAAGGACGCCTTCGAGTACATCCTCCGCCACGCCCAGCGGCTCAGTGAAGAGCAGGCCGAAGTGGACCATTTCCGAGCCTGTCGCATCGCCGATTTCGTGTCCCAGGAATGCACGCTCGGGAGCGAGGTGGAGGTGCGCAAGGGCACACTTTACAACACTTATATCCAATGGTGCGGCCTCAACGCACTGCTGCCGGCCACCGAAAGCCGCTTTGCGCGCGAGATTAGCGCTTTGGGTCTCAAGCAAAAGCACTCGAACGGCGCATGGTGGGTCGGCATCGGGCTGACAAAGGGTGAGGCGACGGCGGCATGATTCCCGCCCGCTCCCCCATCGCCGAACCTGCCTCGCTCCGCCGCATCGCCGAGCAGGAGTTCGCCCGTCGCCGCGCCAGTCTGGCCGAGGCGCTGGCCGCCGGGCAGACCACCCGGGGCTTTGCCAACGCCAACGCGCAACTCTGGCTCGCTATCGCCGCCCATGTCGGCGCAGCGCTGCCCGAGCTTGAACTGGCGACCCTCTGGCCCATCGGCGGCAAGCGCTTCCAGCGGGCCGAGGACATCGCCGATCCGGCAGATTACCGCGCCGAAGCCGCCCGCGCCCGCAACGTCGCGATCGACAAGGCCGAAAGCGCCCCTGCCAACCTCGCCCTCGAACAACGCGCCCGCGACTGGATCGCCCTCGCCGAAGCGATCGGCGCACCGGGCATCGATTGGCGCGGGCCGCCGCCCTCAAGCAGCGCAGCGGTAGGGCAGCAGGCAAACAGCATCGAAAGGAAGGCAGCGTGAGCGAGACACCCAAGATCGACGCGATCTTTCAGGAGATTCGGGAGGAGATCGACAACGCAATTAGCAAGTTTCCGACATGGCCGACGCGCCTCGTCGACGCTGGCAACGTGGTGAGCGAGGAAGCTGGCGAACTTGCGAAGGCCTGTCTCCAGGTGACTTACGAGCCGCACAAGGAAACCCTGCTCGGCGTTCGAGACGAGGCCATCCAGACCGCCGCGATGTGCGTGCGCCTTCTGCTCAGCATCGATCAATACGACGTCACGCCCGGCCCTCAGCACGAGCAGGGCTTGCAATGACTGACCAAACCGAATGGCATCGCCGCCGCGCTTGGCTGCCGATCAGGATCGAGGGGCGCTGGCTCTGGCTCACCCAGTTCGAAGAACGCGGGTACAAGGTCTTCGTGGAAAGGCGCCTCGCGCCATGACCCCCGACGTCCGCACCCGCATCTACGTCGCCACCGCCGCGCTGTTCCTCGTGCTCGTCTACCTCAACGGGTGGAGCGCCTGGGAGCAGCTCGCAAGGCCGCTGCCATGCGAGCGCTGATCGCTCTGGAGGCGGCCATGCCCGCCATCGCCGCGCTGCTCGCGCTGCTGACGTTCTGTCTCGCCATCGCCCCGGCGTTCGGGGCCATCATCTGGAGGTTCGGATGAACAATCACCGCCAACCGCGGGGCGGCCGCATCGCCACCCGCAACGGCCGCCCGGCCTACCTCGCACCGATCGTGCGCGAGAGCCAGCCCGTCACCAACGCCGAATGGTTCGCGATGCGCCGCCAGCACACCAAGGCGGACTTTCTCGAAGCGATCTTTGGCCGCCTGCTCGAAAAGGTGCGCCCGTGACCCGCGTCCCCAACGCCGGGTTCGCCGTGATGGCCGAAACCGGAGCGATCCGCCGCCAGCTCGACCTGATCGACAGCCTCGCCTTGCAACTGGAGCAAGCGATCCACGATCTCAACCGAATGGGCATCGCGGTCCCGATCACGCTGGCGAAAGCACAATGCCCGCCAGCGGAAGATGGGAGCGACGGCCAATGACCAAGATCGAATGGACAGAGGCGACGTGGAATCCCATCGTCGGCTGCTCGCTCGCCAGCCCCGGCTGCACCAATTGCTACGCGATGCAGTTCGCTGGAACGCGGCTCCAGCAGACGCCCAAGTATGACGGCCTGACCCAGCCTTCGAAGGCCGGCCCCGTGTGGACCGGCAAGCTGGCCTTCGACGAGAAGGCCCTGCTCGCCCCGCTGGGGTGGAAGAAGGCGCGGATGGTCTTCGTCAACTCGATGGGCGACCTGTTCCACGAGGATTGCCCGGACGAATGGATCGACCGGGTGTTCGCCGTGATGATCCTCGCGCACAAGCACACTTTTCAGGTGCTGACCAAGCGCAGCGCGCGGATGCGCGAATATCTCAGCCGCCACCGCTGGCACCTGTGGGCGGCCATCGGGCGAGAGATTGATCCGGTGCGCTGGCGCAACCTGCCGCCGATCATGGGCGGCGATTGCACCCCGGTGCCCAATGTATGGCTGGGCGTCTCGGTCGAGGATCAGCAGCGCGCCGACGAGCGCATCCCCGATCTGCTCGCCACCCCCGCCGCCATCCGCTGGATCAGCGCCGAACCGCTGCTCGGGCCGGTGGATCTGGACGTCGCGTGGCACGGCGAGAACGCGCTCGATAGCTATTGCTGGGGCGATTGCGCGTGGTGCGAGAATGGCCATCCGCCTCTCACGAACTGCCATCTTGGCCGCCAGTCCGAAGCCGAGCACATGAAAGACCGATCCGGCCTCGATTGGGTCGTAGCAGGCGGCGAGAGCGGCAAGCACGCCCGCCCGATGCACCCCGACTGGGCCCGCGCCCTGCGCGACCAATGCGCCGCCGCCGAAGTCCCCTTCTTCTTCAAGCAATGGGGGGAGTGGGCGCCGGCCTGCGAGATGGGCGAGGATCTGAGCGAGAGCATCTACCACCCCGCGCCGGAGCGCCACCCGGAGGCCACCCGCCGCTGCAAGGTCAACCAGTGCGTCCTTCACAATGACGGCGAGCGCTTCGACGGCGAGGCGATGTTCCGCCCCCCGGCCTTCTGGCAGGGCAAGCGGGGCATGACGATGTTTGCGATCGGCAAGAAGCGCGCCGGGCGCCTGCTCGACGGCGTCGAACACAACGGGATGCCGGAGGTCGCACGATGAGCGAAGCCGCAACCAACGCGCCGCCGCCCTACTTGATCTGGTCGAACGAGCATCGCCTTTGGTGGCGACACGACAGCTGCGGTTACACCAGCAATGTCAACGACGCTGGCTGGTATTCCCGCGAAGAAGCCATCCGCATCTGCGCAACAGCGCGGGATGGATGGCGCAACGGCTTCCCTCCGCCAGAAATCCCAATCTCGCTTGCCGACGCGACAGAGTGTTACGACCGGCGCAAGGCCCTGACAAAGGGGAACACCCAATGACCCCCGCCGACCGCCAGACCATCGAGGCCGCGCTCGCGCTGATTGCCGACATCAACGACGCCGACGCCTGGGACACGCTCACCGCCGAAACCCGCGGCGGGCTGGTCAAGCTGGGGGCGACCTTTGGCGAGAACGGCGCCGCGCCGATCGCACAGCCTGTCCACGTCATGACCCTCGCAGGCGTTTCGGCCCTCTGCGCCTTCGACAACGGCGAGCATCTGATCCTGCGCTGGGCCGCCAACGCCCGCCGCGCTCTGGCCGAGGGGGAGGGGTGATGCCCGCCTATCGCAGCGATGCCGAAGCCGAGGTTCGCAACGCTATTGTCAAGAAACTGCGCGCGCTTAGGCCCGAGGCGAGGATTATGCACGAGGTCAACGCCTGCTCATTCGGCAACCGGATCGACGTGCTAGCGGTGTCGCCCGCCGAGATCATCGCAATCGAAATCAAGTCGGCCAAGGACAAGCTCGACCGGCTGTCGGATCAGATGAAAGCCATGAAGCGTTGCAGTCATGTCGCGCTCGCAGTGCTGCACGAGAAGTTTCTGCAGGAGAACGAGGTCAATTATTGGGCAAATGCCGACTTTGAACGGGACGGTAAGATGTTCGCTTGGGTCTCACCTGCTGATCACCGGGATGTGCCGCGGGAAAGCCTTTGGGTTTACCCCGAGAAGCATCGCGGGAGGTTCAATCTCGGCGCATGGCGCGACCCGCAGCAGGCGGTCTGCAAGCCCTTGCCGCCGTCGGCCATCGATATTCTCTGGCGCGGCGAATTGGCAGCCTTGGCTGCGCGGCACGGGATCGCTGGAATGAAATCCGCCACGATGGAGAAGCTCGTCAACGCGCTGCGCTGGAACCTCACCGGAGCGCAGCTGACCAAAGGGATTTGCGCCGCACTTCGCGCTCGGACTGTCGTTGAAGGTGACGATGCAATTCCCTTGATGGAGGCCGCGCCGAAATGACCATCCCTAACCTCCTGACAGAGGCCGAAGCCGCCCAGCTGCTCCACCTCACCCCGCGCACCCTGCGCGCCCTTCGCAGCGCGGGCAAGATCCGCCACGTCCGGCCCAGCCCGCGAACCATCCTTTACCGCGAGGACGATCTGGCCGAATACATCGCCCAGCAGTCCCGGCAGGAATCAGCGCCATGTCCGTCTATCGCCCCGCCAAAAGCCGTTTCTGGCACTTCGACTTCCAGTTCAAAGGTCGTCGCCATCACGGCTCTACGGGCTGCACGGCAAAGCGCGACGCGGAGCGGTTCGAGGCCGACATCCGCCGCAAGGCCGCGCTCGGGATAGAGGTCAAGCCCGCGATCACCGTCGATCACGCCTGCGGCCAGTGGTTCGACCAGAAGGGCAAATTCCAGCGCAGCCACGCCAGCACGATCTACCAGCTCGACACGCTGGCTAAGGGCCTCGGGCCGGGCCGCTGGCTCCACGATCTGACCCTGCGCGATCTCGACCGCTACATCGCCAAGCGTCGCGCCAGCGTCTCCAACGCCACGGTCAACCGCGAGACTGCGCTGCTGCGCCGGGTCTGCAACTGGTGCGCCGCGCGCGGGTTCGACACGCCGGCCATCGAATGGCGCGAGGCCAAGCTGAAAGAGAAGGCCCCCGAAACGCGCATCCTGACCGCCGAGGAAGAGGCGCGGCTGTTCCGGCACCTGCCCGAAAGCCTCAAACCGCTGGTCGAATTCGCGCTGATCAGCGGCCAGCGCCGGGCCGAGATCGTGTCCCTGCGCTGGAGCGACGTCGATCTGATAAACGCCCGCGCCACCGTCAGCACCAAGGGCGGCCAGCGCCACAGCTTCCCGCTGACCCCGCGCCTCGCCGCGATCATCCGCGCCCAGCCCAAGGTCTGCGCCCAGGTCTTCACCTATGTCTGCGAGCGGCCCAGCCCCAAGCGCAAGGACAGGCCGCACCGCCAGAAGGGCCAGCGCTATCCGTTTTCAAGGCAGGGGTGGGAGCGCAAATGGAAGAAGGCGCTGGCCGATGCCGGGATCGAGGGCTTCCGTTTTCACGACACGCGCCACACCGCGCTGACACGGCTCGGCTCGATCGAGGTCGCCCAGCGCCTCGCCAATCACTCCGACATCAGGACG
>JACCDR010169980.1_pt1 | contig 16427 bp, 24 predicted proteins | sample 7446431 | NCBI WGS metagenome assembly JACCDR01 (sample SAMN15323443, study PRJNA562643) | freshwater metagenome | isolation source: river surface water | place: USA:Blue River Watershed | collected 2017-08-17 | reverse complement strand
ATTAGTCGTTGTGCTCTTTGTAAGCAAGTAACACAGATTGGCAAACGTATTGATCTTTAATAATGGCTAAAACAATCTGGGAAACAGAGACAGATTTTATCCGTTTAATGAGTAAGATTAAAAAAACAGGTATTCATATTGATGTACTTTTTAGTCAGAAAAAAGTAATTCAGGGTACTAAGATTCTAAATACAATCAGAAATGATCTAGGTTGGAATCCGGGTAGTTCTGATCAAATTGGCGCTTATCTTCTAGATGAACTTAAATTACCGGTATTTAAACGTTCTGCTAAAACAGGTAAACCTTCATTTGATAAAGAAGCATTAGAAGAGTACGATTTACATTTAGATGCAATGGGCAATGAAACTGCCAAAAAAGTCCTCCGCTACAGGGGGTGGCAGAAAACTGTTAGTTCTAATTATCAAGCGTATTTAGATTTAATGGATGAGAGACAAATTCTCCATCCAAATTATAAGGTCCATGGAACTAAAACAGGCAGACTTAGTTGTGAAAATCCTAATCTCCAACAAATTCCTAGAGATAGTCCAAAAGAATGGAATGGAGATGTTAAACGAGCTTTCATTCCTAGAGACTCTGATTTAAAACTTTACACCTTTGACTTCAAACAGGTTGAATTTAGGTTAGCGGCAGCATATGCAAAAGAACTAGAATTGCTAGAAATCTTTAATTCTGGTGCAGATATCTTTACTGAAATGGCTAACCGCCTGTCGCGGCCTCGTCACATTATTAAGACATTTGTTTATGCAACTTTATACGGTGCAGGTAAGTCTAAAATTGGACTAATTCTTAAAATTAACGATGAAGAGGCTAGAGACCTTTATGATGAATATCATGAGACATGGCCTGGTTTTAAAAGAATGACTGAAAAAGCTACTCAATTAGCTAAACGTGACGGCTATATTAAACTATGGACTGGTCGTCGTCGTCATTTAAATGGCTCTAAAGGGCAAGAACATAGACTTGCTTGGAACTCTATTACACAGGGAGGTGCTTTCGAGATTGTGAAACGTAGAATGTTAGCTCTTGCAACGGAGCCTATTGTTCTACAAGTTCACGACTCGATTACTTGTGAAGCTGACAGTAGTTATGATGTCGACCGGATTAAAAAGACACTGGAGGCTGTACCTGAAAGTAATGAAATGGGTGTAAAGTTTGAAGTAGACATGGTAATTGAAGGAGAAAAGATTGCTGCGTAATGAAGAAGAATTAAAAGAGATAGCTGCTCTTGTAGACAAGTTGATGTATAAACAAGATCAATTTGTTGACGAAGTAGTTGAAGGTACAATTGCTTTACACTTAAAAACGTGTAAGGCAAAAGATAAGAGAAAATGCACAATACAAATTCTTACCTCTGTTATTAGTGAGTTAATTCTTACTACTTTTCGGTTGTTTGCTGAAAAGACTGAAAAAGAAGTGGCTAAAATTGATGAAAAATAAAACATCAGAGCAACTAGACGCAGAGTATGAAAAATTAATGTTCAAATTAATGAGGGGACAAGATAAACAAATTAAAAAAGCAACTCAAAAGATTGCTAAATTTCATAATTCATACTGTAAAGCTGAAGATAAAGAAGGCTGTTTAGTTAAGACTCTTATAGGCTCTTTTGATATTTTAATGCATGTTCAAGTTGAACAATACCACACACATGCTTCTGCGTGTACTAAAAGATTTAAATAAAGATGGCTGAAGAAACTTTAGCAGAGAAATTAAAACGCATTAAAAGTAAGATATCAGAAGAACAAGGTAAGGAATTTGATTACTTAGTTAATGATATTATTACTAAACATTTAAAAGCAAATCAAGAAATCAAAAACATGATTGTTGCTTTTCATCTTAAGCACTGTTGGCATCCTGATGAAGAATCTAGAAGTAAGTGTCTTAGAGTGTTAGGTAAGGATATTGTTCATATCCTGAAAGCACGCATTTAATGTCTAAAAAAGAAGAAGAAGACAAAGCCTTTATTCGTGGACTTTTAGAAATTCATCTAGAAAGTTTTAAAAAGATGAAAGCTCGTATAGAAAAATATCACGACGAAAATTGTGTTACTTTTGAAACTGAAAGTGGTTATGAAAGGAACTGGTGTAGGAAAGACTTATATCTACAGTTAGTAGAGGTAATGAAACCTGAACTGCAGTACGATTCTTTCAGCGAGCTGACTGTCAAATTTATCTGTTCTGACTGTAAAGTACAAGACCATGATAAATGTAACGGTTGTGATTGCCAACACAGAAAGAGAAGAATCTTACGTGTTGTTAGCTGATAGCTTAGACGGCAATAAGATTACAGCTGAATATCTAGCTCATATCAATTCAGTTGTAAATAATGAACAAAATCCTGTTACCTATCTTGGAATTGATCCAGGGAACGCTACAGGAATTACAGGCTACGACGAAAAATTTTATCTCCAGTTTAGTTTAACTTTAAAACCAGAGGATGTAGGTGTATTTCTGGACAATTTTTACCATCTAAAGACAGTAGTTTATGAAGGTTTTGCTCTCTTCCCTAATAAGGCAAAACAACAAATCTACTCTAAGATGACTACTTCACAGGTTATTGGTCGAATTAAAACTATATCAGAACTTAGGGGTTTTGAGGTAGTAGAGCAGCAATCGACTATTAAAAACACAGGATATAAGTACTTAGGTAAGAAGCCTCTTCCTAAAAGTAATCCACAAAATCACACAATGGATGCTCATGTTCATTTTATGTACTGGGCTATTAGTAAGGGTAAATTAAAAGCTTGTGTTAACCCAAATTCAGGTAAAGTAGAATATGCACCAAACGTGGTATCAGAACCTAAAGACTAAGAAAATCGTCTATATAAAAAAGAAGAATAAAAATTTTGTACGTGTTCAATACCTACATTCACATGAAACTTCTTGGTTTCGTAAAGGAGAATTTCAGAGTCTATTTAAGAAGTTGAAATAAGAAAGCCCCTAGACCGAGGAAGTGGTCTAGGGGCTTCTTTTTATTTACATTTAAATTCACTTCTTACACGTTCCAAATCTATGGCATTCTTTTTACCTAAACTTGAGTCAGGAGGAATGCTTGTATAATTATTATCAAAAAGTACAATTAAGCCACAAGTACGTTGGTCACTTCGTCTATCGATGTAATTTACATACTGCCACAACATAATCATAAGAAAAATAAGAAAAATTGTAGAATAAGCCCATGCCTGTATTAGTTTAGTTTTAACTACTATCTTTTCATCTCTCTTCATCCGAAGAATCCTGAGATAAGTTGTCCGAGTCCGGTTCCGAAGATTGCTCCTGAGATAAGGATGATTGCATAATGGTGGGCGAGTTTTTTAGTAGAGATATAACACGTGCTATGCCAGGTACTCCCGCCATTGAAGTAAAAATAGCTAACAGGAGCCAGTCGACTTCTCCAGTTTTTTGCTGGTAAGCGATGCCTGCCAATCCGAAAATCAGTAGCACCCAACTTTTTAAATTGTCGTCGTCCCTGTTTCTTCCCACTCAAAATTATCTCCGTAATCAAGATTAGTTATTAAAAGATACGTGAACATGATCCGTGTGAGCAGATGGCCCACTATACTTATGCCAACCTTGACTTGGAGTCCAGATTTGTCTGTTCCAAATAACGTATTTAATATTCCAGTTTTTATAGTTTCTAACTGCATCATTAGCTAAAGCAGTACCCTGTTTCATGTTACTAGTCATAAAATCAGCGGCACGGCCTTTAGGATGATCTGATCCAGGAACAGAACCTTTAGACCTATAGCCACCTACATTTTTAATTCCGTACTTAGCAGAGAAATAAGCAGAGGCTTTAGCAGTTGTAGAACTAACGCCTTTAAGCTTAACTCCCTTACCGGCTGTATAACCTCCTCCAGATCCATATGTAAATCTAGGATCAATTCCGTTGAGAGCATTAGACATAGCAGCTCTATCAGCCGCTTGCTGCCTCTCTAATTCCGCCTGTTCTTTATTAGCTACTTCAGTTTTAGTTACGTTAGTAGCTAAACGTGAAACGTCACGGAATGTACCAAGAGCCCTATAATAAGAACTAGGATCAAAAGGCTCTCTAGTAAATTGGAAACCCTGTGGCGCTCTCTTGATTCTCTCTTTTTCAGGTTGATACCTCTTATCAATTAAATCTTTCATCCAAGAAGAAGCAGGAGCCGCTACAGGGGGTTGTGGAGTTTCAGTCTCTCTCCCTTTAAGTAACTCATCGATAATCGCCACGACGTTCCTTTGCTAATTTAAGTAATTCATCTCTAATTTCTGTCTTAGATTGAGACTGATAAGGTCCTGTACCCGTTACACCAGCCGACGTAATCCAGTTAATTAGCTGTTCAGGATTATAGGGTTCGTTATCTCTAGTTGCACCGGTCAATCGTGCTCCAATTCCAATTGCAGGAATCTGTTGAGCTAAATGACCAGGTACTCCCCCTTCAACATTTTCTAAAGGAATTCCAAGAGAAGTCTGTCCGGTTAATAGTTCCATAGGAATTCTAGCTGCTGGAGTTAAAGAACTTAAAATAGTTTTACCGGGAGATCCAGCCTGCATAACTTGATCTGTAAAAGGGTTTGTAGGGTTAATTACTGTATAACCCGGAGCCTCACCTCTCCAGTTTTCATCTCTACCTAAACCAGATCCAGGATTTAATACAGGACCAATACCTTTTTCTTTAATCCACTCAGGAAACATTTGGTCCATAGGAAAAGGATCTCCAGGACCTTCGGATTCAATTCCTGTCATTAACTGCATATTAGCCATTGTCTTTGGGAAAATCATAGAGATATGTGGCCGCATAATAGCGCCTTCAATAACTAGCGGAGTAGCTTTTCTCATCCAAGAATAGAAAGGAATAACTCTACGTAAAACGTTCTGTTCAAATCCTGTTAAGTCTGTACCGTCAGGGTGAAATTTCTTAACTCTTCTACCTGCTTGTTCAATAGCAATTCTTAAAGGTTGATTACTCTTATTTAGTACATCTATAAAATGAGCTAATCTAACCCAATGATCTCTTAATTCAGAAACACGTGTTGCAGTTCCGTGAACTCTTCCGCCAAAAGGTTGAATTTTAGGACCTAATGAACCAAATAAAGATGAAGCGTCTGTACCTAAATCTTCAATACTAGATGCACGAATAAAAATACCTTGACTTTCAGCTGCCTGATAAATCTGTTCGGCAGTCATTTTATCACCGCGTTTTGTAGTTAAAACTACATTACCCGGCTTGGCTTTAAGAGCTAGATCCCTAAGATTAGGGTCCATAATATTAAAAACAGATTCCATGTCTTTATATCTAGTGGGAAAAGCGTGTAACACTTTAGTAGCTATAGAGTACGGTTTAGGTGAGACAACTCCGTCAAGTGCTGCCAAATAAATATCGCCGTTAAGATTACGGATGTGGTGACTAGGAGAATAAATAGTAACTCCAGTTTTCCACATCCTTTGGACCCTATCAAAGTGTGCAAGAGCTTTATGAGGTGTCTTAAAAACATCTCTGTCTAACTGTTTCTGTAGATTATTTAACTGCTCTGCAATTTGCTTAGGAAAATAAGTACCGTGCAAACGAGGTACATTTTTAGCGATGTGTTGGAATTCTGCACCTTTAATGGGCATACCCCAACGTGCAGCTGCATCATCCCACATTGCATTTTTACGTGTAACCATCTGTAGCGCTCTAGTTAAAGAGTATAAAGTTTCGGCCGGCTCTTTAGTTTTCCATTCTTTCCATGAATGCATCCATTGACCGTCTCCATAATTACTAACTCTACCTAATTCATCTGTATGTGTAGCTGAAATAAACTGCATAGCTTTAGGTAATTCATCATTTAATTCTTTCATTAGTGTACCACTGCGTAAAACTACAGCTTCAGCATTTTCTGCAATACCATGCGTACCCATTAAACGTTCTACAAGATACTTAAATTGATCTGCTAATTGTGCTTCTTCAGGAGAACTAGCCGAACGTTTTCCAGTAGTGACAGCCCATGCAGCTTCTCTTTGAGAAGGTTTAGTAGCTCTAACTAAAGGTGTCATTGTTTCTGCAAAAGCACCTGCAACATTTCGTGCAGTATCGATATATTCACGAGAGAAAGGTTTTAAATCTTTAGCACCCCACCAGGTTGCAAATTTAGTCATGATGCCTTCAACAACTCTGTGCTGTTCTAGTTGCCTACCTAATATCTTAGGATTAGCGTTAAGAGTTTCGTATGTCTTATCTGTAATGTGAGCCATAGTCTTAGGGTTAAGAATACCTGTACTAGACTGTCTAACTAAATTACGTGCTTCTTTCTGAATAGCTGAATAAAGCACATCTCGTTGAGGATTAAATAACTCATCAATAAACTGTTTAGCTGTCTTAGCTTCTTTACTTGAAGCACCCGCTACTTCAGCAATTTTAGCTAACTCTTTACTTAAAGTACTACCTAACATAACAGTTTGACTTGGTGGTAATTCTTTAGTTGCAGCTGCTAAGTCTTTTCCAGTCTCAACTACAGGATCTAAAATTTCACTAACGACTTTAGGTGTATTAAATGCTTTTAAATCTTCAACTTGCTGAGAAGGACGTGCACGCCTAAATGCATCGACTAATTTAGGAGTAAGAGCTTTAGGTCCGCCTGAAAGATTAGCTACATCTGACAGTCGAACACTAATTCCTTCAGCATCTACTAATTTACGACCCTGTTTAAGTAATTCATCTTCTGCAATTCTAAGCATCTGGAAGACATGAAAGCCCCTCCTGTCGCGCTTAACTTTAGATGCAGCATGTAAAATTCTATCATATAGACTAACTTGACCCACATGATTAATATTACTCAATCTGTTATTCTGCATAAATTTCTGTGCTGCTTTAATAGCTTCATCTTGCCAACGTGCATTGATAGTTAAAGCAGGAAATTCAGGAGGTGTAACTCTAGCTTCACTTAAAATATCCGCAGGCTTAACCCCTGCTTGTAATTTCTCAATTTGCTTTCTATAGATATTTTTAGTTACTGGACTTTTAGCAGCTTTAACTTGTTCGTGTAGTTGTCTAATCTCTTCTAAGTTATCTAATTTATTAGGTACAGGAGCAGCTTTTTGAGGTAATGCTTTTAAAACACCAGGTTGTTTTAAAGATTTTTCTAGACCTGTTAAAGCTATATTTTCTACTGGCTTAATAGGAGAAACTGTATTATCAATTTGTTTTAAAGAAGGGCCCGCTACAGGGGGTTCTAAGGCGTTTAATTTAGATAGCGGTGCTTCAAACTCAGTACTACCCGATCCAGCCTGAAACAGCCTAGGAGGGTCTGAGAGCTTCGGTGCAGCCATATTACTAGAGGGAATGACCTCGGAAAGTTTCGATGACTGCTGTGACGCTCTTTCAGCAATTTGTTCAGTTAAAGTCTGTGCTGTTTTCTCAGTTCCTTTTTCAAGTGCAGCTAAGCCTTCAGTACTTGCTTTTGCAGCTTTGCCAGTTTTCCCAATTAAACCTAAACCACCAACATAAGTTAGTGGATCAGCTAAAATATCAATACCTAGACCGGCAGCAAAATTACCGGGTCCGTTCATTTTTTCTGAAAGACCAGTAGTTTCTAATAAATCTCTACCTGTAGTTTTAGCTTTACCAGAAAGTCCTTCCCACATATCCCCCATCATTTCAGGGTTAGCAATAGGAAGTAGCATACGTGCAGCACCAATAGCTTGATCTTCTAAGGATTCAGTTTTAGCTCGTTCGTATCTCTTTTTAAGAGGGTTAAGTACAGTATACAAAGGTCTAGACATTAAGTCTAAAACTCTGTTAACTACACTAGGACCTCTAGGATCTTTAGCGTTATTTTGTGGGTTAGCTTGATAAGGTTTCTGTAAACCAACACCGGATAAAATAGCTTGAGATAAACCAGTTACATCTTGAAATTGAGCTTGTTGAGGTCTGCTGGCGTTAGCTTTAACTAAGTTAGCGAGAGCGTTAGATAACTCTCGATTAGACATTATTTACTTCCTAACCCAAAATAAAGTTGCATATACATTAATAACGCTTGGTGAGTAGCGGCATCAATCTGACCTTGTTGAAGTAAGTTATCAGCTTGCGCCATATACCAATTAGGATTAGTATCAACAAAAGTACCAGGGACAGGATTCCGCTTATCTTCCACTTTACCATATACAGCCTCAGGACTTCTTTGTAATTGAGTAAATGAATTCGCCACAGAGGAGCGCATTTGCTCTGGCAGACTAGACATAAAGGTATTGACATTTAATTCTTGCGGCTTGCTTTGAGCCTGCATTTGACTATTCAACATCTGCATTAACATTTCTTGTCTACGTGCTTCTTCTTGTCTACCTGATTGCTGCATTTGTGCTAATTGATTTTGAGCATTAGAAAGTTGGTCCATATATCCAGACTGAATGCCTGCTGTACGTTCTGCATTAGCTTGATTAGTGTACTGCTGTAATTGAAAAAGTAAATCAGAAGAAATTTCATTACCTGTCATTGTAGCTAAGGGTGCACCTTCACGATAGTAAGTTGCATCCTGCTGCCCAATATCCATGTATCTTTGTTGTTGCTGTGCTTGATTTTCTGAAGCTGCAATTAAAGCGTCTTGTACTGGAGCCTGCTGTTCTGCTAATACTTCAGGTAATGCATCTTCAATACCCAACTGCTTAAAGAGTTCAGACTGTTCATTAGATACTCTAGAAAAATCACCTTGAATGTTACTACGTAATTGACCATATAAGTTTTCAATTTCTTGTTTAGCTAAATTAGCTTGTTCAATCTGCTGAGGGGCTAACTGCTTGTACTCATTAGATAAAGCAGCATACATACCTTGTACGTCTTTACGTGCTCTACCTGTCTGAGCTTCAGCTGCTTGAATTCTCTGATCATAAATAGGATTAAGAGCTGACTGAACCTGACCCATTAAATTCTTTGTATCAATACCGGTAGGCATATCAACAGGAGAACGTAGCTGGTCAATTAATTGTGCGTATAAGGCTGCAATTGGATCTGTTTGTTGTTGTCCTTGATTAGGTTTAGCAGCTTGAGCCCCAGTAGTTCCTTTAGGAATTTTAGAAATTCCACCTAAAATAGACTCTAAACCGCCGCTAGTAGCTTTAGGAGAATTATATAAACTTAAAGGCCTAGCTCCGTATTGTTGAGCAGTACCTAGTAAAGCTCCACCAATATTTTTAGCGGCCGGAAGTAAACTTGCAATAGCAGTTGCAATACCTGGTGTATACATTAGGCACCAATCTTATATCTAGCTGCTCTACGCTGTAATGCCTCCTGTCGCGCAGCTTCAATAGCTAAATCATTTTCTCTCTGATAATTTTTTTGTTGTCCCATTAAGTCTGCAAGTAGAGCTGTTTGCTGCTGTCCTAAAGAATCCATTTGAGTTTGAAACTGCTGCTGAAAACGACCCTGTTCTTCACCAAAAAGACTTGACTGAATTAAACCTCGTGAAGCAAATTCATCTCTTAAAGCTTCTAATTGCTGAGTACGGTCTCGTTCCATACTACTTTTAGTAGTATTAAACTGAGTTGTAGCCTCTCCCCTACGTCGTCCTAATTCACTAATAAAATCAGCTAAGCTTCTTTTTCCACCTCGTAAAGCTTGCTGATATACAGAATCAGTACCTAAATAACTAGCAATACCAGGAGCTTTAGCTACTTTAGGTGCTGAATAACTAGAACCCCCGCCTCCTCCACTACTTCCTCTAGAACTACTTCTAGATGAATAACCTCTAGAAGAACTAGAACTGCTTTTACGACTACTCCCACTACTAACTCGTCTAGTACCTTGAGTAGTATTAGAGCGAGGAGAGCTTGCGTACTTCTTTACTTTATTAGCTGTTCTAGAAACTGCCCTAGAAACTGTTTTTGATACCGTCTTCGGCTTAACAATAGTACGTGAACCTGATGAGCCGCCTTGATCTGCTGGCATTATAACTCCCTCCCTACATCAGGACTTGCATAATTAGACTGACTAATTGATTTTAATCTTCTTAGCATAGCAGCTCTACGTGCATCATATTTTAAATCACGTTCTCTATGTCCAGTAGGATCTACAGGACCAATATTAGGGGCGTCTCTACCGCCCCCGTAAATCTTATCTCCCGCTGCATAAGGAAGAAATTGTTTACCTTGAAATAGCATGTCACCCCCTAATTACTTTAAGACCGTGATATTTAAGTTTTAAGTGTTCAGATACACCTAGTTGTACAGGGTCCATATCTTCAGAATTAAGTGGAGCTATGAGAGCTAATGCTTTCCATTCTCTCCCTGTAGCGTCTACGAACGTAATCCAAGTTGGCGTTACTAATCCTTCTACTTCATTCATTATGAGATCCTTGCAGATACAGTTTGGGCTGTACGTACAATTGCTACATACTGAAAGATTTTAGTAGGCTGACTAGGTGAACCATCTGTTTGTAGTCGAAGAGAGAAATTAATCTTTCTAAATCTTAAAGATTTACCGAATTTAATAGACTTATTTGTGTTAGTAATATCGTCGCCTGTAATAACTTCTTCAAAAGATACCGAACCTGAGATGGGACTAGCCCAAGTATTTAAAGCTGCCCATGTTTGTGTAGTTAAAGCATCCCAAGACGTCGCAGAAACTAATGTAATTGGAGTAATTGATCCTGCAACATCTTCACCAGAAATAATATCGGCGCCCCACCAATGGAGTCGCTTATAGCGGATAGGATCAGCCATGTCATAATTTTTAGTAGTAGCAATGCAATAAAATTTATGAGTACCTGTACCTTCGGCGGCACCACTAAATCTACCGTCCTTAATTTTAATTACTTTATAACCACCAGAAGAAACTGTAAAAGAATATCCAGTATAATAATCGTCTGCACCAGCACCAGTTAAATCTCTAGCTCTAACTAAAGGACCAAAAATGTGCCATTCAATAGTAGATGTTTCATCTGTTTTACGCCACTCAGACCAAGTCTTAGTTCTTAGTTGATACACATAAGTTCTATTAAAATACCTAACTACAACTCTTTCACCTAAAATACTAAGATGCTGGTTTTCAAATCGAGTACTAGTACCTGTAGGTAACGCATTATCAAATACAAACGGAACTTTAATGTTTAAAATGTTAAAAATAAAGTTTGTAATCTCATAGACTTTATTTCTATGTAACACATAAGCTGTATTTTCATACTGAACTACTCCGAAACTTCCCCCTGAACCTACTACAGGATTAAGTTTACGCAAAATAGCATCTACAGGATCTAAATCGTAAGCAAGTACATGAGTACTTTCACCTTTAAATAAAAGTAAGTTATCTTGGTAAACAATAGCGTTATTTAGTGTATCTCCGTCACCTGGTTGTACATCAATAAATCCAGATCCACCACCTGACCAAACAGTAAAGTCAGCTGATTGTGAGAACATTAATCTAGATTCATTAGATGTAGCATCTTCACCAGGACAGATATATAATCTATTTTTATGTACAATGCACTTATTACCTCTAGGCATAGTTGCTACTGCTACAGCTCCACCACCTGGTGTCCAAGAAATTCCACCATTAGCACTAGTAGGTGTAGCAGGTAACCATACTGTATTATTATAAATTTCCATTGTCTTACATTCCCGAGAAAGTCCTCCGGGATTTAGCTGTGTCCAACTGCTGCCTGCATTAGAACTTACAAATGTCTGACTATTACGTGTAGCAAATAGGTATAAAATACCTGCAAAAACTACAGAACCAAAAATGAGGAGGCGCTCATTTTGTGCCCCCTGAAAAGCAACCTGAATCGCTGGTCTACTTACAAGAGAACCGTCAATGTCTAATTCAAAGTTAAGACATTGAATTAATTCATTGTCACTGATCTGTACAGGATCAGATCCAATGTTTAATCCCCCACTAAACGGGCCTAACCGTAAAGTTTCAACAGGCATCTAATCACCTACATATCTTCCGGTCTTACTGTGATAGTAGGATATACCGAAGAAGGGTCCTTAACTTCAATGCCTAACAGATCATCCATATCAGACTGAAAATCATTTCTATACATTAAAGCAGGTTCATGATCTTCATCTAATAATCCAGCTTGCCACATACAATATTTAAAAATACTATTATGATATAATAATGGAAGAGAAAATACATCTGTTAAATCGTCTACAACGACTGGTTGTTGATTATATAAAACCTTTAAACCGCTCGCTACAGAGGTGTCTGGAGTAGGAAATAATACAGCCTTATCTTCATACATAGTGAAGTAAATAGGCTTAGAATTTCCTACTGTAGTTCCGTCCCAACCATCTAACGCAATATCAAATTCCTGCATATTTTTATATGTAAGATTTAGAAAGCTCTGCATGTCAGGCATTTTATAGCGTAAACTACGTAATACTAACATATCTGCTGGTAAAGAATAAGTTGCCTGTCCTGCAACTAAATTAAGTAAAGAGGTAGCTTCTAAGGCTCTATCATTTTTCTTAACAATCTCTACTTGTGCATCATTAATCCAACGAATAACATCGTCATTAGTAATCTGAACGGCAGCTTCATCACCAAATGTACGTCTAACTCTAGTAACTACATCTTGTACGTTCATTCTATTACTTTCCGAACAGGCCCTAAATCATTAAAGTGTTCATCTCTAACTCTACCTGCATGATGCCAACGACTTTTTGTAGTTTTAGCAACAAATAAGGTAAGATCCTTTTGAGCTTCAATTTCGTCTAGATTTTTACGTAACTGTAGCGCTTGAGCTGCACTATTTCTAGCATCCATATCAGTTACTACATCATGGTGTGTTTGATCTCTACTCCATACACGTGCTAAAATTTCTTCAGGAGATGAAATAGAACTAGCTGTTAAAACTACTGAATTTGTTCTAGTATCGATAACCCTAAAAACTTTACTTTTATCTAGTAACTTATCCCAATGTTGTAAAGGAATCATTTCTAATCTGAGATAGTGGTCATAGTCAGATAGGACCTCCGCCAAGTTTTGAAACTCAGCGGAGATCCAATTATCTAATTGATCCATTAACTTACTACAGACCAATCAGCTGCTAATAAGTCAGAATGAGAAGCACTCCACGGAACTAAATCGCCGTCAACAGGCTTCATATAGATATACGGACGTCTCATTTTACTGTGCTCATCAGGAACTTGTAAATGCAACCACATGCCTTTACCGTTCCAACCGTCTCTTGCAATTTTATTACCTTCAAGAAGACGACGTAAAGCCCAACTGAAATCTGTAGGTTCCATATTTTATCCTAAAACTTGTCGTTGTGCTCAGCGTCAGGAGCAAAATCATACACTTCAGTAATAGTCCGCTTAACCTGAGCATTATCTGTAGCTACTTCACTAATACCCCGGTTCTGTAAATCCTTTGCAACATCGGGATGTAAGTGAGTACCACTAGGAACCTGTCGAACTACAGTATCCCGATAAGCCTGAACTCTAGGATTATCTGCATCTTCGTCTGTAATAGTAGTATCTACATTATAACGAGCCGCAGTTTCATCCGGAGTTTCAGCCGCTAATTCGGCCGGCGTCTTATTGGGGACAGTAGAAACTACATTCTTAGAAAGATAAGGTTCCTGCTTGTTATCTTCGTTGTGATCTGTCTTGTCCTCAGACTTAACATCTTCAGGCTTAACAGTAGTTTCGTCGTTCTTGGTCTTATTGTCGATCTTAGTTTCGTCAGCCTTAGTCTTGTCATCAGACTTAACTAAGGAACTAAGAGAAGGTGTATCCTTCTTAGTCGCAGTCATTATATCTCCTTTGAGAAGAGGGAGCCCTAGTAATTAGGACTCCCTCCTGTTAATTAAGTACAGGGTACTTTACAGCTACAATCCCCTACCGGTGACCAAGTCTCACATGTAGAAAATACACCGGCAGTGTGTTCACATGGGTAATTAAAACATTCACCATTACAGCCACATAAATCGGGATCATGCCAATAAGGAACTTTATTTCTACATTTTTCACAAGCTAGAAAAGGATTATCAAATCCAATCTTAGTATGCTGCATCACGCTCCGAACATATAAATTGAGAAATAAGATAACGCTACAGTACCTGTTAAAGGTAAAGCGTTAATTCTAGCTTCACATCCAACACCTGTAGCTCTTTTATTAGCGTCTGAAGTAATCGGTGTTAATCTTTGATGTCTCATTGGTGCATTATAAGCCATTTCTTGAAGATCCATGTAACCATCTCCCGTTGAGAATGGGAAATAGTATGGAACTCCTGGCCCATTTCCATCCGGAACAACAAATCTAAATTGTACATAAACAGGGGCAAGCAGAGGTGGCAATACAACCCCTGTTAATGTAGCTTTTAAGTTAAGTGTAGCAATGTAATTACGTGTTGTTGTGTCATTAAATGTAAATAACTTACTTCCAGAATCCCAATCAACTAACTTTTTAGTACCTAAATTCTGGAAAGTATTCGCGTTTTCTGTTGCTAAATCAATTCTCTGAAAAGAAGTAGTTAAGTTCACAGGAGCCGCAATTTCTCGGAAAATCTTTGGCTGCTGTGGCATGTAGCCTGTTTCTACTTCAATTTTAGTGACCACACCAGCTGGCATTTCTGCTTGATCACAGGTATTGAAGAAATTAGGCATTCTAATTCCTTAAATTAGCTGCAACACTATACGTAATAGAATCCGAGTTTCCGTGCGTCATTGAAAAACGCCATACAGGGGGAATAAAATCAGAAGCTACTGCATTAGCTACTGGAGTTAATCCTGGATAAATTTTTAAAATAGTTGTACCAATAGCAGTAATAGCTACACCAGTTAATAAGCTATACCAAATTGCAGATAAAGGGTCTTGAGCTTCAATTGAAGGAACTACTGAAGGCGCAGCACCTACGGCAGAAGTTCTAATAATAAAATGACCACCTAATCTCGGATGGTTAATATCATTTTGAATTTCTGCCGTAGGGCTAACAGTTCTTGCAATAGGTAGATATAAATTTTTAGAAAAAGAATTGGCAGCCATTAGATTGCCGATAATCTTTGGGCATATAAAACACCCGAAGCTGAATCAGAACCCCCTGTAGCGACTGCTAAATCTAAAGCTAAAGCATCTGTGCTGTTAATAATATCTACAATAATTGGACCAAAGTCTGTAACACCGTTAGGTGCATTAGGAATTCTTGAAATTAAACCAGTACCTTGTAATCTTAAAAGAATACCATCGGCTAAACTATGTCTAACAGTACCCCAAACTTTCCAACGTCCTTTTCCAGGAGCACTGATGAAAGTTAATAAAGTACCTTGTGCTTGGCTTGCACCTAATACCGCTGAACTAACTTTAGTAATCTCCTGTTGGACCATAATTAGGCCTCTGTAATACCAGTCATTAAACCGTGAGTATTGCGGCGATGTGTACCAATCTGCCAATAACTAAACAGACGAGCACGATATGCATCATACTCACCTGAAGAGTCAATTAAACGCTGCCACATATCTCCATCACGATTCATCCATGCCCAATCTGCGGCACGATAAATCTTAAGTTCCTTCTCATTCATAAAATACATTCGACCGGCTTGACAGTCGAAGTCTGCAACAATAGGAACATCACCGCCGTCAGTAGTAAATGCAATACCACTGAAACCACCCTTGAATTCAGTAGTATTTACATAACGGCGCTGCTGTTCTAACAAGTTTGCATAAGCACGACGAACACCTAAAGAGGTGAAAATAGCCGTAGTCTTACCACCACGAGTACGAATAGCATCAATCATGTTAATCATACGACCTTCAGAAATAGAACCTGAAGTCGTATCCATATTACCCGTCCAAGTACCATGGGTAATATTGTATAAAGCACCTCCACCATTACCAAGTGCAGTTGCAGTTGTAGTTAATCCAGCAACAATCTGCTCAAAACCCACAGGCTCTTTCTGGTGAGAACCTGTACGAACTAAGAAGTCACCGACTGCAACGGCAGTAACAGTAGAACCTAATGTCACAGTTAAAGTAGGAACATCAATGTTAGTAATTTCGATGTTCGCGTTATTTAAAACTGGAGTAACCACAGTACTAGTTGCATCATAAACATCAACAAACATACCAATTTCAAGGTACTGTAAACCAGTAGCAGCACTAACTACAAAAGTAGTAGTAGAACCAGACGCCGCTACAGCCAGTACACCCTGATTAGTTCCATAACACTGACGGTTAGTCTCCTTGCGAAGACCTTCCTTAATTCCTTCCATTTCCTGATCAACTAAACTAGCGAAAGCCTGAACGTTAGAATCCGCTAATTCAAAAGACTGACCAGATAACTGAATAGCACCGTAACCGTATGAAAGTCTTAACTGTGCATCACGGTAATCCTGCGTACGCGGAGTAGGTAAGGCTTCCATCTCATTACGAGAACCAATACCGTGGTTCCGCTTAACTCTAACGCCAAATCGAACGTACTTACCACCAACAGAATCAGATTCAACACCCT
>JACCDR011661250.1_pt1 | contig 16430 bp, 21 predicted proteins | sample 7446431 | NCBI WGS metagenome assembly JACCDR01 (sample SAMN15323443, study PRJNA562643) | freshwater metagenome | isolation source: river surface water | place: USA:Blue River Watershed | collected 2017-08-17 | reverse complement strand
GGTACAGTCTTTAAATGCATTGCTACACGCTTCAGTACATCTTTTATCTTTCGCTCAACAATCAGTGCAACTTTCTTTCGTGGATGGGTCAGTTGAGTATGATAATTCTTCTTCAAGCGCTCCGCTTCATCCAAAGAAATTTTCATTGAAAGTGCAAGCTCATCGGTGATGTATTGAGAACCAAAGGGAAGTACTTTTACAGAGACTGGAAGTCCTTCGTCAAAGACTGCAACTGCTGTTGTGTCAGCGCCAAACATAAGAAGTGCGCAACCAGCAGTTTTCTGCATTTTATTCAAAAGTACAAGACTTGCTGCAAGTGGAGATGCCATAACATCAATCACTTCTACATTCGCTTCTTCGCATGCCTCAATCGTCTTATCGATGTGCTGCTCATGTGCAAACACAAAGAGGACCTCAGCGCTCAAGGTCTTACCTTTTTGTTCAACAACTGAGCCAAGCGTATGGGCGCCATCAAGTGTCATTGAAAGAGGGATTTCGTGAATGATGCGTTTATTTGATACTTGCTGCTCAGCCTTCGTGCGCGCAAGCGAAATCGCATATTGGACATCTTCCTCTGTAACAGCTCGTGGATGCTTCCCGAGTGCAATTTCAGTGGTGATTCGCTGCTCGTCAACACCAATACCGCCAACCGCAACATATGCATGTGTGACACGTGCACTTGCTTCAGTTTCTGCTTGTGCAATTGCGCTCTTGAGTGATTCAGCCGCTTCGGCTACGTTGCTGATGTAGCCTCCTTTTATACCGCGTGATGGTGCGACACCTCTGCCAATTACTTTCAGTGTATGTGCGTCAGTCACTTCACAGATAACCACCTTTGTTGCTGCAGTACCGATATCAATTCCTGTGATGGTGTGTCGCATGTTTGTATGTGTCTTTGAAACGCTTTAGAAAATGTTTCTCAGCGTTCTCCATTGTATCTCCATGATCCATTCCTTTCAAATGCAGTAAACCGTGGATAAACAGGTACACTACATGTTCTGTGTATGTGTGATTGTACTTGTTCGCCTCACGTTGTGCCTTACGTATGTTCAAAACTATCTCGCCTTCAGTGTCAGTCAAAGGGAAGGATAGCACATTTGGTGCGTATGTTTTTTTGCGTGATGTGCGGTTCACTGTGCGAGCAAATGTATCAGCGCAGATAATAAGTGAAAGTTCATAGCTTGTACCAAGTACTGCATGAGCAATACGTTCCCACGGAAGCTTCGGCGCGTCTGTTGTTGTAATGCGAATATCAATCATGCGAGAAAAAAGACCGCTTTCGCGGTCTCAGTCTTAGTCCTTCTTTGAGAACTGTTGGGTTCGAGGTGCCTTCGGCTGGAGCTTTCCTTCTTTGACAAGTCGAATATTCTCAGTTCGTCGAGCAAGTCTCCGGAGTGCAACAGTCTTTCGAGAAAGTTTGCCACTTTCGCGGACATGGTAGCGCTTGTCACGGAGTGAGCGAACCATTCCAGTTGATTGCACTTTTCGAGTAAATTCCTGAACCATGCGTCCAGTTGTTTTTGTTCCAGTCTTTTGGATGACTACGTTTATTGTCATGATGGGCAGAATACTAGCATTAATATTGAAAATAGGCAATAGAAAGATGAGGGGGTCGCGCCGCTTGCGGCAGCGCGACTTTCGGCCGAGAGCTACCTGAAGATGTCAGGTAGTATAAGGTTGTATATGAGAAGTCCCGCGAAGAACAGCGCATAGACTACCAGAAAACCGCGACCAAATCTTTCCAGAGAACTCCCTTTTCCGAGCTCGAAGACCATGAGAGATGCTCCGAGGAGTGCAAGGCAGGCAGACAGTGAAGCTGCGCGCACCCAGCCATGCGGATGAGGATGCAAGTACAGCGTTACATAGAGCGCTGTACCTGCGACCATCAGCAGGAGGAGGGAAAAGACCCAACGTAATGTATGTGCAATCACGGCTTCTCTCCGCCGCTACCTGCCAGGGATGATCCAAGGCATTAAGTATATTATAACACAAAAATGTAAAAAATCAATTAACCTTGAATCTTTTTTAGATATGAAGCGAGCTGCGGCAGTGGGACAATTTTTTGTGCTCTAGTTATGATTTCGCGGACAATAACAGTCCCATCAACAGCTTCTTTGTGTCCAATGATGATGAGGTGTGTTGCATCTTTTGCGCCAACCATTTGATCCCCGAGTGTTTCTTGAGTGACTACATGCCCGACTGGAATGCGAGCTTCGTAGAGTGATGCTAAGATTTTGAGCGTTAAACGCTTTGCTTCGTTGCTGATATGTGCAAAGTAAAATGTAACTTTACTTTTCGGACGCTCTTTACCTTTAATTTCCTTTGGGAGCTTACCTTTTGCTTCACAAGTAATAACCAGCCCTGCAGTATCAACATGTTGCTTAAATGCTTTTCGGGAAAGTACGTTCATGCGTCCACCGTGTGCAACTGCATGTGTTGAACCATCTTCATGAATTTGGTGAATCTCAAAAATAGTTTGGTCAAACACGTGCTCGCTACCGACAACGCGATTATCCAGCTCATACTCAATACCCGTTGACTCAAGGTACTCCAATACTTCACTTAAGTGTGCTCGGGCGTCATCGTTGAGGTAGTCGAGTGGATTTGGCGCTTGCTTTGCATTCGGGTGCTGTTCAATAACAAATCGAGCAAAAATTTTCCGCGGCGCACTTGTCATGTCTTTTGCTATGGCTTGTGTTGTAGCCGTACCCAAAATTTTCTTGAGGAAAGCAGTGAGGTCACGGTTATAACGATTGCTCGAGTCGATATTGCCATATGAAGACATCTTAACAACGGTGCGCTCGATACCTATTTCTTTCAGAATAGTCTGCGCGGTTGCGATGAGCGTTGCCTCAGCAATAGGACGACGCACGCCAGCAATATGAAGAGAAAACGCAGCAGGATTCTTCTTTGAAAGTGCTTTCATGTGCACCTCATACGTTAACGCATGATTTGTTCGCAGGTGCTTTGAGCGTTCTGCAAAAGCTTTTACTGATGGTATAAAAAATCGCTCGTGTGCGTGTATTGTTTCTATGTCTTCTACAGCAACTTTGCCACCCTCAACAGTACTTATCATTGACTTCAAAGGGCGAAAGCCAAAGTGTTCTGCAACAGATGCCGCTGTCTGCAGCACTTTGGTTGTTTCGTCGTGCTTTGTATGAGTGAGTTTAATCATACGATAGTTAGAATGTGTGTCCTCCGGGGAGATAATCTATTTGTGTAAACGGAAATAGTCGTATGTATGCCTGCCCGACAATATCTTTTCTTGGAAGAATACCCCAGTAGCGTGAATCTGCACTAGCACCACGATTGTCACCCAGCACGAAAAATTCATCAGTTGCAAGCTGTGTAACTATGTGATTTTCAGATTTATTTATTTCAGCAACATATGGCTCGCTAAGAGTCATGCCTTCCGGGTGCTGTGCGTTTTGAATTGTGACGACAGTTCCTTCGATGATGACCGTATCACCAGGAAGACCGATGATACGCTTGATGAAATAGCGGCTCGTATCAAGCGGGTAGCGCATGACTATAACGTCACCACGTTGTGGCTCGCTGAATCGATAGGTTAGTTGGTCAATGATGAGGTAGTGCCACGACTCAAATGTTGGCGACATCGAGGTGCCGGAGACGATAAACGGTTTTGCAATAAAAAGTCGAATAGGAACGACAATTGCAATTACAATAAGTATAAATGAAAGCAGTGAAAGTTCTTTTTTTTCTTCACGCACTGCGTTCACTGACATTCGAGAAGTATACACCCGATGCACATTGACAGGAAGTTATAAAATATGAACGATACTTTTTCGCTGAATGAAAAAAATTTTGCAAAATATTTTTTTGCAGGTACGCTTTGCCTATGAAATGGAATATCATTGGATTAGGAAACCCAGGAAGTGAATATGAACGTTCACCGCACAATGTTGGCAGAGAAGCAGTAGAGTATTTTGCTACAAAAAAATGTGATGCATCGTTCGCCATGCAATCTAAAGCACAATCATTGGTAGCAAAGTGTACACTGAAGACACACGCCGTGACTTGTATTCTCCCAGAAACCTTTATGAATAAATCTGGCGTTGCCGGAGCATATTTTGCAAAGAGCGCGAAAGATATCGAGCGCACAGTTGTGATTCATGATGATCTTGATTTACCACTCGGTACCATAAAAATAGGTTTTAACCGCGGTAGTGGTGGGCACAAGGGTGTTGAATCACTCAAACGTGCATGGAAGACCGAAGCCTTTGTTCGTGTACGTGTCGGAGTCTCTCCAGAATCAAAAAAAGGCGATGCAAAAAAAGTAAAAGGAGAGGAAAAGGTCATTAATTATATTTTGAAGCCATTTAAAGATGATGCGTACGCGGATATGAAGAAAGTGTACAAGAAAATCGCCGAAGCGCTTGAGGTGATGATTCTCGAGTCACGTGAAAAATCCATGACACTCTATAATGGACGAGTGATATGAAAGTTGGGATTCTTGGGTACGGGCAGTTCGGTGCGTTCATGGCGAAACACTTACACCAATACGCTGAGGTTGTGGTATATAACCGAACAGAGGTATCTGTCATGCATGGAAATGCCGCACCACTTGAAACGGTATGCGCCGCAGATATTGTTATTTTCTCAGTGCCGATGAATGCGTTTGAGGAGCTGTGTGTGCAAACACAATCTTTGATTCCTCAAACAAGCGTCATTGTTGATGTAACATCAGTAAAAGTTCCTCCGCTAAAAATGCTGCAAACGCATTTTCCCAAACATCAGATACTGGGAACACACCCTATCTTCGGACCGCAGTCTGGGAAGGATGGTATTGCGCATCTACCGATTGTTTTAACGAACGTATCACTTGAACTTGCGCAGTACGAGCGTGTGAAATCTTTTTTGTCAGATACACTGAAGCTTGCAGTCATTGAAGTAAGCGCTGATGAGCATGACAAGGCGATGGCACATGTACAAGGACTCACACACTTTATAGGTCGCGCGCTCACTGAAATGCAGATATCTGATTCACCCCTTGCAACTCAGTCGTACAAACAGCTCCTTGAGCTGATTCGCCTTGTCGGTTCAGACTCGTGGGAACTTTTTCAGACAATTGAAAATGAAAACCCACATGCGCGCGATGTTCGTGCTGCATTTCTCAGTACACTCCAAAATCTTGACGCGCGTCTCGGCGCGAAGTAATACACCACAAAAAGAGCCCGTACGGGCTCTTTTTGTAAACGTGCTTTGTGAGAAATTATTTCTTCACAGCTGAAAGTGTCATTTTGCGGCTCTCTGGTTCAAAGAGGGTAATCGCAAATGTGTATGAACTTCCAAGCTTGAGCGCAGTGCGGAGATCCGCGATTGTCTTGTACTCAGAGAAGTGTACGAGACCTGCAACTCCTTCCTCAATAGATGCAAGTGCACCATATTGGTTGTACTTGATGATAACTGCATTGACGCTGTCGCCCTTCTTGTACTTTTTCGCTGCACCAATCCAAGGGTTCTCCTTGAGTGCTTTGATTGAAAGAGAAACTTTTCCATCCTTAACGTCGATGACTTTCACGCGAACTTTCTCGCCGATGCGGTACATCTCCTTTGGATTCTCAACAAGTCCCCAGTCCATTTCTGAAATGTGCACAAGACCTTCGAGTCCTTCCTTGATTGATACGAAGATACCGAAGTCAGTAGCGCCGGTGACATCACCAGTGATTTCATCGCCAACAGTAAATGAATCCGCCTTGCTCTTCACGTCAGCAGTGTGCTGTGCGTTATTTGATGACTCATGCTTCTCAGAGAAGATAAGCTTACCTTCCTTTGGATCAGCAGTGATGATGATAACTTGGAGCTTCTCACCGATGAGCTTCTTGAGTTCAACAAAGATCTTCTCTTTATCGCCATCTGGAACACGTGGGTAGTGCTGTGAACCGAGCTGTGAAGCAGGGAGAAAGCCTTGGATACCTTGCCATTCCATAATGAGTCCACCCTTGTTTGCTTCCTTGACTGGGAGCTCGAGAAGCGTCTTCTTCTGAAGTGCAGCATCTGCTTCTGACCAAATAAGTGCCTGGCGAGCTTCACGGAGTGATACTTCAATATAACCCTCTGGGTTTTCTACTTCGATAACTTTTGCAGAGATGGTATCGCCGATGTGTACGTTCTTCAAAACATCACGCGCTGAAAGATACTCACGTCCGTAGATGACCGCAGTACCAAACGGCTGAATATCAATATAGATACGTCCGTGGTCGATGTTAACCACCGGTCCCTCGACTGCATCTCCGACTTTAGGAGCGAGTGGGGTACTCTGGATAAGACTGAACATTGGGCTGTTCTTGAGTGCGTCCTCTTTAGCTTTGAGAACTGACTCAGATACAGCAACTTTCTTTTTTGCCATATAAAATTGTTCTTAACGAATGTACGGTGTTGCGCTTCTGTGCGAGCAAGTGCAAGGGTTAGTCGTACACACGAAGGTGATAAAGAACGCCGGAAATATACAGGAAAAGAGTGGGGAAGTCAAAAAGAGAAAGAAGGGGTGAGAAGGGCAACACCGCGAGGCGCTGCCCTTCCCGAGGTTCTCATCCGCACTTACTGCACGACAGGCTGCCTGAGCGCCTTCAGCAGAAAGAGACTGGTCACTGTCACAAACAGCGCCACACCGCATACCAGCGGGAGCGCATGGAAGAGCTTGATGAGGCTCTCCGCACCCTTGGCATGCCACGACGAGTTGGCTGCCAAGCCGGCCAATTCAAGGCCGGTAGCCAGAGGGAGGACAGCCATTTCGTGAAATGCCTGTTTCTGACCAGTCGATGACAGCACGAATGTAATCACGCAAGCTGCGATGAAGATGCCGACAATGAGCGCCGTTCCGCCATACGACTTGAGCTCGGGGCTCAAGAGGATGTTCGGTGGCCGATCGAGAGCTGGTGTGTACCAGCCGGCGATCATCATTGCGGGCATCGCCAACAGGATAGCCGCATATCCCAGCTTTTTCATAGGCGTAATTCCTCTACAGGAGTTCCGTCTGCACCCGGATTATCCCGTTGATCGGATGGCTGTGCAGAGAAAGATTATGCCACAAAAGTGTACATTAATCAAATATACAAAAAAAGTGACTTACCAAACGTGTAAATGTGAAAAATAGGGTATAATCACGCACATGATTATTTCACACCACGGCGGAGAGTTTATAAAGATTACTTTTGGTGATACCACGATTGCCTTTAATCCACCCTCAAAAGATTCTGATATAAAAGCATCACGTTTCGGATGTGACATTGTCTATGTGTCCATCAATCATCCAGACATGGACGGAGCTTCAGAGCTTGGTCGCGGTGATAAGCAGCCCTTTGTAATCGCAGGACCGGGTGAGTACGAAGTAGGTGGTATCTTTTCAATCGGCATGCCAACCAAATCACAGTACGGTGGTGAAGATATGATAAACACCGTCTATGCACTGCAGTTTGAAGGGATGAATATTGTATACGCCGGCGCACTTTCTGATCCAAAAATTGATGCTGATGCGCTCGATCAAATCGACTCTGTCGATATTCTGTTTGTCCCAATAGGTGGTGACGGTGTACTTGATGCTGCGGCTGCGCAAAAACTTGCAGTCGCACTTGAAGCTCGTGTCGTCATACCGATTCACTGGGATGGTATTGGTGAAAAAGATTCACTCAAACGCTTTTTGAAAGAGGCTGGTGCTGAAGATGCAGAAAAAATGGATAAGTACACAATCAAAAAGAAAGACATTCTCACTTTGAGCGGCAGCGTAGTTGTACTTACTCCTCAGTAGTCTGGCAGTAGTTCACTTTTTTCTTTAAAATAGTATTGCAGCCCGTATGAAGCAGGGTATACTTCGCTCGTGGACAGACTCAAGCAGTACATAGAAAATGCCCAAGGAAAATCGAGTCAGGAAAAACACTCAATTGCATTAGTGATTGCAAGTGCTGTTTCCGGTGCACTCTTTGTATTCTGGTTAGGCGTAGCCCTCTACAACCTAAGTGACACGACTATACAAGAGCCACCATCTCCTTCGGGTGCAACACAGCTACCCCCAGCAGCGCTCCAGGAAGTGCTACCGCAAGAGACGTTTACTTCACCACCTGAGGCGAGTACACAACAGCCGACGTATGTTGATCTTGATGCGGTGCCTGCAATTTATAGGCCTGATTCAGAAGGAAGCACAAGTGTAGAGCGCCTTCCAACTTCAACAACAGAAGATTCACCAGTGCAAGGTAGTGGTGCGCCAACAAGCGTGGTAGAATAGCCGCCGTATGGCAGCACGAAAACAACCCACTGAACTACCAGAACAAGCACCACGATTGTCTGGAATTATTCCTCGAGAAATTGTTACTGAAATGCGCGAGTCGTATCTCGACTACGCAATGTCAGTTATCACTTCACGTGCACTCCCTGATGTTCGTGATGGATTGAAGCCAGTACATCGTCGCATTCTCTATGCGATGTACGAGATGGGTTTGCAACCAACAGTAAAGACACGTAAGTCAGCTGCGGTAGTGGGAGATGTGCTCGGAAAGTACCATCCACACGGTAACGTTGCCGTCTATGATGCAATGGTCAAGATGGCTCAGGATTTTGCGATTCGCTACCCACTTGTTATCGGGCAAGGTAACTTTGGTTCTATAGATGGTGATGCGCCTGCTGCTGAACGATATACAGAAGCAAAAATGTCACGCATCGGAGCAGGGCTACTGACTGATATTGATAAAGACACAGTCCAATTTCGTCCAAACTATGAAAATACCCGACAAGAGCCGGTTGTTTTGCCTGCAGCAACACCAAATCTTCTCTTAAACGGTACGCTCGGAATTGCCGTAGGTATGGCAACTGATATTCCACCACACAACCTTCGTGAAGTAACCGCTGCAGTTGAGCATCTTGTTGAGCATCCAAAAGCAACAACAGACGAACTTCTCCAGTTCGTTAAAGGTCCAGATTTCCCAGTTGGTGGTATTGCGTTTAATGAGAAAGACATTGCACATGCATACGCGACAGGTCGTGGTGGTGTGGTAGTGCGCGGAGAAGCAGAGATCACAGAGGACAAAAAAGGTGTTACGCAGATTGTGGTGACTTCGCTTCCATACCGAGTGAACAAAGCAACGTTTATTGAGAAGATTGCTGACCTTGTGCATGAAAAGAAACTCGAAGGAATCAAGGGTCTCCGCGACGAATCGACAAAAGACATCCGTGTAGTTATAGATATCAAGCCAAACGCGCACGCACAGTCGGTCCTCAATTTCTTGTACAAGCACACACAGCTCGAAGAGACCTATCACTACAACATGGTCTCAATTATGAATGGTGTACAGCAGACACTCTCATTGAAAGGGATGCTCGAAGCATTCATTTCACACCGTAAGGAAGTTGTTGTTGCCCGCACAAAGTATGACCTCGCTAAAGCAGAAGCGCGTGAGCATATCTTGATTGGTCTTAAGAAGGCACTTGATCATATCGATGAAATCATCAAGCTCATCAAGAAGAGTAAAGATGTTCCGACAGCACATGCTGCGCTCATTAAGGAGTTCAAATTCTCTGCGATTCAAGCTACGGCGATTCTTGAGATGCGCCTGCAGCGACTTGCAAACCTTGAACGACAAAAGATTGAAGATGAGCTCGCTGAGGTTCAGAAGCTCATTGCGGAACTTAAAGCATTGCTTGCAAGTGAGAAGAAGCTCATGGCACTTATTGTGAAAGAACTTAAGGACATTACAGAAAAATATGGTGATGACCGCCGAACAAAAATCGTAAAGCGAGCAGCGCAGAACTTCTCAATGGAGGACCTTGTTCCAGATGAGGAGAGTTGTTTGGTGCTCACAAAGGGTGGATACATAAAGCGCACAAACCCAGACGAATATCGCGTGCAGAAACGAGGAGGTGTCGGTGTGATTGACCTTGACACGAAAGAAGAAGACGTGGTCACAAACATGCTCACGACAACTGCACACAGTGACCTGCTCTTCTTCACAGATTCAGGAAAGACCTATCAGATAAAGATGTATGAAATTCCAGAAGGAAAGCGAGCTACCAAAGGTAAGTCAGTCATGAATTTTATTGCACTGAGTCAGGATGAGCGCGTTACCTCTGTGTTGCCAATGCCGAAGGATGTGAAAAAAGAAAAAGATCTCGCGCTCTTCATGATTACAAAAGATGGTACGGTGAAAAAAACCGAAGCATCACAATTCCACGATGTGCGCCGCAATGGTCTTATTGCAATTTCATTAGATTCTGGTGACAAACTTGTTGGTGCGCACTTCGTTACTAAAGGTGACGATGTAATCGTGGTTACTGCACAAGGTCAGTCAATCCGTTTTGAAGAAGCAGATGTGCGCGCAATGGGACGTAACGCAGCCGGTGTTCGTGGTATCAAGCTCGACAAGGGTGATTCCGTCGTTGGCGTCGGAGTTATCAAGAAGGGTGCAAAAGACAGCGCACTTTTTGTAGTGTCAGGTACTGGATACGGAAAGAAAACTGAACTTGATGAATACAAGACTCAATCACGTGGTGGTTCAGGTATTAAGACTATGGCAATCACTGACAAGACAAAAGAAATCATCGCTGCCTCAGTTGTAGATATGAATGCAGGTGAGTATGTTGCGGTATCAGAGAAGGGGCAGGTCATTCGTAGCTCACTTGCTGAAGTGCCACTCTTGGGTCGTGCGACACAAGGAGTGCGTATCATGAAACTCCGAGAAGGTGACAAACTTGCGTCGGTCACTACATTTGACGCAGCTCACGAAGAATCATCAGATAAAAAGTAATGACCTGTTGAGTGAGTCATTGCGCTTTTCACGTTTGAACGTACACTTATACTATGTACTCATTCCAGCATAAAGATATTCCCGGAGTAGCAAAACCGAAAGCAGCGCAACACGACCAATTCGCAAAAGCAACTGCAGCACGTGCACAGACGGATTTTTGTGACCCTCATAAAGTGTTTTACCAACTTGGTATCAAAGAGGGCACAAAGGTTGTTGACTTGGGCGCAGGCACAGGAGCATATACAAAACTATTCGCAAATGGAGTAGGTGCCACGGGTACGGTATACGCGATTGATGTTCAGAAAGATATCTTGCAACGACTTAAGCGTGACCTTGATCAAAAAGGTTTTACTAATGTGACCTATATATGGGGCAATGTAGAGAAACCAGAAGGTAGTAAAATCGCAGACGCGTCAGTTGATTTTGTCTTCATATCAAATGTGCTCTTCCAGGTTGATGCACCAGATTCTGTCCTCACAGAGGTGTATCGCATCTTGAAGCCACGTGGAAGATTGGCAATTATTGACTGGTCTGAATCTTTTAACGGCATGGGACCATCTGACAAACAAGTTATTTCCCGTGGTGAAATGCTCAGGCACATGCATGAAGCGCGTTTTGCGTATACTGGCGATTTTGTAGCTGGTTCACATCATTATGGGGTTTGTGGTGAGAAACCAGCACTCTAGTCTATGGATAAAAAAAACAGCCCATTTCAAATAGTTCTCCTTGCCGTATTCGTGGTTTTGGGTCTTGCTGGAATCATTATTTTCGCGATGACAAGCGGCGGCGGGGCAACTGAAGATGTTGGAGACGTATATCTTTGGGGTACATATCCGGAACGAAACATCACAACCTTTCTCCATGACTACGGTATGGAAGATAGGCGTACGACAACAGTGCAATATACTCAAAAAGATCCAAAGACATTTTACGATGACCTAGCGCGTGCGCTCGCTGCAGGGCAAGGTCCAGACATTGTCATAACCGATCACAACCACATTGAAAAGCTTGAATCAATGTTTTCAATCATTCCCTTTGAAGTGTTTCCTGCAAGAACATTTATCGATGCATACATCGACGCTACAGCAACATCATTTATAAAAGACAGAGGGCAAGAAGTTGGTATACGTGCTATTCCGCTTGTCGTAGATCCACTGGTGATGTATTGGAATAGAGATATTTTCTCACGTCACGCAACACCACAAGCACCGAAGTATTGGGACGAACTTTTCACAATTGCTGAGACCATGACAGAGCGTAGTGAAAATGGAAACATTGTTGTAAGTGGTGTCGCGCTCGGCGAACCATCCAATGTTCTGCACTCAAAAGAAATTATTTCTGCGATGATTATGCAAGCTGGCGGAGATATTATCGTCAAAAATCCTGCGGATGGAAAGATGGAAGTACGCCTTGCTCGGACTGATGCAAATTCACTCTCACCGGCTCAAAGCGCAATGCGGTTCTTCACAGAATTCGCAAATCCGACTAAGAAACGATATTCATGGAACAAATCAATGCCACCATCAAAAGAAATGTTTACCAACGGTGACCTTGGTGTTTACATTGGTACTGCAAGTGAATTGAAAGAGATTTCAAACAAGAACCCTAATCTAAACTTTGATGTGGCACCACTACCGCAACTTCGTGGTGGTAGTGGTACTCGACTACTCACTACCGGTAAGATTTATGCGGTTGCAATAACAAAGACTGGTAAAAACCCAAGCGGTGGATTGGCAATATCAGGGGCACTCTCGACAGGCAAGGCAGGAGAGATGCTTGAGAGAGAGCTCGCAGCACCTTCAGCACAGCGCGCACTTCTCGTGCCTAATGCCAGTGATCCCTTGACTACAACACTGCGGCAAGAGGCCGTACGCATGCGTGTGTGGCCAGACCCAGACCCTGAAAAAACAGAAGACATACTTTTCCGCATGGTTGAACGTATCACTACTGGCGAGGACCGTATCTCTGAGTCAGTACAGCGCGCAGACGGTGAGATGAAAATCCTGGTGCGTGATAGTGGAAAGTAGTCGGGTGTACGTGCTGTATCTATGGTAAAATAATCCACATGAGCTATAGAAATTCACTCTGGAAAGAAGTTCGAATATTGGCAGCATCATTCCCTTTACTCCTTATGCCATTTTTTGTCATGGCACAAGGTCGTCTGGAAAACCCGTTACAGTTTTCAAGCATTCAAGACTTCTTGAAAGGTTTGCTCGGGGCTGTTATGTATATTGGCTTACCAATCATTGCGCTCATCATCGTCTACTCTGGTTTTCTTTTCATAACAGCTCGAGGAAACTCTGAAAAGATTAAACAAGCAATATACAACTTCCAGTGGGTAGTCATCGGAACTGGTGTATTTTTGGGCGCATGGGCGTTGACGGGTATTATCGCCGGAACTATCAACATGCTTCGTGATAACATATAACATATGGAACAGACAGCAGCAGTCGCATCGACATTTCCTGGGCTCATCAACTACATAATCGGAATTATACAGTTCATGATTCCAATCCTTGTAGCTGCAGCAATAGTTATATATTTCTATCATGCAGGTGTAGGTATTTATAAAGGCGGTCAAGCAGAAGCACGTCAAAAATTGAAGCAGAATCTCTTTTGGGGTGCCATCATACTTTTTGTTATGGTAAGCGTGTGGGGACTTGTATTACTCCTTGAAAGTAGTTTGTTTAGATAGCTAGTTTGTATGGAAGAATTTTTCTCATATCTCTCGCTCGTATTCTCAGGTGTTGTTGCGATGATGTTTGTTATTTTCATTGTGTACTTTCTTGAGTATGGCTATGGAGAAGGAGAGGCAGGAAGGCGTGCCGAAGCGGTCTCTCGTGTCATTTGGGCAGCATCAGTTATTCTCACTATCGCTGCTATCTGGGTACTCTTACGCGTTTTCACGTCTGTGGTTGCGTAGCATTGTCCACAGCGTGCCGCCCCTTTCCTTGTTTTAGGAAATAGGTACGGTATCGTATAGGTATATTAGTACATAGCACAATCAACGATATGAAAAAATTAGTAGCATCTGGTTCACTCGTCATAGCAGCATCGTTCCTTCCATACGTCGCAGGCGCGCAAACCATCCAGCGTATTCTTGTGATGGTCAGTGATGTCATGGGAATGCTCATCCCGATGGCGCTCTCGGCAGCTCTTATCGCATTCTTCTGGGGATTGGCAAAATTCATCTGGAACTCAGGAAGTGCAGAGACTCGACAGCAGGGAATGCAGATCATGATTTCGGGTATCGCTGCGCTCTTCGTGATGGTATCTATCTGGGGTCTCGTTGCGCTCCTCCAGCGAACACTCGGCGTATCAAGTGTCACACGTGTTCCTGCGCCATCTATTTGTGGTCAGGGTGGCTGTGGTACATTTGCTCCGGATCTCCGCTAGTCTCATATTCCACACACATCAAAAAGGACCGCGTAGCGGTCCTTTTTTGTTGTATACTGAGTGTATGGTTACCACATACAGAGTAGGTTTTATTGCTGCAAGCATACTTATGCCAACCCTCACTTTTGCACAAGTGCCGGGTCAGGGTTTTCTTGATGTCATTATTTCAGTATTTATAAACCCAATCGTTGCTCTGATATTTTCTTTAGGCATGCTTCTCTTTTTTTGGGGACTTGTCGAATTCATGTGGAAGGCAGACAGTGCAACTGCATGGGAGACAGGCGGTAAGCACATTATGTACGGCCTCATGGGTATGCTCATCATGGTCGCAGTGTGGGGTGTTATTGCTATGGTTACGAATACTTTAGGCTTGCAAAGAGGAAGGAATGGGCTGTGGGAGTAAATCCACTGGAAAATACACACATTTAACGTATAGTACTGTCTCAGTATCTATATTGGGCGGATGGCGAAATTGGCAGACGCACCACGCTTAGGACGTGGCACCGTAAGGTATTGGGGGTTCAAGTCCCCCTCCGCCCACAAAATAATGAAGCGTGGCAAAGCCACGATGAATCTACTTAGTGACTGCGAGACAAATCCCTGTCGTGGAATTGCTAAGGCATTGCCGTCTACGTCGTCCTCTTCGTTGGATCTCCGATTGCATCAAGAAACATTAAGTGTGTATCAGGGTGTGATGCAAAAATGACAGGACCACTCAGTTCACATAATGCCTTTATACTTTGAGTCCACTCACGCCAAGTACCCCCTTCAAAAACGCTTATTTTGCCACCAGAGGCGCGCACAAGGAACAATCCAGCGGCATAATCATATGTCTCAAGCCCAAAGGTGATAAAGCCGTCTATTCTATTTGCTGCAAGATACGATAGCTCAAGTGATGTACAGCCGATTGACCAGCATCGCCCGAACTGTAGCGTCAAGTCTTTCTGTATAGAAAACGTTGCAGTTTTCATCCACGGCTCTCGTGCTCGTCTGCCCATGTTGATGAAGTAGCGACTCCCAAGCTTATCAGGAGTCATCGTGCAGACACGTTCGTTTTCATACATGTCACCAGCAGCATCCTTGTATGATGAAAATAGTTGCTTAGTGATTGGGTTGTATACCATACCAAACGAGCCATCAGGTGTATCACCAAGCCGTGCTACAGATATACCAAAAAAGGGGATACGTCTCAGGAAATTTTCCGTGCCATCTATTGGGTCAATGTGCCACACAAATGAAGATGTTTTTCGCTGTATCCCCGTCTCTTCACCGACGATACTATCCTCAGGAAAATGCGCAGAAACAAAGCGGACTATACTCTCTTCAACGGCTCGGTCAGTCTTAGTCACGACTGTCATGTCTGGTTTTTTATCAAAATGCATATCGCCAGCATAAAAAGCGTCTGCCGCTATAAGTCCAGCTGCACGTACCGCCTCTTTCGTATCTTCAAACAGTTGAATGGTCATACTATTACGTAATACTACCTACTTTCATATCTACATTGCGTATCTCAAGGAGTCCATCACCGTCAAGCTTAAAGACACCGCGCACAATAACTTTCTGATCAAAGATATTCTTATAGCTACAGCGAAAGACTGCGTTTGTAAGGTCAGCTGTGCCGATACTGTGTATTCGCGATGCCCAGCCTGGAGGGAGGAACTCGTCATCGTTTGTACGATAGACTTTTCCATCTTTGGTAGTAAGTGTGCAATGCAGACCTTTCGCGATAGCAGAGTCGTGTTTATTACGAATCACGAGGCTCCCATTCTCTAGCACTGGGTCAGGAAGAATGATGGGGGTCTGTGCCAGCTGATAGGTCGAGCGGTTAAAGCGGTACGAGAAGATACCAAAGGCCGTAGAAGCAACTGCGACAACGGTAGAAATAATCGATATAAGCAGCTCTGTAGACATCAATCTAGTATACCGCCTTTTACATGCACAGCGCGTTATGTATAAACAGACGCAGCAAACGTGTATACTACGCATATGACAAAACAAGTTTTCATTAATCTTCCAGTCAAGGATCTACAAAAGGCGGTGGACCTATACACTGCACTCGGTTTTACCAACAATCAGCAGTTTTCTGATGATACAGGGAAGTGCAGGGTGTGGAGCGACACCATCTTTGTGATGCTTTTGAGTCATGAAAAGTTTACCAGCTTTACCAAGAAGCCGCTTGCAGACACGAAGGCAGGCATTGCAGGACTCTTCTCACTTTCAGTAGAGAGTGTCGAGGAGATGAACGCCATCATGAGTGCAGGACTTAGCGCAGGAGGCATC
>JACCDR010110647.1_pt1 | contig 16430 bp, 24 predicted proteins | sample 7446431 | NCBI WGS metagenome assembly JACCDR01 (sample SAMN15323443, study PRJNA562643) | freshwater metagenome | isolation source: river surface water | place: USA:Blue River Watershed | collected 2017-08-17 | reverse complement strand
TGGGGGAGGGTCCAGGTACACCTTGCGGGCCTCGGCCGCGTTGCTGTACAGGAACCGGAATACGTGGCCCCGGTCGATCGCGCCGAGCAGCGACAACCGCACATCGGTCATCTGGAGCGTCACAGCGTCACCCCCGCCCTGGCGGCCGCCAGCGAGTCGCACTCACACGTGGAGTACTCCGGGCACAGCAGCTCACCATTCGGGCCTCGCCGCCACTCGACCGACATCAGGTGCCGGTCGAACGCGTCAGGGGGAGCGGGCCAGTGTTCGGCGCACTCGCCGTCTTCGTCGTAGACGTACCCGCACAGGGCAACGGCCATCCAGCACGGTTCGTCCCTGACGGTCAGGGTGTAAGTCACGCCGTCGCCGGCGCGCTGGCTCAGTCCGGTCCGCGCGCCGGTCTCCTCGTCGTAGTGGCGTTCCTCGCCGGCGGGGTCGGTGATGACCCAGCACGGCGTCTTGTTCTGGGTGATCCCCGGGAACTGTTGATCGGTTACGGCGTTCATTCGCAGATCCTCACGTTTCGCGAGTTGAGGAACTCCGCAACATCAGCGGCGGCCTGCGGGCCCCAGCACTCAAGGTGCGGCAGCGGGCAGCAGTCATAGACCCCGTACACGTCACGCCCGTGATCGAGGACGTGCTCCTTCGGGTCCGCCATGTCGCACACCGGAGCGACGCCGGAAAGGCTTTCCGTGTCCGTCTCGACGACCCGCCAGAACACGCCGCCGTCGTCCACCGTGGGCAACGGTGAGCGGTGGTAGGTGCCGGCCATCAGGCGTCCTGCACAGCGATGAAGTACGCCGCCCCGTCGCGGGTCTCGACACCGATCGCGTCCTCGCCGTCGACGCGGCCGAAGCTCTGGATGTCGAATCGCCCGTCTTCACGAGCATGCCTGAGGCTGGCCTCGATCAGCTTGAGTAGGTCTTCCTTACGCATCGTGGCGCCTTTCTGTGCTGTTGACCTTTCCCCAGGTCTTGAGTTGTGATAATACACATTATCGAGACTTACACCGTGACGAGCAGCGCCGCGCCAGGGTCCATACGAACGCTCTTTCTCGCGCTGTACGCACCACATTGGACAGGCCCGTGCCCGCTCGCTCTCGCCCGCTACGAGGACAGGGAGACGCCGGTCGGGAAGTTGATCAGCCCGCGTTTCCCGATAGATTGATCTTGCCCACGCGTGCGGCAGGAACCCTCGCGCGCGCGTAGGACCCGCTCCGACCGTTCTCAGGGGGGGAACTGCCCGGACCATAGGTCGATCTTGTGGTGGCCTTTCCCCTCCATCCGGAGTTAGGCATCCGTGGGCAAAAGTCGAGGTGGAAGGCGTCGGACGAGCCGGTCGGATGCCTGGACGGGTGTGGCCGCGATGGTCGGCGGAATCATCGCCGCGTTGGTCGTCGGGCGGACGGCCCCGTGGGTGATGGTGGCAGTGGCGGCCGGAGTCGTCCTGTACGGGCTGTTTGGTGTTCCGTTGTGGTGCAGGGCGCGCAACCGTGACGGGACGCAGTGCCGGAACAACGCCTACGGGCTGCTCGCCGGGTGCAGTCTGCGTCAGCACAAGTGGCAGAAGCTGCGGCCCGGGGACGGGTCTGTGTTGCGGCGCGTCACCCGGGGATGGTGGGCGTCCCCTACGGCGTGCCTCGCCACTGTGGGAACGCTGGTGTCGATCGTGGCCGGGCTGATGGGGATAGTTCAAGGGATCGCAGGTGGCAACTGAGGTGCCCGATCTTGCTGGGCGCCTACAGTGGACAGCGTGACGACCGAGGCCAGAGCGTGCAACACCATCCGGGTCGAGTGCTCGCGGGCCGGTCGGCGTGGTCACGATCCGGCCGAAGGTCGGCGCAACGCCCGCCGGGTAGCACCCTCGGCGCACGGGGTCCCGGCTTCGCGAAAATCTGGGCCGGGGGCCCCGCGCGCTGTTGTACGGCCGCGTACGTTTTCCCACATCGTGCCGATAGCGGCATAAGCCTGCCTCAACCGGGCTACTCGTACGTCTCTGTACGATCCGGTCATGCCCGACACCACCGCACCGGACCGCCTCGGCATCAGCGCGCTCCGCATCAAACTCGCCGAACACGTCATCGCCGTCGCCACCACCCACCAACCCATCGTCATCACCAACCGGGGCAAGCCCATCGCCGCCCTCGTCCCCCTCACCGCGCTCGAGCAGAACCAGAAGACAGGGGACCCGAAATGACGGAGACCTGTTGCGGGTCCTCCTCAGGGGGGCGTCTCACCGCGAACACGGAGCATGCGCAGCCGCCCATCGTCCAGATCGGGGTGTCGTGGCGGCCGTCAGAGGTGCCCGACGCTTCCAAGTTTCGGGGCCGAGAGTTGGACCCTGGCCCCGACAGTCCAACATCAGTAGAGGTGACGTGATGGGCTGGCGAATCGCCGGAGCGGTGTTGAAAGTCGTTTCTAACCTGGCCTGGCTCGCCTCCCTTCTCGGCGCAGGTGCGCTCCTGGACGCGTGGTGGCAGGCCGGGCACATGTACCTGAACGTCGGACTGTTCGCCGTGGCCCTGATAAGCGGAGCGGTGGGCCTCGTCACCCAGGCCGCCGCCTGGTGGATCCGGTGGCGGCCCGAAGAACCCGACGGCCCGCCCGCGACAGGACGGCCTGCACTCAGTAGCACCCCACGCGTTAGTTAGTCACACCACCGCACAGAGTTGAGAGGACACACTCCACTATGGACAACACCGATGTCGTGCCTGAAACGCCGGACCTCGCCGACCCCCGCACGGTGCGGCTTGCCGTGCTGGAACAGCTCTGCCGCGAAGGCTCCCCGATCCCGCCCCGCAACGCCGCTGAGCTCGCCGAGGCCGTCGTCCTCATCGCCGACGCCGTCATGACCGGAGCAGTGATCCCGGCGGCCGCTCCCCCGCCGACCGTGGGCACGGCCCCGCCGACCGCGAGCCGGCGGGATGCTGCCATAGAGGCAGCGGCGGCCATCCTCGCCCGACACATAGACGGGGCACATTGGGCGATCGGGCACGGTACCGGCCTCGACGCCGAGGACATCGCCCGCGAAGTGGTTGACGCGATCGTGGCCCTGCCGGCGGCGCCGGCGGCGTTCTGGGCATGCTCGTGATGCTCTTTGGCGACCCGACCGAAGAGGGCGAATCGGTCCTGGCGCTCGGTGAGTTGGTGACGCCGTGAGCAGCGTTGACAACGACCAGACCGCGGACGTGATCCGCGACATGCAGGCCGGCCTTGCGAACCTCCTCGGGCGGGTCGGCGAGCTTGAAAAGTCGCTCAAACATGGCCCTATGCCGGTCGAGTGGTGGCAACTGCTTACGGAAGCCAAGGCGCTGCTCGACTACGCGGCGGTGCACAAACAAACCCTCGGCGTCACCACGCTCCGTAATTCGCAATGGGCGTTTGAGTTGGCGAGCTGGAATGCGGCATATTCGACCACGCTCAAAGCGGCGGACGGTGGTCACGATGCGGGTGCATAAGGCGGGTCCGGTCCGCGGGTCCGGTACACCGGACCTTTTGATTGAGGCAACCGTTGCGTGCCCGGAAACTTTCCAGGCAGGCGACTTCGAGGTGGAAGCGGCCATGATCTTCGCCGGTTTGGTGGCGAGCCTTCCCCCGCAGACGGTTGCCCGGCTCACCGTGCTCCTCCTCAAACGGCAGGTGGACAAGATCCAGGGTTGGGGGGAGTCGTGACCGGATTGACCAATGCGGAACACTTCGCGTGGGCGAAAGGGCGGGCGCTTGAGCTGCTCGACCAGGGCGACGCGCCCGGGGCCATGGCGACGTTTGAGCTCGACCTGGCGAAGCATCCCGGGACGGCGGGGATTCTTCACCCCGAGCTGCGGAACCTGATGTACTCCGACTACATCCAGGCCGGCGGGAAAGTGGAGGGAACGGCCAGGGTGCGGCAGTTCATCGAAACGTTGGCCGGGCCGAGGTTGGTCGGGCAGGGGGAAGATTTCCTCACCGTGAAGGAAATCGCCGACGTGTTGCGGGTGTCGGGTGAAACGGTCTACCGGATGATTCGCGTCGGCGAGCTGGAACACGTCCGGGCCGGTAAGTCGATACGGATTCCCCGCAAGGCCGCTGTCGACTTGGTGGGGTGGGATGCGTGGCTGTAGCGCGCAGGATGCGGGTGGTTGTGGTCGGCCCGTTCGACACGGTCAAAGCGTGGATAGACGACCGGGCCGAGGTGTGCGGGATGGTTGCGGTGTGCCAGCCCGACGACCGGATCCCCCTCGGAGGTATCGAACCGTGCATGTGGAAGATGGTCACGCTCGGGGAGCCGTACGACCCGACCGGCGCACTGCGGAAGACGATCGGGCTGTGGAAAGCCGCCGGGATCGAGGAGATCAGCCCCGACTGGCGGCCTGGAGCCCGCTACGACGCCGACGGGTTTGAGGTCGTGGAGTTGCCAGGTGGATGAAAGGCAATGGCGGAGCACCGGACACCACGTCGAGGCCAATCAGGGGGTTTACCGCATCCCCCCGTTTGACGACAGGACCCGCGCACACTTCTGGATGGTCCTCACCGGCTACCGGGTCGTGCCGGAGATGTGGGACGATCCGACCGCGACGCCGATCCTCGATTCGGAGAATTTGGTCACTGTGAGCCCGCCGTTTTGCTACTACTGCGAGGAGCCGTATTCGACGCGTCTCGGCCACCGCAGGTGCACCGGGGATCCTGAGTGAGGCGGCGCCCGGCGTCGAATTTGGGGGCCGGGCATGGGGCGGCGGCGATAGCCTGAACGGGTCACACCACCGCACCTTTTGTTTGGGGGACTCGCATGCGCCCGACATCGCTTCTGGCTAGCTTCGTGGACTTGATCCGGGCCGTTTTTGCCCGCCCGGAGGCGGGGCCGATCGAGGTCTGGCCGATCGACCCGGACCGTCAGACGCATCGCCGGCTGGTGGTGTGGGAAGATCCGACACCGACATCCGGTGCGTCGCAGTGACCACAGTGGACGCTGCACCGATCGTGTTTGTCGACACGGAGACGACGTCGCTCACACCGTTTCGGCGGGTGTGGGACTTCGCCGGGATCCTGGTCCGGTCGGGCGAGGAGCCGAAGACGGTTCAGATTTTCGTCGATATGAAAGACCTCGACCTCGCCAACGCCGACCCGCGGAGCCTGGCCATCGGCCGGTTCCATCAACGCCACCCGCAGATGGTGAAGAAGGTGATCGATACCGGCCCGCGGCCTGGGGTTGCGGTCCACAGCGAGCGGCGGATGTTACAGCTCGTCGAGTCGTTGACCCGGGGTGCGGTCGTCGTCGCCGCGAACGCACACTTCGACGTCGACGTGTTGGCGCGGCGGATGCGGGCCAACCAGCTCGTTCCGATGTGGCACCACCACCCGGTCGACGTCGAGGCCCTCGCCGCCGGAGATCTGGGCATGCGCCCCGACGGGAAGTGGTCCCTGTCAATGTTCTGTGATGAGTACGGCATCCAGGTCGACGAGGAGGTGCGCCACACCGCACTCGGGGACGCGCGTCTCGTCCAGGCCCTCTACGACGCGGTGTACGCGGAACCCGACTAGACCCCGGGAAACGCCGCGGGCCCCCACCTTTCGAGGGTGGGGGCCCGCATCATTTTTTGTGGAACTCGTGGCGTCAGGGGGCATAGCCATCAATCCTTCATGGCGTGCCTCCTTCCGGCGGCGATTCCTCGCACGCCTGACATCGTACCTTCCGGGCCGTCCGTGTTGTACGTTTTGCCTAACACCACCGCACACATAGCGAGCGTCAACCGGAAAGGCTCATCGAATGAACACGTCCCGACAGTGGGGCTTTCGACCCCTGCTCGTCCTATTCCTGCTCGGCATTCTGGCCTGCGTCGCCGTGATCGCCGTCGTGGCTTTCGCGTCGGCGCCGGGCAACGCGCACGCCGCCCCTGCAACCACGCACACCTCCACGTCCACCTCCACCTCCACGCCGTGGACGACCCACACCACCTCCACGTCGACGTCCGACCCGACCGGAGGCCCGTCATCAGGCCCGCCCAGCACGGCCACACCGTCGCGGACCGCGTCGCCCCTGCCCTCCCCTACCCCGGACCCGTCCGACCCGCCTACGTTGCCGGTGACCGGCTCACGGGCCGGGATCATCGCGGCCCTCGGCGTGATCCTGGTGATCGCCGGTGTGGCGATCGTCGTCATCGTGTCCCGGCGGCGTCGCCGTGACTCGTAGCTTCGGCCCCATCTGCATCGACCACGACCCGGCGTTTGAAATCGACGACGGCGGCTGGCCGCGGGCCAAAACCGCGGCGGAGGCGTTCGAACGCGGCAAACGCAACCACCCGGATTGCGCCATCCTCGTCGGCGAGTGGTCCGGTGGCCTCGTCGCCGTCCACTGCCCCGGCAGCCGCTACCCCGGGGAGGAGGCCCACCGGGTGGAGTCGGCGTGGCTGCGGCTGCTCGCTCTCGCCCCGGCCGACCTGCGTTCCGCGGCGAAGGTCGCCCGGGTGGGCTGCTGGGACTACCACACCGCCCAGCGGCTCCGCCAGATCCTCGACATCTTCATCCCGGCCGTCGACCCGGCGGGCGTCGGGTCGTGAGCCGGCTCATCATCACCCGGGGGTTGCCCGCCGCCGGGAAGACAACCCTGGCCCGGAGATGGGTTGCCGGCGCCCCTGCCGGTGAGCGGGCCCGGGTCAACCGGGACGATCTACGGGCGATGTGCCACAACGGGATGTGGTCGGGTAAGACGACAGAGCAGTGGATCCTCCTCGCCCGGGACGCGGTCATCGAGGGCTTCCTGCGCGGCGGTGTCGACGTGATCTGCGACGACACCAACGTCGATCCGGGCATCGTCGACCTGATCCGGTTCGGGCGCGACTGTGCCGCGTCGGTGGAGCTGGCCGACTTCACCCACATCGACGCGTGGACGTGTTTCAAACGCGACCAGCGGCGGCCGGGGCCGGAGCAGGTGGGGCGTGAGGTGATCTGGCGGATGCGGGACCGGCTCGTCGCCTCGGCCCGCATGGACGAGGTGAGGGAATGTCTCCTCACCGTCGCGAAGATGCCCGACCTGGCCGCGTACGGAGGACCGTGACGCCTGTGGTTACCCTTTTCAGCATGGAACCCGGCGACGACGAGCTACCGAACCACCATTCGGGACAGCTCGAAGACGGCCGCTGGTGGTGGCACGGCATCACCGGCGGCCTGTGCATCCTCGGCGTGGGTGCCACGCCGGAAGAGGCCCACGAGGTGGCGCAGACCCGCGGGAAGAATGTGCTGCAGGTCATCGGGGCACCCGAGGTGCGGACGTGGCGCACCGAAGCGAAACGGGACGCGCTGCTCCTGTCGATGCTCGACGACTGGCTAGCCGACCACCCCGACTAGCGGAGCCGTGCCCGGCGGGTTTCGACCTGGCTCGAGCTGGTGGTGAACGCCGTCCGGGCGGTAGCGGGCCAGCGGGCGCCGTGGAGCAGCGCGTGGAGTTTCGCGCCGACGGTGCACGTCACACCGGTGACGTGCACCGGTCGTTCCGGCTCGTCGGACGCGATCGCGGTCAACATTCCGTGTGTCCTTTCGTCTATAGCGGCGGGGAGACCTGCGCGAGCTGGAACGGTGTCCTCGTCGAGGTGTGGCCGATGCCGTACTGGTTGTCGACGAGGACGTCCGTCCCGAGGCTGGTGTAGTGCGGGAGGTAGCCGTCGGTGGTGAGGTTGTCGATGCCCATCCGGTAGTCCCACCACAGCCACCCGAGGTCGTAATTGAAGGCCAGCTGCATGAGGTGCTGGTACGGGATGGTCTGCGGGGAGTTGTCCTGCGGGTCGGAGTGCAGGAGCAGGCCGACCTGGATGCACACGGGGGCGTCGCGGCAGTAGGCGAAGGCCTGGTCGAGGGACATGCCGAAGTTGTCCTGCCAGCCGCCCTCATCGCCCCAGTAGGCTTGCCAGCCGAACACGATGTTGTGCATCGGGTCGGCGGCGAGGATCTCGGCGCCCTTGTTGAGGATGCATGGCAAGTTACGGCCGCCGTTGCGGGCGTACATGTACAGCGGCAGTTTCAGGCCGGCGTTGCGGAGCTGGGTGATGACGCTCTTACATTCCGTCGCCCACTCGGTGTCGGTGTCCTCATAGGACTCGCCTTTAGCGTGGAGGACCATCCACCGCTCATATTTGCGGATGAGGGAGAGAACCTCGGGGCGTAGGAACGTCGACACGTGACGGCCCCCGTCGGCGGCGAAGTCGACGAGCATGTGGCCGTCGATGCCGCGGCGGATCTGGTCCTCGAGGTCGGCGAGGGTGGCCTTGTCGCCGGCGGCGGGGGTGTTGTCCGTGTAGTACGGCAACATACGCATGGTGTTCGATTTGGTTTTGGAGATCTCCGTCGCGAACTCGTTCGATAGCCAGCCTCCGTCCGCGCGGAAAAACACCTGCTCCACACCCCGGACGATGATCTTCGCGCCGAGGGGGTCGAACAGGTACCGGCCCGACGTCCGGTACGTGCCGGGGGTGGCGTTCGGCGGCGGCGGTGGTGGTGGTGGTGGCTCGTCCCCGCCGGGTGGCGGTTGGGCGGTCGTCCCGATGACCCTCAGCACCACCAGCGGCGACAGGGAGGAGGAGCCGTTGTCCGCGGCCACGCCCAGGGCTCCGGTCACGTTCGCCTGGGTGTAGGCGGTGCGTGGAGTGTTGGCGGTGGCCTCGGAGATGGTCGCGCCGGCTGCGACGCCCGTGGACTGGCCACCCGCGGCGGAGAGGCCGCGGAGGGTGGGTTGGGTGCCGCCGGACTGGGTGACGCAGGCGAGCCAGTAGAGGCCCGGGGACAGGATCGTCGCGATCGCGACCTCTTTATCGCCCGCGGTGTCGGTGGCGACCTGGGTGGCGAGTTTCGGCAGGCCGTACGGGACGCCGTTGACGTCGCTGCCGTAGATGCCGAGGCGGGCCGACGTTCCGGTCTGGCCGGTGATGACGGTGATGCCGATCCGGTCGAAAAGGCGGGCGGCGCCGACGGTGAACGGGGTGAGGTACATGAGGCTCTTCGTCGGGATGACGTTGACGCCGACGCCTTCGGACCGGTACCACCGCCCGGACCGGAAGACGTTGGAGTTGGTGGATACGCCGACGGACCGGACGGTCCACGTCGCTCCGGCTGGGGCGAGGGTCTGGGTGAACTGCTGCCCGGTGTCGGTTTCGGTGATGGTCGACCCGGCCGCCCACACCCCGGGTGGGGCGGTGAACACCGGCATGGCGGTGCGGATGAACCACGCCGCCGCCGCGCCGAAGTCGCCGCGGTGGACGGGGACGGAGCCGTTGTCCTGGCAGCGGACGGTGTTGTCGTAGGCGCGGCAGTTCTTCGTGTTGTCGGTGAACTGTGTGTCGATGCACGCGATCACCACATGGGCCTGCGTGTTGGTGTCGATCAGGTCGTTGCTGGATACCTCGCCGTCCTCGAGGGGGAACGCTTCGCAGGCGAGGAAGATCCCGACCCGGTAGGCGGTGTTCGGGGCGCCCTGCCCCGGGTCGATGATCCGGTTGTGGGCGATCTTCAGCCGGCGGGTTTTGAACTTCGGCTGCACGTGGATCCCGGCGCCGATCGACCCGCGAATGACGTTGTTGATTATTTCGATGTCCTCATCGGCGAACCCGACCGTCGGGGACGCGGACCGGGTCCAGAGGATGCCGGCGGAAAGGTTGTCCGAACCGGATGGAGTCTGCGAGTGCGGCAGGTACGTGATCTGGTTGCCTTCGATGCGGACGATGCGGACCACACCGGACGACGTCGGGGACAGGGCGATGCCGAACCGGTAGCTCGACGCGAGGGCGGTCTTCCACCGGTCGTAGTCGATTTCGATGCGGTTGTTGGAGACGATGACGTTGTCGAGGGCGGGTGTGACACCGCCGACGTTGTTGTACGCCCACAGCTGGATGCCGACGCCCATGCGGGTGCCGACGTTGCCGGAGAACAGCACGTTCTTGGTGATGTTGGCGACGCCGGTGACGTTGCCGATCGACGCATAGGCGTCGACCACGTTGTTGATGACGGTCTGGTTGGAGCCGTGGACCTCGATCGCGGCGATCGCGGAGACTCCGGCGCCGAGGAAGGTGCAGCCTTCGACGCGGATCGTTTCACCGTGGTAGTAGATGGACGAGTGGTCGTGGATCGGGCTGTTGGCGCCCACCCCGGCGAAGAGGCAGTTTTCGATGACCCACCGTTTGATGATGGTGTCGCCGCCGTTGCCCACGACCGTGTTCACGCAATCCGAATTGACGAATTGACAGTCGCGGATAGTGACGTCAGTTCCGTTGTAGACCCGCACGGCCAGGCGGGGCCGGCCGTGGAAGAGACCCGGGTCGGCCTGCGCGTTCGTGATGACGTTGTTGGCGGAGTTCTGGTCGACGGTGAGGTTGCGGATGGTCAGTCCGCTCATGTTGGTCGCGCCGGCGGTGGTGCCGTCGGAGACGACGGCCGTGTAGTCGCCGTTGGAGTTCTTGACTTTGATGATGGTTGATCGAGTTCCGGCGCCTTCGAGGGTGATGTTCTGCTTCGCGATTTTGATCATGAAGCCGTTCGGGTCACCCGTCGACGACACGAGATACACCCCGGCGGGGAACCGGATGATCGACCCGGCCGGAGCCGCCGCAATGATCGCATTGATCGCGGCCGTGTCGTCGTGGGCGGCGTCACCGTAGGCGAACGGCTGCCCGGCCGGGCGGTCCTTCACGTTGAAGGCGGACGCCTCGATCTTCGCCGCCGTCGAGGTCACGGCCGTCGAGGCTGCGTCTGCGGCGACCACGTCCGGCGCATTCGTGTTGATCTTCCGGCGGGGCCCGTTGTTCGCCGAGGCCCACATCGACTTCACCCCGACCGGCCCGTAGACCTCCGGCATGAACCCGCGCCCGTAGGTGCCCGTGCCGTCGTCGATCGCGACCGACACCACCGGCATGGTCCCCGCGAGGTCGGTGGACAGGTCGGTGATCTGGTTGCCGCCCACCCGCGCGTCCCAGAAGGTGACGGTCTGCCCGCCGGCCACAACCGCGGCGTGGTCGTCGTCAAGGTCGAACACCCACGCCTCGAGCGCGCCACCGAAGGGCCACCGGGTCGCCATGCATGCCTCACACTGGGCCAGCCAGCGCGGGTCAACAGGGGCATAGCGAAAGGCAGCCTCGGGGCGGGTAGGCGCCCGTACGGCCTGGACTACAGGTTAGCGGCTCCCCTACCTCGCCGGAGCGAGCCGACCCGGCTGAGGCAGTGTGGCGCGTTGCAGGCCGCGCAATTGGATGAAGATCGACCGCCGTTCGACCGCCTCCCCGGCCGAGTTGAGCTGGTAGCCGTCGAGCCACGCCCACCCGTCCGGGGTTTCCCAGTCGTGGATGCGGATGACGCGAAACATCATGGGTTCCCGGAATTGGACGCTCGCGGACCGGGTCACGCGCAGGACGTCTCCCGCCCGCGGAGAGCCCGCAGGGCGGGGCTCGGGCTGGGGTGCGGTGGTGTGCATGGACGCGACGCTAGGATCTGAGTAGAACCCGGTCAATGCACGAAAGAATGAAAGGCACCCACGGCCGTATGGCGAATAGCTAAACGGCCTACGTCCCGGTCGGGTAGCCGATGTCGGAAACGGGCCCATCGTGTGCGATTATGTGCCCATGGATCGCAACGACCCCGACTACCGCCAGCAGGCCTCCCGCGCCCGCGCGGCTCTCTATGTGCTGTCCGCGGCCGGGGTGTCGTGGGAAGACATCCAGGCGATCGCCCTCGAGGGCTTCGCCGAGGGTCAGGCCCACCGCGAGCGGATGCGCCAGGTTGCCCAGGACATGGCCGACGTCGAGGAGTATTTGGCCGACCGCCGCGCGGCCTAAAGCGTCGCCCGCCACCGCTTCGGCGTCCCCTCGCACACCTCCACCAAGCCTTTGCGCCTGAGGGCGTTGAGGGCCTCGTACACGCGCGGTCGGGTGCCGGCCTTGTCTCCGGGTACCTCGCTGTTCACTTCGGCTGCCGTGCGCCCGGTGCGGCCGCCCGCGACCACGATCGCGAGGACGAGTGCCTGCATCTGCGGGAGATCGGGCGACCTTGCGGCCGACTCGACGAGCGCACGCTCGGCCGCCGGCATGTCGAGCGGAGGACCGGCGACGGTAGCGACCGCTGCGGGGACTCCTTCCGCTACCGGCCAGTCGTCCAGGCTGGCGGGCATGGACGCCACGAGGGCGTCGATGCTGGCCGGGTCCAGCCCGACCGGGCGGGGCTGCTCTTCCACGATCTCCGGTTCCGGTTCCGGGTCGGGGTCCGGGTCGGCTGCGGGTCGGGTGGACGGTTCCTCCGCGTCGCCGCCCGTGGTCGCGATGTGGCGTAGCCATCCGACCGTGTCCGGGTCGGTCCACCGCGTCGCGTACGAGTCGTGGACCACCTCAGCGCTTGGCGCGTCCAGCTCCGGGCGGATGCCGGCCGTGCGTTTGGAGTGGGCGATCGCCTTCATCGGCGACCATCGTTCGGTGCGGATCCGGTACGGGGACTGGCCCGAGGTGGCCGACGGGATCACCCAGAACTCCCCTCTCCGGCTGAGCTGGGACAGGTCGAGACGTCGGCTGGTATCCCAGCCGAGGAAGTGGGCCACCTCCGCTTCGCTTTCCTCGACCGGGCCGACGATCCGGGTTCCGATCAGTGTCCGTAGGTCGGACGGCATGTAGCTACCGGTGGTGCGGGATGAGCCGCTGAGCATCCACACGCGCGCCTGGCGGCCTTTCTGCCCGACCTTCAGCAGGACCCGGGCCACCCGCGCCCATTCGCGGTCCGCTTCGTCGCCGAAGATTTCCTGAGGCTCGTCGATCGCGATGAAGATCGCAGGTACCTTCGGTGAGATCGGAATGTTGTCGCTGTCATGCTGCTCCGCCAGCGGGGCGTAGGTCGAGATCCGGTCCTCGGCGATCGCCAACGCCGACTCCGCGATCGCGAACGCGGTCTTCGGGTCGCGGGCGAGCCAGTTGATGGTGGGTTTCTCCGCCTCGCCGCGCGCCCACGCGGCGACCCACCGGGCGAAGGTTCCGCCCCGCTTCCCGGCGCAGATCGCGAAGATCACCACGTCGTTACACTCGGCCGCCGCCGCCACCACCTCATGCACGAGGCCCGACTTGCCGACGCCCCGGTTGGCCAGCACCCACGCGAGATCTTCGGTGCTCACCTCGCCGTGACCGCCGCCGACGCGCACACCCAGCGGGAGCGGGTCGGCGAAGCTGCGCACGCCGATCTCCCGGGCCTTGCGGGGCTTGTCGTCGACCACGGGCGGGCGGAGCATCAACTCGATGATGACCGCGCCCTGATGGTGCCCGGGGCGGGTGTGGACGCTGCAGCCCGGCTTGAGCCGCAGGTCCGCGGGCAGGTGTGCGGCGATGTCGGCGATCCGGTTTTCGGTGACGCCGGACCCGGGCGGAGGTACTACCTCGATCACGGCGACGTGGTCCGGGGTGATGTCGAAGTCGACGATCTCCAGCCGGCCGTTACGCAGCGACGCGTGTGCGTTGATCAGGTCCTCGATCATCGCGCGGTGCGGGTGGCGGAGGCGACGCAGCCGCTCGAGCGTCTTGTCTCCGGGCTGGGTCACCTGGTCGCCGATGAGGGCGAGGATCGCGACTGCGACGAAGCTGACCCCGAACGTCCACCCGTCGCTGGAGAGCAGGCCCGGCCACCACGGGCCGACCGCGGCTGCGCCGATGAGTGCCGGTGTCGGGGTCTGGGGCAGGACGGCGGCGAGGGACCATTCGACCAGCCACAGCCACCACACCCAATGCATCATGATCACGGCCGGTGGGAGGTCGGCCCGGCGGCCGGCCACCCAACTTGCGGCACCTGCGGAGCCGAGGATCGCGGCGGGAGTCCACACGGGGGCGCCGGAGCCGTCCGGGGGTGCCTTCACCGCGATCAGGACGGCGAGGGTCATGACCACGCCGAAGATCAAGCGGCGGCTAACCGCGGGCGGCGGTTTCGGGGTGCCAGGCTTGCCGCTCACATGTCCCTCCTCGCGGACCGGACGTCGCGACGCTTCATGTGGACACCGCTCGCACCTGCGCGTTCGATGTCGTCCGCGTGCGCCTTGCCGAGCATCATTCCCGCCGCGTCCGCTGTCTCCTGCGCGCTGCGGAGCGCCTTCTGCGCGGCCTCGATGGCTTCGAGGACGCTCTGCGGCACCCGGTGGTCGTTGACCGCCTGCGTCTTGAGTAGAGCGATCTTGCGCTGCTCGCCGTCGAGGACGATGGACACGTGGGAGGCTCCGCGTATCCAGGCGATGAGGCCGCGCCCTTTGATCGAGGTGGCGATGGCGGAGATGGTCGCGAACAGGACCCTCGACGCGGCGGGGAGCGGGGCGTCACCTATCAGATCGCCCGGCTTCCTGGCGGCCTGGCCCGCCTTCGGCCTAGGCACCGCCGTAGCCTTTCTGGTCCTCTTCCCACTGCTGGTGATCGGCCATTTCCTCGACGAAGTATCCGCCGCGGGGGTCTTCGAACCGCTGGAACACGTCCGGGAGCGCGACCCTCATGGCCGGGTCCACTCCGGACAGTGCACGGGCGGCGGCCCGGAGCTGCCGCGACGAGGCGGCGTACTCCTCTACGGCGGCCTGGTAGAGCGGGCCGTGGCGCTTGTCGAGCGCCGCGTTGACCATGTCGTCGAGGGCGTCGGCCTGCCGGTTGAGGTCACCGGAGAGAGACTTCGTGTTGCCGGACCACTTGTATGTCGATGCGTCGCTCATTGCCGAGGGCGGTACGGCCTGCTCATGTTCGAGGCCGGTCGGTCGGGCTCCGCTGGGCTTCTTGTCTGGCACGGCTGTCTCCTTGCTTTCCGGGGTTGACTTCGGTGGTTTGGTCGGGGTGGTGGACGGAGGACGGTTGGATTCCCAGCCCCGCCCGAAAGACTCCGTGCCCGCGCGGAGGAAGTCGCCCACGCCGCCCCAGAAACGGGCCGGGCTCCATGGCGTGGCGGTGGCGGCGGTGGTGCTCTTCGGGCTCGAGGCGGCGGCTCGCGACGTCCGGCCTTTCTTGCTCTGGGAGCCCGACGGGGACGATGAGGGGGTGCCGCGTAGGCCGTCGAGGAACGCGGAGCCGGTGTCGCGTAGCAGACCGCCGACGGTGGACACGGCACCGCCCACGCCTCGCCCGGACCGCTTGCGGGTGGCCTTCCCGCTGCTGCCGTTGGTCGAGCTGGAGCGTCCCCTACGTCCCGTCCCGCCGGGGGCCCTGCCCGCGTTGCGGGAGCCGGCGCCCGTGCCTGACGTGCGACCGGTCAGAGCCGCCGTGAGACGGCCTCCGGAGCGGCTTGTCGTCGCCCCGCCGGCCCGTTTCCGGCCTGCCGTTGCGGGAGCACCCGGAGCCGCTGAATGTCGCCGCCCTGGCCAGCTCAACCCGGCTAGCAGTCCCCGCCGTCCCGGCCCGCTCCCGTGCGCTCCCGCCGGGCGGGCGGGCGACGCGCCACCCCGGCCGCGCCCGGAGGCGCCGGTACCGGTGGCGGTTCCGGTGGCGGTGCGGGACCCCCAGGCCGGCCAGCCTGTGATCGCGTCCCGGACGGCTCCGAACCCGGTCCTGCCGCCGTCGCGGTCGCGGTCGCGGCGGCGGAACAGTTGCCGCCAGAGCGGGCCGGCCTCCCGGATCCGGGCGCCGAGGTCCCGGACGTACGCGACCGCGACGACGGCGATGACCACGACCGCGACGACGGCGACGGTCCCCCACCATGGCCCGAGCCAGGACGAGGCGACGAGCCAGGCCGTCACTGCGGCGAGTGCGACGCATCCGGCGAACGTCGGGTCGGTGACGACGGTGCGCCAGCGGGGTGGCTGCTCGGGTTTGTCGGGCTTCGGCGCGGGCAGCTTGAGCCGGACGGTGACCTCTTCAGGCGCCTCGTCGTCCCCGCGTTCCGGCTCGGCTGGCTCGTCGTCGAGGTAGTCGAGGTACGGGAAGCTCATCACTTCTCCTCACTGACCGTAGTTCTGGATCTTGTACGGGTTGTACGGGTTGTACGGCGTACGTACAGCCGTACAACCCGTACAACACGTACAAGATCCAGAACTACGGTCAGTGAGGAGAGGCCGCGATGAGCTTCCCGTACCTCAACTACCTCGACGACGAGCCAGCCGAGCCGGAACGCGGAGACGACGAGCCGCCTGAAGAGGTCACCGTCCGGCTCAAGCTGCCTGCGGCGAAGCCCGACAAACCCGAGCAGCCACCCCGCTGGCGAACCGTCGTCACCGACCCGACCTTCGCCGGATGCGTCGCGCTCGCCGCGGTGACGGCCTGGCTCGTCGCCTCCTCCTGGCTCGGGCCATGGTGGGGGACCGTCGCCGTCGTCGCGGTCGTGGTCATCGCCGCCGTCGCGGTCGCGTACGTCCGGGACCTCGGCGCCCGGATCCGGGAGGCCGGCCCGCTCTGGCGGCGACTGTTCCGCCGCCGCGACCGCGACCGCGACGGCGGCAGGACCGGGTTCGGAGCCGTCCGGGACGCGATCACAGGCTGGCCGGCCTGGGGG
>JACCDR012305244.1_pt1 | contig 16433 bp, 27 predicted proteins | sample 7446431 | NCBI WGS metagenome assembly JACCDR01 (sample SAMN15323443, study PRJNA562643) | freshwater metagenome | isolation source: river surface water | place: USA:Blue River Watershed | collected 2017-08-17 | reverse complement strand
TAGCCGGGCCGCATCCTTCGCCGCCGTCTCGCTGTTCTTGGCGATCTACGTCTTCGGCAAGGCCGGCGACCACGACGGGTGGACCCAGTTCGGGTTTGGCCTGCTGTGCGGCCTGCTGTGCTCCATGACGATCCACTTCACCGTGCGTGCCGCATCGTGGCACGTGGCGCTCAAGATGATCGAAGGCGCCGAGATGACCGATGGGGCTCGTCGATGAGCGAGCACACCCCCGAGCAGATCGCCTCGGCGTACGCGACCCTCGACCTGGCACTCAAGCACAGCAACGCGCTCAACATGGGCACGTGGGTCAGCATCCCGGATGGGGATGGCATCACCGTCAACCTGGCCAAGCTGACGGCGGAGTGCGGCACGACCGCGTGCTACGCGGGTTGGCACGTCGCCCGACTAGGTTACGAGATAGACCAGGACGGGGATGTCGAGACGCCCGGTGGTTTTTACCAGGGGGCCGACTACATCACCCGCCAAGACCTCGGGCTGTCCGAGGATTCCGCTAATCGCCTGTTCCTCAAAACGTCCGCCGATGATCTCGAAGAGGCCATCCGCGACGAGTTTGGCCCGCGCCCGGACCCCGCCTGATGTTCGACCGCATCCTCCGCACCGTGGACGCCCTGGCCGACTTCCGCCGACAGGTGGCGGAGTTCGGCTGGGTCGTCTACCTCAGCATGAAATCGAGGTACCACCGATGACCGAGACCCCCGCCCACCCGTCGATCGACTACTCGGATGTCACCTGCGTGATGCCCGGGTGCGGCGAGGCGCTCTACCTCACGTGGACAGGCTCGCGGTCGCTCGTCGCCCACGACCTTACCGAGGCGGCGGCGATCGACCACAGCGACGCGGAGACCTCCACATGGGAGGTCGAGTGCGTTGACGGGCACGTTGTGCTCACCCCCGCTGAGCTCGACTTCTCCGACGACGACGGGACGGCGCACAACTACTGCGACCCGATCGACCACGACCACAACGAGGAATCCCGGACGTTCACCGCGAGCGACGCAGCTCGGCTCGCCGCCCTCGTGGTGAAGATGAGGACCGTGGCCTGATGCGCGACTTCCTGCGGTTCCTGTTCGGCGGGCCGGAATCATGGGCCACCCCGGCGCCCCCGGTGCGGATCGAGCCCGCCGGGATCAACTACGATCGTTCCCCCATCTTCGCCGACGAGCGGCACCGCGTCGCCCGGTCCTACGAGATCCCCGGCGGCTACGACGTGACCCTGCCGCGGCAGGCGGCCAACGATCTCGAAAACCTACTGATCCGCATCGCCGCTCGCGACTTGGCCGAAGGGGTGTGGTGGCCCGTTCACGGACGGGACGCCGGCATCCATCTGGCCGGCCTGCGTCAACTACTGTCCGACCGGATCGCGCAGGCTGACCGGCAGAGAGGAGAGGATTCCGATGGACGGCCGGTCCGTTGACTACGCCTGCTTCGACCCGGTGATCGTCGATCGGGTAATCAGGGAGCGCCGGGTGGGATCCACGCTTCCCGCAGCCGAGACCGCCGAAGCGGTCCGTCGTCTCGCCGCTCAGGGCTACTCCGATGGCCAGATCGCCCACCGGCTCGGCTTCACTCGGCGCTCGGTGGTCCGCATCCGCGCCCGGCTCGGGATCACCCCGGGGGTCCCGCGTGGAGCTCGGCGGACCATCGACGCGCCGAACCGGCCGAAAGCGCGGGGGTGACCATGCGCAATCTGATCGGCGCGCTGGCGCTGTTCTTCCGGCAGGCATGGAAGACGTTCGAGCGGCAGCCGAAGCTCGCCGACTACGTGCCGGAGTTCCCGCTGCGGTGCCAGCACTGCGAGGCGTCGATCCGGTTCGCCTACAGCCGGAGCGAAGCCCTGGCGTTCGTTGACACCGCGGGCTCTTACCGGTGCTGCCCGCGGCACGACACACCGCACCGCCCGATGCCGAGTGTTCTCGACTGAGAGGGGATGGTCATGCCGACGCAGCCGGACAAGCTTTTCACACGCGATGTGGCGCAGATGCTCGGCATCTCGCCGGCCGACTGGCGCTCGCGGGTCTCGCGCTCGTACGCACCAGTCGCAGACGGCTACGAGAAGAGCCTGCCCTACTGGCTGCCGGAGACGATCGCCGCATGGATCAACCGGCCGCGCCGCCGTGGACCGCGCCTGGCCGGACGGGGGCGGCCGTGACCAGCCTCGACGATCTGGCGTGGCGCCGATCCCGCGAGGGGCAGGCACAGATCCGACTGCGCCGCGCGATCGATGCTGTCCGCGACGCGGTGGACCGTGCGCCCAGCCGGGGCGTGACCATGCTCCGGATCACCGAGATGACGGGCCTCTCCCGGGCGACCGTCGTCCGGATCGTGGACCTGTTCGTCGAGTCCGGATCCGCCCGCGTCACCGCCGACCCGATCGACAGCAGCGTCCGGCGGATCCATCCAGCGAACGGGGGTGATCGTCCATGAAGCAACGCGGAGAGACCGGCTGGGGCTAACTCCCACTTGCGCGAGTTAACGCATATGCGTTAGAGTTCTTCCACCAAGCGCACCGCACACAGAATCGAGGCCATCATGGGCATCCTCAAGGGCATCATCAGCAACGCGATCCGCAGCGGCAAGAACGGCGGAGCATCGACCAACGTCGGTCGCCCCGCCAGCCCCTCCAAGCCGGCCAAGCTCCCGAAGGGCGTAAAGGGCGTCAGCCTCGGCGCCGGGCCCAACCGGACCGCGAAGCGCAAGTAGCCACACACCAAACGGCCCCGGGCATCATCGCCCGGGGCCGTTTGGTGTCCGGAGCTACAGGCGACCGCCCCGCGCGTAGCCGGTCTGCTCCGGAGCCGTGCCCGGGTCGACGTACTTCGGCTGCTTGGCCAGCCCGAGGAACCAGCCGAACACCTTGGACTTGGATTCGAGCAGCCGCACGAGGGCGTAGTACCCGCCGATCACGGCCGCGGTGAACGCCTGCACCACGCCGTCAGCGGTGGGGCCGTCGAAGATGACCCCCGTCTTGCGGGCGAGGTAGGAGATCGCGGTACCGACGCCGACGGCGACGAACGTACGCACGATCGACGACCCGAGATCCTTGGTGGTCGGCAGCGGGGTGGGTTGGGTCATGACTTCCTCCTGATCGAGAAGTGCTGAGCGGAGCCGGTTATGCGTGCCGGCCCCACGTGAAGAGCCGGACGATGCCGAGCGAGATAAGCACGCCGACCGCCCCCGGCAGGACGACCGGGCCGGCCAGCAGGGCGAGCCCGAAGACCTTGGCGGCGTCGCGACCGAACCGGCGGCCATAAGCTCGGTCGGCGTTGAAGCAGGCGGCGAGCCGGACGGCCGCCCACATCGTCCACCGCTTGGCCCACGGCACGCCGAGCTCTTCCATCACCTTGCGGAAGATCCCGTCCGTGTCCCGCGAGTCTGCCGGCGGCGGGCTCAGCGGATTCCAGTCACGGCCATCGGTGCGGGGCCTGGCGCGGGTCCAGATCGCTAGCTCGGTGAGTAGCCAGTCGTGCAGCACGGCCGCCCGGGTGTAGGCGCCGTACGGGAGCACCAGCCAGTGCAGGAAGCGCGGCGAGGTGGCGAAGTCGGTGACGAACCCGGCGGGCACGGTGAAGGTGTCGCCCTTGGTGCCCGTCCACACCAAGGGCTCCGCCAGCTCCCACGTGGTCGCCGTAGCGGCCCGGATCGACAGCTCCGAATTGAACATGCGTCCATTATCTCTCAAATCTGTCCGGCGGGAGTCGGCGAACCCCCATCTCGTCGAGCTCGCGCGACGTGGTCCACATGCCGCCTTCGGCCGGTGGCGGAGTGGTGTTGGCGGCCGGGCGGCCGTAGAAACCGCTGACCGTGCCGCCGACGATGCGCATCGGCTTGTCGTTGGGCGAGTTCCAGAGAGTCACCTCCAGTCGTAGCCGCTGCCCCGGCGGCAGCCACCCGCTCCACTCGCACGGCACGTGGGTGTGGCTGGTCTCGTGAGGCATGACGTCCCAGTCACGAACCTCTTGGGTCTTTTCCCGGGTCTCGACGCCCGCGGCGTCGACCGAGGCATGCCAGAAACCGATGTGTCCGCTGGCGCCCTGTTGGCCATACCAGAGACGCACGGCCGCCGAGAGCTTGTAGTGCGCACCGGTGTCCCTGCCGTAGAGGATCGTCCAGACGGTTGCCTGGTCCTCCGGGTCGGAGTATTTGGCGTCCCACTTGCAGGTGGTCCGGTAGTGCTGCGGTCCACCCCACGGCAGATGCGAGTTCTTGATCAGCACGCCGTCGTCAGGGTTTTCGCGGTAGGCGAAGCCGAGCGACAGGTAGGTGTTGAGGTTGACGGGCATGATGGCGCCTTTCTCAGAGCCCGATGACGATCAGGTGGCGGCGGCGGAACGTTGATGTGCCCGCCGTGGTTCGGTACTGGACGGATACCACATTGCTGCCGGGGGTAAGCCCGGTCAGACGCCGCACATCGGCTGCTCTCATGTCTTGGTTGGCAGCGGTGCCGTCCTGGTCAAGGTTGATGCTCTTATCGTCGTCCGGCGGTACCGACGTCGCACCCGAAACCATCCACGCCGCGATCGAGATGCCAGCCGCTGCATTGCACGCCATCTGCACCGCGTACATGATCAGCGCCTTGTCGCCGGTCGTCGCGGTAACCCGCGGTCCGATTGTGGTCAGGTCAACGAACGACGTGCTCGTGGTGGCCTCCGACGTGGTCACCGTGTCCGACAGGCATGGCCGCTCGGCCAGCGAGTTGGCGCCCGACACGACCACGAACGACCCGGCTGTGGTCGCCTTCGCCGCCGCGGTCTCCAGCAGGTTGTCGCGCACTGAGGCGTTCCACTGGGCGGCTGTCAGGGTTGCATTTGAAACGGCCGTGAGCGGCGTGCTCCATGCCATGGTCAGGCTCCGATCTCGGCGGCGGGCGCTGCGTCAACGACGATGGGGTCCGCGAGCACCCTCACGATCGGCTCCCCCTCGCCGGCGGCGTCGAGCACCAGGTGTGTCGCTGCCGCGCCGAGCTCCGGCGTGCTCGCGTGCCGGATGCCGTGCGCCATGTTCTCGATCAGCAGCATGGTGGCCGTCTCGTCCGGACGCCAGTTGCGGGTGGCTCGGTCCGGCCGGTAGGCGAGCACCGCGCAGATCCGCTCGGCTTCCTCCGGCGGCGGCCACGCCACGTCGTAGGCGAACCCGCACGCGTCGCCGCCGAGCTCGTCGACGCAGAGGAAGTTCTCGCCGTACGCCAGCGCGCGGGCGTTGTGGCAGTGTGGGTTGCCGCAGTCGGCCACCCACCGGCCGTGGTTGATGTATGCGTCGATCACACCGCCGTGCGGGTGGATGAGCACCAGACCGTTCGGCTTACCGGGCAGCATCGTCGGTCTCCTCCGGCTCGGGCTTCCAGTTGCGCTGACCCTCCGGCAGGCCGGCCAGTGGGGCCATCACCGCGGCCGGGTCGTCCGGCCAGACGATCGGGTACGACTCGGCGCACACGCCCTCCACCGGCCGGGGTGCGCCCGGGCGGCCCGGGGCGTCGCAGTCGAACACCTGCTCTCCGGGGCTCAGCATGCGGGCGTTGCCGCAGCCGGGCGTGGCGCAGTCGCCGACCCACCGCCCCCAGTTCACGTAGGCGATCACTTCTCTGCTCACGTCCCGAACACCCCCTGATTGAAGCCCTGGCCCGCCGTGTCGAACCGGAACACGGTCGTCGCGCTGTCGATGCCCTCGATCGAGAACCGGCCGTCGTTGAACCCGAGGCCCGCAACGCCGAAGGTGAAGGGCGCGGTCGGCTGCGTCGGCTCGACCACCTGGGCGCCGATGGTCACCTCCAGCAGGTCGAGCTGGCGGATCTCGTAGACCAGCCGCTCGATCACGAAGTCGGCGTTGATGCCCCACAGGTCGTTGCGGACGGTGATCCGGTCGGAGATCCGCAGGGCCAGCAGCGACTGACGGATGGCGTCGGTGTATCCGGAGATCGTGAAGGTCAGGCTCGGACGCCGGGTGCCGTAGACCGCGGCGAGCCGGGTCGCGATCGCCTTCGCGTCGTAGGCGTTGACGAACGGTGGCGAGCCGTCCGCCCACGCCTGCCGGCCGTAGGCTGCCACCGAGGTGGCGTCCTCGACCTCGACTTTCGTGGTGCGGGTGACTGGCACGGCGATGGCGGATACGGCGAGCCGGTCGATAACCGCCGCGGTGGACGCGGTCAGCACGATCGGCACCGACGCGCCTGAGTCGCGCCCGAGCGTCGCCGTCACCGTGCCGAACCGCAGGGTGAGGTCCGAGACGTACGCGGCGTAGAAGGGATCACCGCCGGAGGCGTAGACCGTCGTCGACTCCCCCGCCGAGAGGCTGATCGGCGAGTCGGTCGACCACACCTCGGCGGGGCTCTTCGCCTGCCGCAGCGGGACGTCGAAGCTGATCGAGTTGACCAGGTACTTGAGCCCGTCGTTGTAGAGGAACGAATCTCGCTTGATCCTGAGCTGGCCGCCCGGGCCGGTGCCCTGCGGGATGATCTGCGTGCAGGTGGCCTGCGACGTCGACGAGCGCAAGTCGAGGAAGCGATGGTGGCGATCGCGGAAGTAGAAGGTGCTGCCCTGCACGTACGCGATTGCGGGCAGCCCTTCGGCCGAGATCAGGGCGTTGACCGCGCTGGCCGCATCCTCGCCCTCCACCCACCACCACGGCATCACCGTGGCGCCCGGGTCGATGCTGCGGTTGCCCGTCCACCCGATCGCGTCCAGGATGAGCCCGATCGCGGTTCCGGTACGGATGCCGGAGTAGAGCGGGGTGGACAGCCGCTCACCCCCGGGCTTGCCCCATCCGTCGAGCACCGAGGCGGTCAGGCTGTAGCCGGGCGAGCCGGCGTCGATCTCGTACTCATCGAGCACGCCGGCCAGCAGGGTGATGATCGAGCTCCCCGCCGTGCCCGTGACGACGACCCGCCGGCCGGGCCGCACCAGCCCGTAGATCGGCGATGACGTGTTCTCCGGCATGTAGCGCTTGTCGTGGTTGGCCAGCGAGAACGCCATCGTCCCGGACGGCGACCGGCCCGTGGTCCGGTCGGACTCACGGCCGATCGCGATGGTCAGCGGGTTGCCCTGGTCGACCCGGCTGGAGACGTCCTCGCCGGTCTCGGTGAAGTTGCCGTGCCCGCTCCAGTCGACGGCGACCGTCCAGCCGCGCACCGTCATGTGGTGATCCTCTTCTTACTCTTCGCCGAGCTCCACGCCGTGACGAGCATGTCCTCAAACTGCTGCTTGCTGGCGATGACCGCGTTGTGCAGGTGGACGTGGACGTCACCGGCCAGGTCGGCGCGCACTAGCGACTCCGGCTTGCCCAGTTGGTTGTCGACCACGTTGATCCCTGGTGCCAGCGTGCCACCGTAGTCGAACAAAGCGGCCTTCATCTGGTCGCGGAACTGCCCGCCACGACCGAAGGCGACGTGGATGTGGTTGGCGTGCTCGTTCATTAGGCCCTCGTCGAACGACCCCATGTTGCGCCCGCGGGTGTAGGCGAAGTCGCGGTTGGCCGTGCGGTGGATGAGCTCGAGCGGGCGGCGGGCGGCGAGGAAGCTGGCCAGCGCGTCCTGGTTGTAGCCCATCCAGTCGACGGCGCGCCCGCTGCCGTGCCAGAGCGGGTCGCCCGGCCGGTAGGCGTTGCCGAACGAGCCGGACAGCGGGCCGGTCGAGCGGATCAGCGAGACCACCTTGCGCCACACGCCGGAGTCCCCGCGCTGGGCCGCCGGCGACGCGGGCCACTGACCGAAGGCGCCGGGGGCGAGCATGACCTTCTTGGCCGCCTCGGCCTTGGACATGATTTTGAACTTGTCGCTGTTGATGACGTAGCGCCACGCAGCCGACTCGTCGACGGCGTACGGGCCACCCTTGGCGAAACCTCGGTTGATCGCGCCCAGCAGGTCCGAGTACTTCGCCGACTGCTTGGCGTTGATAATCCACTCGCCGCCGGCCAGCCCGATCTCTTCGCCGTGCGCGCCGCGGCCGTGCATGTTGTCGACCGGCGACGGCGAGCCTGGCAGCTTTCCGCCGTACCTGCCGCCCGTGGCGTACCCGCCGTAGCGCTTGGCCGGGCCCTTCTCGCCCTTGAGCTTGGCGATCATCGAGTCGACCGGGATGCCCTCGGCCAGCGCCCGCTGATAGACGTAGATGTCCTGCAGCGCCTTCACGATGCTCTTCACGCCGTCGAGGATCAGGTTGGTCGACTTTTTGCCGGGGATCCGGCCGTACGTCTTGATCAGATCGTCGGTGGCATCCTCGTTCAGGCCGAGCCGGATCGACTCTTTGCGGACCTGCTCCGTACGGTCGCGGTGCTTCTTGGTGGCGTACTCGACGCTCTTGCCGGCCGCGATGTCCGCGATATAGAGATCGTTGTTCTTGCCCAGCAGATCCTGCAACACGTCGCGGTTCGCGCGGCCCGCCGACGAGTGGATGTCCAAGCTGGTCGCGTTCTCGTCGGTCTTCTTCTTGCCCTTCTCGATAGCCAGCGAGAGGGCGTCGAAGCTGGCCTCGTACGCCTCGTTGGCCTCCGAGTTCTGGATCGCCGCCCCGTAGAGGTTGTTCATCGCGGTCTTGAGGTTGTTCGCCGTCAGCTCGGCACCGGACATCTTCCCGCCGAGCTGGTCGAGCTGAGACCCGAGATCCTTCTGCGCGAGCTGCAGCGCCTTGTTGGCCTCGGTGAGCTGGTCGTTGGCCTGCTTGTAGGCCAGCGTGTCCTCCTTGGCGATCTCCATGGCGTCGCCCGTGTCGGTCACCGCGCCCGCCGTGCCCTTCGCGGACACCTCGGTGTCGTCGAGCTCCGTGCCCAGCAGATTGAGCGCCGCGAGGAACACGCTGTCGATGCCGAGCTTGTGGATGATCCCGTAGAGCTCGGTGAAGGCGTTGATGAGGTTGAAGACGTTGCGGATACTGACGTCGATCAGGACAAACAGGATCTTCATCCCCGCCGCGCCCTGCTCGGCGTTGTCGGCCAGCGACGACAGCCCCTCTCCCAGCGACGCGCCGATGCGGGCCAGCCCGAACCCGATCTGATCGATCACCGGCCCCGCGACCGCCGTCAGCCGCTGCAACCCGACGCTCAGGTTGGCCACCAGGTCACCGAGACCACGCGAGAGCGGCCCGACGAATTTCGAGGCGTCGCCGAAGATGGACTCGATGTCCACCCGGTCGAGCGCTCGGCTCACCGTGGCGATGCCGGTCAGCATCTCGGGGACGAACTTCGCCGCTGCGTCCTGCAGTCGCCCCTCCAATTGGGCACCGAGCGAGCCGAACGCCTTCTTGACCCGCTCGTCCTTGGCGGCCACCGTGACCCCGCCGACCACCCCGCCTGCGCCGACGGCGCCGATGATGCCGCCGGCCGCGATGGAGGCGAGCACCGGCGCGGCCGTGACCGCCGCCGCGCCGAGTGCTGCTGCCACGTGGGGGGTGATCGGGATCTTCGACAGCGACCCGCCGATCGATTCCCCGAGGTTGCGCACGAAGCCGGGGCCGGATTCCTTGCCCGCCTTGGCGAGCCGGTCCTTGAGCCCGTTCAGCTCCCGCAGCCCGCGCTCGGCCTCCACCCTGACTTCGGCGGTGTACGGCTTGGCGGTCAGCTCCCGCAGCTTGCGCTCGGTCCGATCGATGGCGTCGAGCGCGTCCTCGGCGGACAGGTCGATCTCTTGCAGGTCAAGCCGGTCGAGGACGTCGTTGAGACCGTCGGCGTCGTCGCTTACGTCGCCGAGCTGCCGCTCGAACTTCTTGAGTTCGGCGAGGCCCTTCTCGGCCTGCACCTTGATCTCTACCGTGGAGGCGAAACGGCTGAGGTCGTTCAGCTCGTCGCGGGTGGCCGCGATCGCCTTGAGCGCCTCCCGTGGGCTCGCCTTGATGTCGACGTCATCGAGGTCGAGACGCCTCAGTGCCGCGTTGAGGCTGTCGCCGAGGCCCTTGCCCATCTTCTGGCCGGACTCTTTGCCGACCTTGTACGCCTCGGGCACGACCTCGGGACGCAGTCGGGTGGTATCGCCGTGCACCTCGACGATCGCCTCAGCGAGGGTGAGCGCCACGCCTACCTCCTTGACAACCCCAGTACGTCGCTGAGCTCCGCCAGCTCACCGGTCACCGCCGCGACCGTGTGCGACGTCGACGAGCACAGCCACTCGTCGAACGCGTCCTTCGCCCGGTCCAGCGTCGGCAGGACGGCGGGATCCAGGCCCGCCGCGGTGGCATGAGCCCGGATCGCCGTCACCTCGCGCTCGATCTCGCGCAGTTGCAGCACGTACGCCACATCGCAGACCTCGGCCAGGGTCAGCCCGTAGGTGAGGCTGACCGCGCCGCGGCGGCCTCCTGCGCGAGCATCACCATGTTCGCCTTGTCCGGGCGCCCCTCCTGCTCGAACCTCTCCACGAAGTTCGCAGCCTGCGGGCTGTACGGCAGATCCTCCGGCCACCATCCGGGCGGGCCGTCGGCGCCGTCCGGATTCGAGGCACCAGACGGCGAGTTCGGCTTGGTGGCGGGCCGCCCATCCGAGGAGTCGGAGGGCGGCTCGGTAGGGTCCCGGTCGGTCACCAGACCGATCAACCGCAGCGTGGTCACCATCAGATCGCCGTACGTCTGCCGCTGGTCGATCGCCGCCTGCCAGAAGGCATCGAAGTCGTCCGGGTGGATGTGGGCCCGGATGTACTCCTTCTGCTCCTGCGCGCCCTTGACGATGCGCTCGCCGACCCGCTGTCGGTTCGCGTCGTCGTCGATCTCCACCTCGGCTGCGCGGGCATAGAGATCGATCAGCTTCGTCTCCGACAGGTCGGGGGCGACCCGGATCCGGGCGCCGAAGTAGGTGAAGGTCATCTCCACGGGCTCGACGACCGGGCCCGACAGGTCGCCCAGATCCACGATCTCCGTCATCAGACACCCAGCCGCGCGGTGCCGGCGGTCTGCACCTTGAACGTGTTGCCGCTGGAGTCGACCTCCATGCGGAACTCGGTCGGGTAGACCGCGTAGCTCGGAGCCTTCGCGAACGCCGCCTCGATGCTCGCGATGTTGATCGTCCGGTAGAAGAAAATCCGCATCGTGGAGTCCTGCGACTCCCACATCAGGGCCTGGCGGGTCTCCGCGCCGAGCACCGGCGGGACGTACTCGCTGACCAGGGTGGCGCCGGATCCGCCGACCGTGGAGATGACGCCGCCGTTCATCGCCCGCTGCAGGTTCTTGAGGGTGAAGTCGGCCATGTTGAAGGCCATCGACCCCTCGCGGGATACGGTGCGCCACGCCACCGGGTCGAGGAACTCCGCCACCGACACGGCCTCGATGTTGGGTGCGTACTTGAACGTCGAGCCGTCGGCGGTCGCGCCGATCTCCACGAACGTGACGGATGGCGCGTCGGTGAACTTCGAGCCCGACGCGGTGCCCGTCGGGAACGTGGTGCCGAACGGTGCCAGGTACAGGAACCCCGGGTCCTGCATGATGTTCGGGGTGGCCACGGTAGGCACGATCAGCTCTCCTTGCTGCTAGCGCCGGACTTCGTGCCCTGCTTCTCGGTCGGAGCCACCTCGCCGAGCAGCGCGGCGGGCCCGGACGTCGGCCGGAAGACCTTGCGAGCTTCGTCCGGCGTGGCGACCCGCTGGACCATGCCGGCGTCCTCCAGGTGCCACTTCTCGACGTGCTCGACCGGCACCGCCTGCCCTGCCGTGAAGACCACGATGTCGCCGGCCGGGTCGTAGATGTCCACCGCTGCGGTGAACTGGCCGTACGCCTCGCGCTGAGCCATCCGCCGCTCCATGAACGTCTGGCGCACCTCGGGATTGGTCTCGTTGTGCGGCGTGTCCACGGTGGGCCCCGAGAGCAACGCCGTCAGCTCGGCGATTTCTTGGTCGCCGGCCTTCCTGCTTCCAGATGCCACGGGGCACCCCTTTCTCAGATGTCGCGGACCCGCTTGAGTGCGGGCCGCAGGAACGGCCGCTCGGCCTGGTAGATCGTTCCGTTCTCGGGGAAGGTCATGTAGTAGTGCCGCCGGTCCCATGAGACCTTGGCCTGCCACCCGCGCTTTGGGTGCAGGTCGACGGCTGAGGAGATGGACAGCGCGCCGCCCTTGGACTTCGCCGCCACCGGCGCGTGCTCGCGGGCGTCGGCGGCGATCCGGCCACCCACGTCGGCGATGCGCTCGCGCCACGCGCCGGAGAACAGCAGCTCCCGCTCCGCTTCCTCGTGGTAGATCACCCGGTTGGTCCGTGCCACGTCAGCCTCCCGGCAGAGTCATCGACAGGGTGACCGTCAGCACCGCGTTCACGGTCACCGACGAGTCCGGGTCGGGAGAGACGATCGTCGGGTCCTGATCGATCACGGTCACGGCCACCGACCCGCCGGGGGCGAGCCGGGGCTCTTCGGAGACCACGGCCGCGACCCGGTTGGCGATGTCCTCGACGAGGCCCTCCACCTCTTCGATGTCCCCCCCGGGCTGACTCACGCGGATCCGGACGTCGACCAGCACGTCCTCCCGGTAGAGGACGTTGTGCTCCGCCGCGGCGAGCGCCCGGGTGCTGCGCGCCCGGCCGAGGTAGACGCAGACCCGCTCGGGGTGGGCGGGAAGCGCGTACTCGACCTGCACGCCGGCCAGCGCATCCCCCTCGGCGGCGCTGGCCACGCGCTCGGCGATCCTCGACCGGATGACCCGCTTGGCCATCCACGTGATCAGCGGCATGCGATCACCCGAACCCGGGGCGGGCATCGGCGAGCCGGCCGTAGACCGCATCGACCGCGGGCAAGCCGGTCTTCTCGGCGTTCGGCGAGCCGTAGACCACCGTGCCACCGTTGGCGTCCACCTGCACCTGCCGCTCGGCGCGGTCGGGCAGGTTCGAGCGGCCCTCCAAGCACAACGACTTGAACCGCAGCCGGGCGGCCTCCACGAGGTCCGGATCCGGCCGGTCGTGGCCGTGCTCGTACTCGACGACCACGTTGCCCGTACCGCCCAGCGTGGAGGGCGTCCAGCCCGACGAGAGGTAGAGCAGCCCGATCTCGTTGAACCCGACCCCCGCCAACTGGCCAGGGCTCATCGCCGAGCCGTTGAGCGTGACCGCTCGCACGGCTCGGATCATCGGGTCGGGCAGCACCAGCGCCGTACGGCCAGTGCTGGTCAGGGTGGCCCTGCGGAAGCGCGGCACCCACGCCTGCCCGGTCAGCCGCTCGCACTCCGCCTCCACCTGGTCGCGGCGCTCGCGCAGCCGAGCCGTGGGGAACTTCGTCATGTCGGCCAGCGCCGGATCGGTGGCCCTGCCCTGGCTCAGCGAGAAGTAGAAACCGCCGACCACCTCGATGACGTCCTGGTCGAGCACGATGGCGTCGCCGCCGACCGTGGCCGCCCACGACACCCGCAGCTCATCGAGGACGTCGCTGCCCTGGAAGGTGAAGGTGTATCCGCCGTCGGCATCCGGGCCGGTCGCGTTGCCGGACTGCACGGCCGTACCGTCCATCCGGGTGATGGACACGACGACGGCCCCCGACGCGCCCTCCACCTCTTCATCGAGCTGGAAGGTACGCGTCAGAGTGGCCTTCGCTGTCCGGAGCACCCGCAGAGTGGTCACGTCACGCCTTGGTGGTCGGCTTCGCGCTGCGGTTCTGCGGCGGGGTGTTGCGCGCCGACGCCGGCGGCTTGTCGTCGGCCGAGGCGCCCCCCTTGTCGCCGTCGCCAGCCTTGTTGCCGATCCGGCCGGCCAGCGACTCGTCGCGACCCGGGTCGCCGATGACGTTCGGAGCCTGGTCGCCGATGACGTCGCGCACGTCCTTGCTGTTGTCGTACGCGGCCTCCACCGCCTTCTTGCGGGCCGCCGCGGCCGTGGCCAGACCCGCGCTCTCGGCCCTGGCCCGCTTGTCCGCCGCGATGTGCAGTTGCTCGTTGCTGTCCTGCGGCGGGATGTTGCGCGGGTTGGCCCCGTCAAACGGGATCTTCGGGTTGGTGTTGTCGTTGATCGTCGGGTCGCTCGTCGCGACCGGCCACACCGGCACCACGCCGCTGTTGTCCTTGACGACGTTCGGGGGCACCTCGTGCACCTGAGCGGCCTCCGGGCCACCCTCGCCGGTCGTCGGGGTCTCGTCCTCAGCCATGATCGGCCCTGTCCCTTCCGTGGATGTCCACGATTCCGTAGCCGAGCGGGTCGGTCCCGCCGACCAACTCGTCCTTGTCGCCGTGCAGGTTGCGCCAGAAGCGCCGTACGCCGGGCGTGCTCTCGATGCCATGCACGACCACCAGGCCACGCCGGCGCACCATCGGGGCGTACTGCTCGTAGGCGGCCAGCACCTCGCCCTCGTGCCGCATGCCGGCCAGGACCACGACGTCGGGCTGCACGTCGGCCAACTGGTCGACCGCCCGGCGTACGGTCACCCGGTCGATCGGGTCGCCGTCGATGACGGTGACCAGTTCAGGCAAACGGCCGTCCATGAACGCCGCAGCTCCCGCGTCGCCGGGGTGGACCCCCACCACGCGGGCGCCGAGCGCCCACCACGTCCACAGCATGGCCGGACCCGAGCCAACGTCGAGGATCAGCGAGGGGTGGAGCTGCTCGACACGCTCCAGCAGCGCCCACAGTTCGTGGACGTTGACGGCCGCGCCGCGGCGCTGAGCCTCATACGCGTAGGTCCGGCACATCTGCGACATTGATCAGTCCCCGAACGTCATCACGGCGACCCGGGCGGACACCGACGGCGTGGTGCCACCGACCGTGGCCGTGACCCGCACGTAGTTGGCGGTCGGGAAGGCGTAGGCCACCGCGTTGCCGACCGCGGTCAACTGCGCCGCGGCAGACCCCGCGATCGCCGAGTAGGACGTCCCGTCCGCCGACTGCTCCATCGACACGTTCAGGGTGGGCGTGGTGCCCGTGATGGCGGACACGTGCACCATGAGCAGCACGTGTCCGGCCTTGCCCGCCGAGGTGATCGGGCCGGACGTCACCGTGCCGGCCCCTTGCGCCGTGAGCGTCAGGGCCAGGTCGCCCTGAGCGGATTCCATACCGAACGGCATACTCACCACCCCCTGTCTCTAGAAACGGACATACTAGAACACGGGGGCGATAAGCCCTGTACCATTGATAGCCTGGACAGAGTTAGCAAATCGCCCGAATGTGTAAGCGAAGTATCCGTACAGCACGAGCAGCACGCCGAGGCTGGCCGCGGCCGGCTGCTCGGCCCGGATGAACACCGGCGCATTCGGGTCCTCCCACAGGTGGCACTCCTGCGAGGACGTCACGTAAATCTCGTCCTCGGTGCCGCCGCCCTTGGTGGTCGGGACGTTGTTGTCGGTGATCACGACCAGGCCGGAGGGGAGCACGCCGCGCGCGCCACGGCCGTACTGGGCGCCGGTGGACTCGGCCAGGGCGCCGCCCGGGCCGGAGCCGAGGCCCGGCTGACCGACCAGGGGCCACGAGTTCGTGAGCTGGCTCTGGAACCAGTACCAGCGCCGCGAGTGCATGACCGCGATGTCCGCGTTGCCCATGCCCACCATGGCCGTCTCGACGCCGCTGGCCGCGCCGAGGAACTTCGGCCACAGCTCGGCAGCCGTCGGCGACGCGTCGGTGTAGGCGACCGCCGTGGCGACCGCGCTCAGGCCGGTGCTGGCCTGGTTGATCAGCGTGGAGTCCTTGGTCGTCGCGTACCGGCGGAACAGGTCGTCCATGACGATGCCCTCGACGCCAGTGCCGCGCTCGATGGCCTGCCGCGACAGCGTCTGCTGCCCGGCCGCCGTCTGCACGTTGATCGTCAGCAGGGTGTCGTCAATGTCCGTGTTGCTCACTGACGCGTTCTCTGACGCCTGCAGCGCCACCGACGTCGCCGTGGTGATCCGGGAGATGTTGACCGTCATGCCGGACTCGGGCAGGTCGTGCTTGTTGCACGCGTCCGCGAACGGGCTGAGGTTGGCGGTCGCCGGAGCGTAGAGCTCCGTCAGGTACTGCGGGACCGTGAGGCCCGCGAAGGCACCGGTGCCGGCCGCGCGCTGCAGGTACTGGCCGCGCTCGACGCGCTCCTCCTGCATGTGCCGGTTGAGGCGCTGCTCTGATTCCATGTCGTTGTAGAGGAACTTCATCGCGATGTCGCGCAGGAACGGGCCGCCCTTACCGGTGTTGCCCCGGTGATAGGTGCGCTCCTCGGACTTGATCCGCATCACGTGGTCGTACGGCTGCGGGGCTGCCTCGCGCCGAGCCGGGATCGAGCCGACGGGGGTGGACGGAGTGCGGTCGCCGAGGTCCTGGTCGACCTGCAGCTCGCGCATCTTGGTCCGGTTGGCGATGTCGAGCTTGCGCTCGATGCCCTTGAGCCGGTCGGTGCAGTCGGCGGAGCGCTTCTCGGCCCGCTGGATGTCGGCGTCTTCCTCGGGGGTGACGTTGGCGCGGCCCTCTTTGGTGGCCGCCGCGATGATGTTGCGGATCTCCATCTCGGAGCGCTCGCGGTCCCGCTTCTCCAGGTCCCGCTCAGCCTCCAGGCTGATGATCAGGTCGTCGAT
>JACCDR010172847.1_pt1 | contig 16436 bp, 16 predicted proteins | sample 7446431 | NCBI WGS metagenome assembly JACCDR01 (sample SAMN15323443, study PRJNA562643) | freshwater metagenome | isolation source: river surface water | place: USA:Blue River Watershed | collected 2017-08-17 | reverse complement strand
TCGGCCCGGCAATCACGGACTGGGAAGGCGGGGATGTCACTGGAAGCTCAACACAAGCCCCTAGATCGCAACAACAATTTAAACTACGGAGAGTCTAAATGGCAACATTCCTTAAACAATCTACAGCGGTAGACATTGGTCTTGGGCCATTTGTGGACGCTACTGACGGCGTTACAGCCGAAACCGCTTTAACCATTTCTCAGGCTGATGTGCGCCTGAAAAAGAATGGCGGGGCTTGGGCACAGAAAAACGATGCCACCTCGGCTACCCACGAGGAGAACGGTTGGTATGAGGTGCCTCTAAATACCACAGATACCAACACCCTTGGCATCCTTATTGTGGCAGTGAATGAATCTGGTGCTCTTCCTGTGTGGAAAGAATACATGGTGGTTCCTGCCAACGTGTATGAATCCCTGGTAAGTGGCACTGAATTCCTGGAAACCACTGGCCTTAAGGCAGACTTCTCAATCAGCGGCACTACTGTCACTGTCAAGAAGACTGATGGCTCAACCACACAATACACCAAGACACTGACTGCCACCCCTGGTGCTGATCCCATCACTGGTCTGGATTAAGTATGTCTGATAACGTAGCTCTTCCAGCCACTGGCGTAAATGCTGCGGCCGACGAGGTTACCTACAGTGGAGACACCACAAAGGTACAACTTGTTCGGCTGGTGTTTGTGTCCGGTACAGAGGGGGCCAAGTCCCTCTCTGAAATCTCTGACGCCACCAATGGTATTGACGTCGATGTAACACGCCTGCCTTCAGGCACTGTTGCAGGCAGTGCTAGCCTACCCGCGGGTACTAACAACATCGGTGACGTCGATGTGTTGTCTCTTCCCGCTCTTCCTGCTGGAACAAACAACATTGGCGATGTGGATGTCTTGTCCATTGCTGCTGGTACTAACACCATTGGTGATGTTGGTATTAAGCCACGTACAAGCGGTGGCCTGACAACCTATCATCTAATCTCTGGCGCGTCTACCAACGCAGTAAGTGTGAAGGCCAGTGCGGGACAACTGTTTGGCTGGTATATTTACAACTCAAATGCTGCTGCTCGTAAGGTGGCCTTCCACAATACAGCAGGCACTCCTACGGCTGGAGCTTCTGTTTTCTTTTCTATCATGGTGCCCCCTTTGTCTGGGGCTAACGTGTTTTCAGAAACAGGTATTGCCTTCAGCACAGGCATTGGCATCACCACCACTACAGGTGTGGCAGATTCAGATAGCGCTTCCGTTGCAGCAAACGATTTAAACATTAATCTGTTTTACGCATAATGGCTGTTGTAACTTTATTGGGGTCTCAGTTTTTAACCGCTAGCGGGACTAAGACTGTTACAGCCTCTCCGGCTGTAGGGGACCTCATTGTTATTGTGACAGCCCATACTGGAAACACTTCGACAGCAGCCCCCACTGATGATAACCAGTCTGGTACCTACACCAAAATTGGCAGCAGTGCAGTAAAAGCTACCAGCGCTGATATCATGCAGTTTTGGGTAAGAAATAACTTAATTGGCAACGCCACATCCACTGTGTTTACACACGCCCCCGGAACATCTACTGGGGGTGGTTTGGCAGTCATTAAGATTACCGGCATGTCCAAGTTTTCCAGCTATGCTGTCCGTCAAAGTGCCCTGCAAAGCAACCAAGCTTCTGGCACCCCTACCCCCGTCTTTGGCTCTGCTGCTTTAACTGGCAATTCTATTATTGGTGCTGTGTTTAACGCATCAAACACGGCTGCTCTAACACCAAGAGCCAGCCCAGCCTATTCTGAATTGCTTGATACTGGTTACAACTCACCTGCTGCTGGCCTTGAGGTTATGGCTATTAACTCTGGAGAAACTGCTACGTCCATTGCATGGGGAGGTTCTTCCGCCACTGCATATTGTTCCTTCATTGTAGAACTAGACACAACCAGTCCGACAGCTAAAATGCTGGGGGCTTTAGGGGCAGGTTAAATGTCCCTCCTACTACTGTTTGGAGGGGGTGACACAGCACCGTCTGGTGGTTTTCAATCACTAGTATTAATTGAGCTTGGGGGCATTAGTGGCCCCGAAACAGTTGTAGAGGGCACTCTTGCCCGCACGCTAAGTAATGACACTCTTGCAGCTTCTGGCTCTGCTGGGTATGGCGGTGGCTTCCGAAGCCTAGCACTCTTAGAGATTGGTGGTATTGGCCTAACGGCTTCTGGTGGGCTTGCAGTAACACTGTCTGGTGACACACTTGCTGCTCTAGGCACCACTACTATTCTAAGCACCCTGGCCAAAACACTGGCGAATGACACTCTCAGTGCTGCTGGTTTTGCCGGTTCTATAGCAGGTGGTTTCAGAAGCTTGGCAGTAATTGAACTGGGTGGTATTAGCTACTCAGACCAGCTTACAGGCACATTGTCTGTTACCCTTGGGGATGACACGATTGTAGCTGTTGGTGAGGTACCAGTTGTTGTTACAGGTATTGGAAGCCGGCGCCCACGAGTTGGCCGCGGTCCTTACAGCTTAGGCAACTACTTCCGTAGAAACCGTGATGCTTTTACAAGTGTTACTCCTGGTCGTCTAGAATATACCTTAACTGGTGATACATTAGTAGCAAGTGGTTTTGCAACAACCATTACAGGCACACTTGCTAAAACTCTTCTCAATGATACATTGGCAACTAGTGGAGGCAGTTCTGTCTCTGGAACCTTAGAGGCTTCATTACAAAATGATACTTTAGTAGTTGTTGGAACTACTACTGTCTTAGGAACAACGGCAGTAACTCTCAACAACGACACTTTGACCGGATATGTTGTAGTTGGTAATGTTGGCGACTCCACTTCTCGGTTACCACTGACAGGAGTTGGTACATGACAGAAACCGAAGCGCTCTTTGAGCTTTTAAAATGGGGAGCCCTAGCGGCTCTTGGAGGATTTACCTATATGTTACGCAGAGAATTGGATGCGCAGGACAAGTTTAATGAAACTCTGAAGAGAGAGATTCAGGAACTTAAAGATTCCCGCGTACACAAAGATGATTTCAAAGAATTCAAAATTGAGCTAAGGTCTTGGTTTGAAGATTTGAGGCAGGACATTAGGACTCTTCGCAATGAGAAAAGCTAAATGGCCCGGCAACTGGAAGGTTGCCTGCCATGTCTGTGGGTTTTGGTTCCCTTCTGAAGACATTGTCAAAAGATGGGATGGCTTGTTTGTTTGCCACAAAGACTGGGAACCACGCCACCCTCAAACACTGATTAAAATCAGAAGTGAGTCGGCTGTTCCAGCTTTTGTAAGCAAGGATGCCAGCCCAGACCAATTCGTTACTGGAGCTATTTGTAACATTACAACAATGTCTGGCTATGCCGATCTGGGTGTGGCGGACTGTGCCAAAGCAGATGGGACAACCTATTCATATGCATTTCTAATTGGGCTTAACGGTAATGGACACGGGACATGACAACATCAAATGTAACAACTAACCAACTCACCCGAAATGGGTTGATTGAAATGGCCGTCCGTAAGCTTGGGGTAGTTGCGGACGGTCAAACTTTATCTACGGAAAACTACACCAACGGCTCTGCTGCTCTAAACACCCTGCTAGGGGCCTTTAGAACCCTTGGTATGCCCCTGTGGGCTAGACAGTCGTACGACCTCACCTTAACGGCCGGTACGTCGTCTTACAACATTGGTTCTAGCCAAACATTGAACACGCCATACCCGCTGAAGCTGCTGCAGGCCTATCGCACAGACTCCAACAACTCCAGCAAGGTGCAACTGGAAATTATCCCCGACTACAACTTCAATCGGCTGCCAACTGGAAGCTCTGGCTATCCAATTCAAATTTCCTACACCCCCAAAGTAAATCTAGGGGTGATTAAGCTGTGGCCCACTCCTGATGCAACAGCCGTTGCCAACACCACTGTTACCATTGTGTATCAACGCCCAATGGAATATATGTCGTCTTCGACAGATACATTTGATATTCCAGAAGAGTGGCTTGAGGCAGTGGTGTATAATTTAGCTGTGCGTCTAGCCCCTGAATGGGGGGTACCTCTTCCTGATCGCAAAGCTCTGAAGAACGAAGCTGATGAGTATCTGGAAATGGCAAAAAGCTTTGGTGCAGAGGATGGTTCTATTTTCTGGCAAATCGATAGGAGAGGTTGATGCCATACGACCGTAGTCCTCTAGAAGACACCACCAGTACACAACGGGTAAAACTTACCCGGGAGATTAATGCTCGTGACGGTGGTGCTGCTGGTAAGGACGAAGACCTTGTCAATGTGTTTCTTGAGCCAGTGAAGAACCGAGCAGCGGAGGACAATCGTCACTTCGTTGTAAAGCGCTCAGGAGCCACTACAACCATTTCATCTGTAGCATCGGAAGCTGTCCGTGGTATGTTCTTCTGGGAAGACACCAGCAAACTGTTCTATTGCGTCAACAACGACATTTATGTCTACAATGTAAACAGCAACGTCAGTGTTACCCTGTCCAACCCTTTCAGCACCTCGTCAGGTGAGGTGGGCTTCTGCCTGTTCCTATATGACGACGGCACCTCAAAGGTTTGTGCAACAGACGGCACCACATTGGTTACCATCGACTCCTCGAACACAGTGGTTACAGTGTCTGACGTCGATATGCCGTCCCCTCATCTACCCCAGCCGATTTTCTTGAATGGATACTTGTTTCTGGCTAAAGCTGGAACAGCATCTATTTATAACAGCGATTTAAACAATCCCACTGCTTGGACTGCCGGCAGTTTGATTGACGCCGAAATGGAAGGTGATGACCTGATTCGGCTTGCCAAGCTGAACAACTACATTGTAGCTTTTGGCTCAACCTCCATTGAGTATTTCTGGGATGCGGCCGAGGCAACTGGCTCTCCATTAAACCGCAACGATACACCCATTAAAATCAATTCCTACTTAGGTGGGTTTGCACAGTTTGGTAATGCGCTCTACTACATTGGTGTGAATGAAAACGGTCAGCCAGATGTATACCGCCTAGCCGATTTCAAAATGGATGAGCTTGGCACCCCCACAGTGAGTCGTTTCCTGAACAGTGCCAACACAAACATCAGCACTTGGACAGGGGGTATTGTGTCATGCAAGGGCCACACTTTCTATGTGGTTAATGTTGGCACATCCATTACCTATGTGCTGGATGTAGACACCAAGCTGTGGGCTCGTTGGGCATATCAAGACACCACAACGTTCCCAGTAACGGCAGGATGCCACGTACAAACCACTGGTAATGTATACACCTACTTTGCCCTGGGCACGTCTTCTAGCGCCATTTACAGGTTAGTGGACACTAACTACCAGGATGCAGGCACCAACTTCACCTGCTCCATTGTTACAGAGGCTAGTGACTTTGGTACAATGAATCGTAAAACCATGCGGCGTGTTGCCGTTATTGGTGACCGCCCAAGCAGCGATGCAAACATCAGCCTGCAGTGGTCGGACGACGACTACCAAACATATTCAACAGCAAGAACAATTAACCTGAATCAAGACCTTCCCTCTACTTACAATCTTGGTTGGTTTCGGCAGAGAAACTTTAAAATCTCTTTCACTGCAAACGAGAACTTACGCCTGCAGGAAATTGAAGTGGAAATTAACAAAGGACGAAGCTAATGGCTACAACTACTTTTACAGCCGGAACAGTCATTGCCTCTACGTGGCTGAATGACGTCAATGACCGTGTCTATGACGACTTTATCAACGTAAAGAATGCACCATACAGTGCTGTAGGTGATGGCAGCACAGACGACACTGCTGCTGTTCAGGCAGCAATTGATGCTTGCGACGGCACTACCCCCACAGTGATTTTCTTCCCTGATGGTGTGTACAAGCTACGCAGCACAGTGAATGTCAACAAGGCCAACATCACCTTTATTGGGTATGGTGCCTCAATCAGCGCTGGTGCTGCCCAGGTAGCGGGCGACAACATGTTCTATGTTACAGCCAACAACATTCAGTTCCATGGCTTTACAGCCAATGCTGACATTCGTGTTGCCTTCATTCGAGTCGCCACTGTATCTGCTGCTCTCAGCAACTTCCTGTTTACTGATCTAACCATGAACAGTTTCTTCTATGGCATTCGCCTGGATGGAACCTCTTCATATGGCATCAGTGATTTCCGCATTGCTTCCTGCGTGCATAATGGCCCCAACGGGCAGGCCAATGCTGGCTTCTCTGGAGACTACTGCTCACGTGGTGTAGTTACCAACTCTCTTGTGCGTTACTCAAATAACGCAGCAGCCATTGGTTTCCGTGAGAGCAGCCACATCACCATTAGCAACAACACCACACGAGACAACGCAGATTTGGCCTCGTCAGATGCCGACATTCAAATTGAGAACAGCCCAGACGCCAATGTATCAATTACAGGTAACGTTTGCACGCACGACATTTGGTGTGATGACAGTTCCTTTGTAACTATTTCAGGGAACGTGTGCCGGCGTATCAGAATGACTGTGCTGGCTGACAACAACAACAAAGTGTCAATCACTGGCAACACCACTGGGCGCCTTACCATGGACGCCATTGGGGTTCCTGGTGCTTATCGCAACAGCGCTGTGGTGATGGGTAATGTGTTCGACCCTGCTCAGTTTTCCGACGACTACGGGCTGTTCTGTTCTGGTACTTATGTAGACACACTGCTGTTCCAAGGCAATCTATTTGCCAGCAATGGTGCGGTGGCAAACGTATCCATTACCAGAAACGCCAGTGCCAATTACTACTTCTACGGCAACGACTTTAACGGTGGGACAATCACTGTTTCGTCTACTGGCGGTGTAGTGATGACTAGAGATAACATTGACTACATTACAGAGAACTCGGGTAATGCCACAATTACCAGCGGCTCCACTTCGGTGGTGGTTACCCACGGCCTTTCTCGGCAGCCCACCGCCCAGGAAATCAAAATCACTGCAACAGCCAACAGCACCAACCCAGTTGGTTTAGTCTGGGTGTCTAACATCACCTCAACACAATTCACTGTAAACGTGGCAGCCAACCCAGGCGCATCCAACTTTGATTTTGGGTGGCAGGCTCTGATTACTCGTAGCTTATAATGGCGAAACTTCCCCCTACTCCTGTTGGTGTTCCACCGGGCCATTCCTTCTGGAATGACTGGTATGAAAAGCTGCGCAATTTAATCAACAACACACAGCTAAACCACAATGACCTGCAGAGCATTCAGGGTGGAAATACCACTGAGCGCTATCATTTGACCAGCGCCCAGCAAAGCTTTTTAGCAAACAACACAAGCACCACATACACCCCAACCCTCACCAATGTTGCCAACGTTTCTTCCTCGACGGCCTTTGAATGTGGGTATATGCGAATTAACAACTGGGTGTTTGTGCAAGGAAGACTAGATGTAACACCCACCGCAGCGGCGGGAACAGCAACACAGGTTGGCATTTCACTTCCCATTGCTTCTAGCTTTGCGGCATCTGGTTCACAAGAATGTACTGGAACCGCCTATGCTACGGCAGTGGTAAACGCTGGTGCTGCCATTTTGGCAGACAACACCAACGACAGAGCACGTATGCAATTTGCAGCTTCTAGCACTGCAGAGCACAACATGATCTTTTTCTTTGCATATAGGATTGTATAAATGGATATGTTCACAAATCCAGGGCAAGATGGGCAAGAGCTTTCTGACAACACCTTCTCCTTCAACAACCAAGACTGGAACTATGCTGACCCAACATACCAAAGTATGTGGGGCGATAACATGTATGGCGTGTCTGGCGGAAACAATATGTTGGGCTTCAGCGGCTCTGCTTACGACAACTTCTCCCCCGAGAATGACTCTCCCACCATGTCGAATGAATATCGAAACTGGATGGACCAGCAATATGGCAAGGGGTGGTTCCAAGGAACCCAGGTAGACCAGAACAGTGGTATTGCTACTGGTGGTTTGTTTAACCAGGGTGGGGAAATGCAGGCCTCTCGTCAGTGGATGATGCCTTCCAACTCAGGTGATTTAGCAGCCATTGTGTCCACACTGTCCCCCATGATTACAGGGGGTGTGCAGGGAATGAACCCAGGTAGTGCTTTCTTTGACAATCCTCTCACACAGAGAATCTTCAATAATGCTCTTACCAACGCAGGCCTGTCGCTTGCTCAAGGAGGTGATCCTCTGAAGGGTGCTGTACAAGGAGGTGTTAATGCCGCCATTCCTGGCGTGAATGTGGCTGGTCAGGTTGGTATTGAAAACCCCAATTTGGCAAACATCTTCAACCGTGGCTTGCAAGGAGCTTCTTCTGCAGCCATTAATGGTGGGAACGTATTTGCCTCCGCAGCGCAAGCTGCTGCACCGAGCGCTTTAGGTGCTATTAAAGACCTGTTTGCCGGAGATATGCCAGACGTTGGAACTTTAGGTGGGACAACCCCCGATAGTTATGGAGAAACTAGCACTACTTTGGGAGGCGCCAGAACCCCCGATCAACAAGCAGCAAATTATCAAGCACTAAACACAGGTCAAGTTCCTTCAAGTATGTCCTCTTCTTTACAGCAATCATCTACGGCCCCCCAAGTAAGCTCAGTTCCTGGAGTTGCACCAAGCAGAGCCCCCGGGTGGGCTCAAGGACTTTCAGGCGTGTTTGGACTGTATTCTGCTTATGACAATCAACGTCGAGCCAGAAATATGATGAAAAGTCTGGGAGGGTTGTTTGGGGCCAACAGCCCATATGCAAAACAACTGAGGCAAAAGCTGGAACGTGAAGATGCTCGACGTGGACGTCGCAGCGACTATGCTGGTCGTGAAACCCAATTGGCGGCTGCTCTTGCAGACAGACAGGCACAAACAATGCCCACAATGGCCAATCTTCAAGCAATGCAAAGTGCTGGCCTTAATGGCATGTTCAACAATGCTCTCAAGCTGGGCACCAACACTGATGTAACAAATTGGCTTGGCAGCATTTTTAAAGGTGGTTGATAATGGACACTCTTGAGCAAATGATGGGGGGCAACCCCGGTGCTTTCTTTGAGCGCCAACAACAATGGAATTCAGAGCAGCAAAGACGTCAAGCCGATCTTGCTTCTGTAATGCAGCAAACCAGCCAAAGAGAGCAGCTTCTTCCTTTGGACATTAAACAGCGTCAGGTAAACATTGATGCGGATGCAGCACGTCTTCCCGGTATTCAAGCCGACAGTTCTATTCGTTCTCGGCAGAACAAGAAAGAAGACCTTTTGTTTGATGATGAAATGAAAGCCCATATCGGTAAACTTAAAGCCGAGGAAGCAAAACGCTATGGCGAGCAATTAAAGGGTGCTGCCGATGCCTATGCCCAAGCAGGGGCCTATCTACGCTCTGCTGGGTTAAAGGACAAGCCCTCGGCAATTGCTGCTGCCAAACAAATTCTTGGGCCATATTGGAGAGAAGAACTGGGTAACTTTGAAATTAACAATTCAGGACTACCCGGTGCTGCTGGTGAGACTGGAAACTATGGCGACGTTTTCGGTGGCATTCTAAATAATTTGGGCTCTCAAATGGGAGAAGCTAATGCAAAATATAGGCAACAGCTTGAACTCTTAGATATTAAGAATCAATTTGCGTTGAAAAAGCAACAGGAAGAATTTGCTGCAAAGGATAAACTGGCTCAATATCAAGCGGGTGTGCGTACTGCATTGGCTAAAATCACTGCCAACAAAGACCCCAAGACATATGAGCAAGCTGTTATTCAACTTCGTCAAGCTCAGATGGAAGCAATGTCTAGTGGAGACACTGAGAAGTTTAACTTCCTGCAAACTGAAATTGACAAGATGATTGCTCTACAACATGGTATGGCAACTGCGGCTGCAGGTGCCCGTAAAGAAGGCACCATTGATCCAGCCGCTGTGTCAGGTCTACCTAAAGTTCCTGCGCAGCCAGTCCCACGCCTTCCGGCTCCAGAGCCACCAAAGGCTCCCGCCCCTGCAGCTAGCTCCCCGCCCATTCAAAACAACCCTAAAGCAGCTCCCTCTTCTGGGAGTCCCGCACAAGCACCTAAACTTGTAAAGATGCTTTCGCCCGGAGGGGAAGAGTGGGAAGTTCCGTTTGAGAAGCAGAAGGAAGCAGAAGCCAAGGGATGGAAAGTTAAATAATGACAGACGAAGAATTTGCTGCTAGCTTGGGAGCCAAGCGCTCTCAAGCAGATTTGGACAATGATTTTGCCAAAAGCCTGGGGGCAAAAAAAGCAGAGGGTACCACTTCCCTTTGGGAAGATATTAAAACGCCCATTGCTGGCTCATTAAACACCTTGGACCTTCTGGGGGACATGCTGAAGGCCCCTTTCCGCAATGAAAAGGAAATGAACAAGGCCACAGATGATTTGGAATGGAGACGTCGTGGTCGAAGAGATTGGGCCAACCCCGAAGGGAAGAAACAAACTCTCGGTGGCAAGGTTGCTGGTGCTGTAGCCACTCTCCCCCTAGGTGTGGCAACAATGGGCTTAACCCCCATTGAAACAACCAATATTGCTCTGGAGAGTGGGGAAACTGATAGTAGAGCCCGGGCCGCTGGTGCGGTAGATGCTTTTGGCAATGCCATTGGTATGGCTATTCCTTTTGCTGCTCCTGCTCTTGGCCCAGTCACTAATACAGTGCTTGGCTTTGCAGGCAATGCTGCTCAGGATGCCATTACCAAAGACATTATTTCACGTAAAATCTTACAGACACCACAAGCTCAAAAAGCTTTAGCTCCTACTGCGGAAGATGCAGTTGTTGCGGGTGTTATTGGCGCTGGTATGACAGCGGCCACACAAACCTGGAAATCTCCTACAAGAAATGATTTTGATGCCAGATTAAACGCTCTGGCAGAAACCAAGAAAGCAGAAGCTGCGGGTGACACACGTGTTTATGTGGACAAGGCTGGCGAAGCCACAGTGGGGCCATCTGTACGTATTGAAGAGTCTCCTGAAATGGTGGCTCTCTTTAAAGCACTGGCAGAAAAGAAAACAGAAGAAGCCAAAGGCACCTTCTATGTTGACCCACAGGGCAGAGCCACTAAAGACCTCCCCACACAAATTAAAGAGGACCCTTCAGTGACAGATGCTGCTCGTGACATGCAGCAGCAACGTCTGGAAGACCGTGCCACAGAGCTTGGTAAAGGCACTGGGGAAACAATGGACATGTTCCCTGCTGGTGAGCAGGGTAATCTAGACCTGTCCAGTCCTTTCCGTGGGATGGGGCGTTCACAAGCAGGAGCTATTAATCTTCCTGACATTCTGAAAGCAATGAAGGGGGTTAAGGACCGTGTTGTTGAGCCATATGATTATCTAAAGCTTTGGAAGGGGGCCTTTGCTGAAAATGAATGGGGTCCTGCTCTTGAATCATTAAGAAACCCAAAGAGCCGAGACACAGTGGTGTTAATGTCCCCGGATGATTTTCATCAACTGGCTGCTCGGCGTAGTGATCCTGAGCTTCGAGCCCCTTACACAGAGGGACTGAGACAAGATATTCGTGAGGGCCTGAAGGCTCGTGATGGTTTACGTGAAATGCCCTATCTACGTGTTGACGAGGATGGTCAGGTAGAAGCTCATGAGGGCCGCCATAGAATGGATGTATTTAAAGAACAAGGGGTTGACCTTGTTCCTGTACGTCTGCGTTCTGCTGGACGTCCTTGGGGAGAACGTGGAGAACCTCTTGCACTTACTCCGCAAGATGCTAAAAACTACAGCCCCGAAGGCAAAGCAGCTTCTAGTATTCCTGCCCCTTCTTTCATTAAAGAGCCAAAGACTCCTACCAATGCCGGCCCCCGTGGATCGCAAAGAGGGGCCATTGACCCCGACCTGCTGACGTTTGGCCTTGCTTCTAAGATTGGACAGCGCCTGCAAAAAGCAAAAGCGCTGGAAGAAAGCATTGGGCAAAAGATTTATCAAGAGCCCACTGACCCCAAACTTGTGGTGGCTGCTGCTCTTAATGAAGGCAAGGATGGAAGAGGTTTTAACAACTTTGAAGCAGGGGCAACGCTTGCCGCTGAAAAGCGTGGCAGTGCCTTAATCAAAGGCGTAAGCCGCATTGTTCAACGTGCAAAGAACATTGCAGAAGATTCCATTCGCACACACGTTTTCCCAGTTGAGAAAAGTCTTCGTGACTTGAAGATTGATGAGATTGGCCAACTTGCCAAGGTGATGAAAAAGGAAATGTTCATTGACCAGAAGTTCAGTATGGACGAACTGGCAGAACTTGGCCTTTCAGAAAAGCAAATGCGCGCATACAACAACGTCAGAACAATGTTTGACGAGTCGCTGCGCGCACAGAATAAGGCAAGAGAAGCACAAGGTCTTCCCATTATTACACCAAAGGAAGCCTATTTAAGCTCTCGTTGGCAAGGGGATTTCCGTCGTGCTGTCTTTGACAAGAAGGGAAGACTGGTTTGGTATTTAGCGGCCACCACAAAGCTAGGGTTAGAGAGACAAACAAAGGCTCTTCTTAAAGACTTTCCAGAACTGTCCAAGAAGAACATGGTGGATCATACACAGCCATCTTTAAGGCACACTGGTAGGGATTTAAACTCTGTTTACACGTTAATGCTGGATGTTCTAGGAAGAGACAACCCCGATGTGCAGAAACTAAAGGATTGGTATGAACAAAATCTAGAGAAAAACACATCTAAAGCTTTTGCCCAAACCAAACACTTCGAGGAAAAAAGCAACATTCGTGGCTTTGTGGGAGATCGTCCTGGCGCCAATCCCCGTAAGGAAGCTATTGACATGTTCCAGCAGCAAATCATGTATTCCAAGAATGCCTTTAAATGGGCACAGCTACAAGAGGCAGGCATTGATTTAAAGACAATCTTTGGTGACGAGAAGCTTCAGGCCCAGCAGCCAAATAACATGCGTTATGCCCAGGACTATTTTAAGGATCAGTTAGGAGCCTCTGACTCTAAAATTGCAAAAGCAATAGACCAGCATTTTAAGGATATGGGCATAAGCCCGAAACTTATTAATGATGGAATTGGTTCAGTGAAAAATCTGTGGATTACCCAGAAACTTGCGGCCTCTTTAGGCTTCATGGCATCCAACGTCATTCAGGCAACCAACGTGCTTCCACAAATGGTATTAATGCAAACGCAATTTGGGGGTAATCCCCTAAACATTTTAGGGGCTATTGGTTTTGCTTTACCCGTAGGTACTGCCATGGCTACAGGCCATGTAACAGGTACGGCCGCTACTGTCCGCAGGATGTTTGGCACACTACCCTTGCCAAATGAGTTTCTGCTAAAGATGATGAAATATGCAGAAGACAATTCAGTGACTGCTCGATCAATCTATGATGAGTCTCCTGTGCAGAACACCTTTACGGCAACTGGAAAGCTGTCAAACCTTGCTGGTAAAACCATCAGCACACCAGAAACCTTTCTACGTAGCTTCACTTACCTTGCCTATGCCACACAGCTTAAACTAAGTGGCAAGTTCAAGAATGATTTGGATGTGTTCCGTTTAGCTGAAGAACGCACCAACATTTCCATGGGTGACTACCGAGAGGGGGAACGTGCCCTCATCTTCAACAAGATGGGCACTGCTGGCAATGCCATGAACGTTCTGCAGACATTCCCCATCAACTTCTACCAAAACTACAGTTTAATGAGCAGGGAGGCTTTGAAAGGTAATGTGGCCCCCTTACTTACAATGATTGCGGTTCAGGGTATGGCTGCTGGAATGATGGGCTTACCAGGATTTTCTGATGCTGACAAACTTGTCAACTGGATCAAGGATTGGCTGGCAGAGAACGCCCCCACCTATTGGAACAAGGTGAAGAACATCGATTTGAAGAAAATGATGATTGACACCTTTGGTGAAACTGCTTTGTATGGGGCTCTAAGCACTGAAACGGGTGTGGCAATGACGTCGCGGGCAGCAGCACCGGCTGGTTCTGATATGCTGGCAAACCCTGTGGCTCCCTTCATGGACCTGGGGGAACAGGCTGTGAACATTGGCAAGAGTTTGATAGACCCTGCCGATTCCCAGAAACGAGCGCAGGCCCTTCTGGGCTCTGCTCCTGTTGGTATGCAAGGCTATTTGGAAACAGGCCCTCTGCGGGATGAAACGTCTGTGGAAACTGACAAGGGGCGGCTGTATAAAACACGTGATTTGGCAGAACGCCAAGGAAGTGTTTATAGAACCCCTGAGCAGGAAGCGCTGCGGGCCACTGGCCTACGTAGCCAACAAGAGGTGTTTGAAAAGGACATGGCCTACTCTGCCCGCAAGACAGAGGTGCAAACACAAGCTGTGCTGCGGACCATCCCTGACAAGTTTTATAATGCTGTTCGCAAGAACGACATGGAAACAGCTAGGGAATATATGACTCTTTATGCACAACTGTCTGGTAGGCCCATGACTGAAGAAATGTTCAAGACTCGTATCTTGAAGGAATATACTTCAGCCGCGGATAAAGCCTCTACAAAAGCAACGACAATTGACGGGATGGTAGCTGTCAAGAGACTTCGTGACCTGCTGGCAGAACAGAAGTGATTACCCTCACACAGCTAACCAAGGTTTACCGGGAATCTACTCTACTTAGGTGTGAGAGGTTCCTGGTCCCGCTAATTCAAACAATGTCAGAATTTCAGATAGACACCCCTCCACGGATGAGGATGTTCCTTGCTCAAATTGGTCACGAGAGTGGTCAGCTACGCTATGTGAAAGAATTAGCGTCAGGTGAAGCCTACGAGGGTCGAGTTGACTTGGGAAACACAGCACCCGGAGATGGGGTGAAGTACAAGGGTCGAGGATTGATTCAAATAACCGGGAAGAAGAACTATGCACTTGCTGGACTAGGCCTGGACTTACCTCTCTTGGAAAAACCAGAGTTGCTAGAAGAAGATTTGAATGCGAGTCGTTCCGCAGGGTGGTTCTGGAAAAACAATAACTTAAATTCATTTGTAGATAAAAACGATTTTCGTGGCCTCACTAAAGCAATTAATGGGGGGTACAATGGGTGGGAAGATCGACTGAAGTTATACATCCGCGCCTTGGAGGTGATTTAATGGACTGGGGATTTTTACAAAGACTTTTCAACGAAGATGCTTGGAGACAGAATCAAGTAGCCAAGCTGCCGCCTGCCACAATGAGTGATATGCGTGGGCCTACAATGGAAGATCGTTTCAGCAAACTTCAGAAGCACATGGAAGAAGACTTCAATAAAGAAATGCAGCTTCGAGATTTGTACAGCCGTATTGACAAAGAAGGGAAGGAGTTTGGCTGGCCACAGCCCATGCCTAGAAATCTTTGGGATATATGGATATCCAATCAAATCAAAAGCCAGAGACCTCCTGGAATGATTTAACCAAGAAAAAACGGCCCTCACGGGCCGTTTTCTTTTTTAGGCTTAAAGCTAATTGGAACAACTCTCAGTCCCTCATAGCTTTGCCCTGTTCCTCGCAAATGTCTTACAATACCGCTGGACAAATGTTTGGTCGATGTGTGCATGACAAAAGCAGGATGCTCAATGGGTATGTAGCTGACAACTTCCAACACCACTTCATACTTGTATAGAGGCATCCCTGTTCTGTCAATCCTGGGCTTCCATCCTACCACTTTTCTCCCCCACAAGTCCAAAAGAACTAACTAAGTTGCCGTCATCGTATACTCTAGGGTTTTCAATCCCAGGAGGGCCCTCAATAATCATAAAGCGACATCGAGTAGCCCACTTGGTAGTACCCAATTCAAAATCCTGATCTGAGGAAATTTCAATAGCTTTTCGCAGATAAACTCGTTTTTGAGAGGCCACTAAATTCAACATAGCTTGCATAGTAACGGCAGCAATCTCAGCTTCTTTTCGAGTGTCTGTTTTAATACAGACTACCCCCGGCCTAAGAATCTGTACATCAGACGCCACAACTGCCTCCGTGTCCTGTCCATTCACAAATGTCAACAGGGGCTTCGTCGTAGATGGCATCTTTGTGTTTAATTGCTTCTTCATATGACACTGGGGTTAGGGGTTGTCCTCCTCTAGAGCCGTCAGGGTAGCATGTAAATCCACGGAGCCTCGGAGCATACCTTGCAAGCGTTTCTGTAAAAGCTGCAACTCGATCTGGATTATTTTCCTTGCTACCCCAACTGGGTAGGTTGATGGTGCTACTAATTGACATGTCCACATAGTCCTGTATGTCCGCTTGGAATTTGATTCTTCGTTCATAATCTGTTGCTAAATCGAGCGCCGAATCTATGGATTCCGGCGCAACACCATATCGGTTGATGAGGTCTTGGGCTGTTCCGTCAACGACAAATTGATACTTCCATTTCGTACCCTCTGTAAGGAAACGACGCTTGTAGGCGACGGCAAAGAGAGGCTCAATACCCGTTGTAGTTCCTGCGAGTATGCCAATACTACCTGTCGGAGCAATCGCACGGTATGCGACGGGACGACTGATGTAGAATCTGTCACAATGCTCGTCGGCCGATCGTTTAGATTCATCTCTATATACCTCTAACCATTTGTGTAGCTCTGGAGTTACTTCGTATTTTTG
>JACCDR010306484.1_pt1 | contig 16438 bp, 17 predicted proteins | sample 7446431 | NCBI WGS metagenome assembly JACCDR01 (sample SAMN15323443, study PRJNA562643) | freshwater metagenome | isolation source: river surface water | place: USA:Blue River Watershed | collected 2017-08-17 | reverse complement strand
TTTTTCGAACTTCCCCGCCACAGGCGTGAGTGCGCGCACGATGTCTTGCGCGACCGAAGGTTTTTCGGCAATCACGAGGGTTTTGCTCATTTCAAAGTTCCTTAAAAACTGACCACTACAATTCGTTTCCTCGCGCGCACGCACGCGCGCCCACGCGCACGCACGCACATGCGTACGTATTTAAGTTAACAGAAAAATTCCGTGACCAAAAAATCCCTTGCCAACACCCCCGCGCCCATCAAAGGCCGTCGCATTCAAACCCGTCGTTCAGGCGTGCATGGCAAAGGGGTTTTCGCACTCACAGACTTCGCCAAAGGCGAAACCATCATTGAGTATGTGGGCGAGATCATCAGCTGGAAAGAGGCGCTGCGCCGTCACCCGCACGACCCCACCGACCCCAACCACACGTTTTACTTTCACATCGACGAAACCCATGTGATCGACGCCAAGTACGGCGGTAACTCGTCCCGCTGGATCAACCACTCGTGCAAGCCCAACTGCGAACCTGACGAGGTGGATGGCCGCGTGTTCATCAAAGCGCTGCGCGATATCAAGGCTGGTGAAGAACTCAACTACGACTACGGCTTGGTCATCGACGCACCCATGACGCCCGCGCTCAAGCTGGAATACCCCTGCTGGTGTGGTGCGAAGAAATGCCGTGGCACCTTGTTGTCTTCCACGTCCGAATTTCCAAAGGACGACAAGCCCAAGGCAAAAAAGACCAAGAAGGCAGACAAGTCAAAAAGCAAGTCAGCCAAAGACGACCAAAAGAAGTCGGCCAAAAAAGCCGACAAGGCCAAGTCTAAAAAGGCCTGAGCTGCATGATTTGGCCCGCTGAAGACCTCTGGCTGGCGATGGTTGCTTTGCAGCCTGGCCTGACGGTTGAGGTGCTGCCAGAGATTGACTCCACCAACACCGAGCTGATGCGCCGCGCCCGCGCGGGCCAAACCGAGCCGGTGCTGCTGGTGGCCGAAACCCAAACCGCTGGCCGTGGCCGCCTAGGCCGCCCGTGGCACGGCGAAGTAGGCCATGCCCTGACTTTTTCCTTGGGCCTCATGCTCAAACCCGCCGATTGGTCGGGCCTGTCCTTGGCGGTGGGCCTGTCGCTGGCGCGTAGCCTAGACCCGCAGGGCGCGTTAGGCGTGCGCCTGAAGTGGCCCAACGACTTGTGGGTGCAGCGCCCCCACTCACCCACAGGCTGGGGCAAATTGGCCGGTATCTTGATTGAGACAGCTTTGCCCACGGGCATGAACCACGGCAGCGACCAAGGACGAGCGCAAGGGCGATATTGTGTGGTGGGTGTCGGCATCAACATCGCCCCGCCTGTGGCCGATGGCTTGTCCACCGCCCCATTGGGCCTGCAAGACCTGCAAAGCGGCATCACCGCACCCGAGGCTTTGATGAAGGTGGCCGAGCCTTTGCTGGCCACCTTGCTGGCGTTTGAGCGCACGGGCTTTGCACCGTTGCAAAATGCCTTCAATGCCCGCGATGCCCTGAGCAACTTGAACGTCACCCTGAGCGATGGCCGTCACGGCGTGGCACGTGGTGTGGATGCGACGGGCGCGATGCTGGTGGACACCGACCAAGGCCAAGAGGCCATCAGCAGCTCAGAGGTGAGCGTGCGGCCGGTTTAAACAAAAAGGGAAGAGCAATGAACTCGAAATATTTTTGGCGCAATGTGGTCTATGCCTTGGCTGCCATGAACCTGTTGTTTTGGCTTTGGAACGATGGCCGTTTGAGTTTCTTGGGCCTTGCCCCAAAGCCCGTGCAAGAGCCGCACCGCGTAGAAAACCAAATTGACCCAGAGCTGCTGACGATTAAGCCTGCGGCGTCTGAGGTTTCCCGCTGAAAGCAAAGAAAAAGCCCAACGCACACCACATGCGTTGGGCTCAGCGGCTACCGCAGCGATCAGTTGCGAATCAAGTGATCAAACGCTGACAAAGCCGCTTTCGCGCCCTCGCCCGCTGCAATGATGATTTGCTTGTAGGGCACGGTGGTGCAGTCACCTGCCGCAAACACGCCGGGCATGCTGGTGTGGCCTTTGGCATCCACCACGATTTCGCCAAACTTGCTCAGCTCCAACGATCCCTTCAAGAACTCGGTGTTGGGCACCAAGCCGATTTGCACAAACACACCTTCCAGCTCAATGTGGTGCACCACATCGGTGGCGCGGTCTTTGTAGCTCAAGCCATTGACTTTGCCGCCTTCACCGGTGATCTCGGTGGTTTGTGCATTGGCATGGATGGTGACGTTGGGCAAGCTCTTGAGCTTGTTCACCAACACGGCATCGGCTTTGAGCTGGTCGGCAAATTCAATGAGCGTCACGTGTTCGACGATGCCTGCCAAGTCAATGGCGGCTTCCACGCCAGAGTTGCCGCCGCCAATCACAGACACGCGCTTGCCTTTGAACAAGGGGCCGTCGCAGTGCGGGCAGTAGGCGACGCCTTTGTTTTTGTACTCGGCTTCGCCAGGTACGTTCACATTGCGCCAGCGTGCGCCAGTGGACAAGATGACGCTCTTGGCTTTGAGCACGCCGCCGTTTTCTAAGTGCACTTCGGTCATACCGCCGGTTTGTTCGGCAGACACAATTTTGCTGGCGCGTTGCATGGCCATGATGTCCACGCCGTAGTGATGTACTTGGGCTTCAAGGTCAGCGGCGAGTTTGGGGCCGTTGGTCTCTAGCACCGAGATGTAGTTCTCAATCGACATGGTGTCGTTCAGCTGACCGCCAAAGCGCTCAGCCGCGATGCCTACGCGAATGCCTTTGCGGGCCGCATACACAGCAGCGGCTGCACCAGCGGGGCCACCGCCCACGATCAACACGTCGTAAGGGGCTTTCTCGCTCATCTTCACGGCGTCGCGGGCTGCTGCGCCTGTGTCGAGCTTGGCCACGATTTCTTCTACGCTCATGCGGCCCGAGCCAAACACTTGGCCATTCAAGAACACCATGGGCACGGCCATGATTTGGCGCTCTTCCACTTCTTTCTGGAATGCGCCGCCTTCGATCACCACGGTCTTGACCTTGGGGTTGACGATGGCCATGAGCGAGAGGGCTTGCACCACGTCTGGGCAGTTGTGGCAGCTCAGAGACATGTAGACCTCAAAGTTGAAGTCGCCATCCAGGCCCTTGATGCTGTCAATCACATCTTGTTCCACCTTGGGTGGGTGTCCGCCAGTCCACAACAGGGCCAACACCAACGAGGTGAACTCATGGCCGAGTGGCAAACCTGCAAAGCGCACGCCTTGCGTTTCGCCCTCGCGCACCACGGCAAATGATGGCTTGCGTGCATCGGTGCCCGAGGTGTCGAGCGTGACTTTGTCAGACAGGCCGACGATGGTGTGGAGCAGTTCCCCCATGTCTTTGCCCGTTTCGCTGTCGTCGAGTGAGGCCATCAAGCGGATGGGCTGGCGCAACATGCCAAGGTATTGTTGAAGTTGAGTTTTGAGTGCGTCGTCGAGCATGGTGTTCTCCTATTTCAGGGTGCAGAAAACCTAGGCCATGCGCTTGTGGCACTGACCTGGTGGGTTCAAAGGGTTGGGAAGTTCGTTGAGTACAGCGCACGCCGGTCTTACCAATGTGCGCTGCGCTCAACGACCTGCGCGAGCAGGTGTTGGTTTAAAAATTAGATCTTGCCGACCAAGTCGATGGAAGGAGCCAAAGTCTTCGCGCCTTCTTTCCACTTCGCTGGGCACACTTGGCCTGGATTGGCGGCTGTGTATTGAGCAGCAGTCAACTTGCGCAGTGTTTCAGACACGTCACGTGCGATTTCGTTGGAGTGGATTTCCATGGTCTTGATCACGCCTTCTGGGTTGATCACGAAGGTGCCGCGCAAGGCCAAGCCGTCTTCTTCGATGTGCACGCCGAAAGCGCGAGTCAGCTTGTGTGTGGGGTCGCCAACCAATGGGAACTTGGCTTTGCCCACGGCGGGAGAAGTCTCATGCCACACCTTGTGTGAGAAGTGGGTGTCAGTGGTCACGATGTACACCTCGGCACCTGCTTTTTGGAAAGCGGCGTAGTTGTCAGCAGCGTCTTCAATTTCTGTGGGGCAGTTGAAGGTGAAAGCGGCTGGCATGAAGATGAACACGTTCCACTTGCCTTTGAGGCTGGCTTCGGTCACTTCGATGAACTTGCCGTTGTGGAAGGCTTGGTTTTTGAAAGGCTGAACTTGTGTGTTGATCAAAGACATGTGGTTTCCTTTGGTTGGTTGATAAAAACTATCGAATGAGAAAAACTCATTGACGTGAATGATAGACAAGATTTCTCAGCTTGGTGATTGTTTGTCTCAATGACGCCGATTGAGATAGCCTTGCACAAGACCAACTCTAAGCCATCACTTGGTCAAGATCAGTTTGCCAAAGCGGGTGGTTTGTAGGCGATAGACCTCGCCCAAATGCACGATCTCTAACACGCGCTGGCCGCTCATCAACGTGGTGCTGTCCACGCGCACGGGTGCTACAGGGGTCGTAGGCGCGGTGGCCTGCTGCGCGGCGAGCGTGGCTTTTGGGGTGGGTGCAGGTGCGCGGGTGTTCACGGTTTTTGCGCAATAAAGTTGACCTTGCCCAAGCCTGTGCGTTGCAGGGTGCTGAGTGTTTGCAACACGCGCTCATAGGGCACAGCACGGTCACCACTCAGGCGCACCACGGGCTGGGGATCGAGCGTGGCGGCTTGTTGGGCTTGGGCTTTGAGCGCATCGTCATCTACGGCTTTGCCGTTCCAGTAGACGAGGCCCTGAGCATCAATGTCCAAGCGCACGGGTTCGGCAGGTGGCTGTGGCGCAGCACTGCTGGCACGCGGTAGCGACAAAGGCACGGCGCTGTGAATGGCAGGCACAGCCAAGATGAACACAATCAAAAGAACCAACATCACGTCAATCAATGGCGTCATGTTGATTTCGGTCATGACCTCGTCATCGTCGTGGGCGGATAAGAACGACATCTTCAAACTCCTGCTCGGTCACGCTGACCCACACGCGCACCTGTCACCAAAAAGGCGTGCAGATCGTGCGCGAAGCGGTTGAGCTGACCCAAAATGAATTTGTTGCCCCGCACCAAGGCGTTGTAGCCCAGCACCGCAGGCACGGCCACCACCAAGCCCAGCGCGGTCATGATGAGCGCTTCGCCAATCGGTCCAGCCACGCGCTCCATGCCCACTTGGCCTGAAGCGCCAATGCCGATGAGTGCGTGATAAATGCCCCACACCGTGCCGAACAAGCCGACAAACGGGGCTGTAGAGCCAATCGACGCCAACACTGCCAAGCCCGCTTGCAAGCGTGCGGTGGAGTCGTCAATGGCATTGCGCAAACTCCGCGTGACCCAATCACTCACATCCAAGCTGTCGTGCAATTGTTCTTGCGTGGCGCGGTGGTGCGCCGAGGCTTCATGCCCTTGTTTGGCCAAGCTGTAAAACGGGTTGGTGTCTGTGGTGTGGGCAACAGCGCCATCTAACGCGGCCAAGCCTTCGGCTAAGTTGCTGCTGTGCCAAAACGATTCGACATGCTGTGCCATGCGCTTCAAGCGCACGATGTCGAGCGCCTTCAAGACGATGACGACCCATGACAAAACAGACATGCCAATCAACAGCAATGCCACGATATGGGTGATGACGTCACCTTGTTGCCAAAAATTCAAAATACCAGGCTGGTTTTCCATGACAGTTTCCAAAAGTTATTCCAAAACAAAATTAACGGGGACGTTGAACCACATGGCCTCGGGGGTGCCAAAGCGTTGACCTGGCACAAAACGCCAACGCATGACGGTGCGCAAAGCTTCTTGGTCGAGGCGGTCGTAGCCACTGCTGGCCTTGATCTCGCCTTGTTGTGGTGAGCCATCGGTGGCTACGAACACGCGAATTACCACTTGCCCTTGTTCGTTCAAACGACGGCTCATACGCGGGTAGGCGGGTTTGGGGTTGTTTAAGCCGTGCGCTTCGCTGCTGGGTAAGCTGAAGGCGGGGGCGCCTTTGGCCTGTCCAGGTGGATGGGGTGCCGCCGTCGGGGCTGCATCGACGCTGTGGGCCGTTGGCGCACTGCGGGGCGTGGTTTGCTCAGCTTTTGTCGCAGCTGATGGAGGGGCTGTAGTTTGCGTCACTGCGTGGTGCTCCTGCGCTTTTGCGGGGGCATTGTTCACAGGTGCCAGCACCATTTCCATGGCGGTGCTTTGCTGGTTGTCGATGTCTGTTGTGCTCGGTGATGTCAGCAAGGTGCCGATCACCAACGCATGCAACGCCACCACGCACAACAACACGATGGCGGTGGTTCGTTGTGCGGATGGATGTGCCGATGCATAAGTGAATTGCAGCATCAGGTGTCCGCCCACATGCGCAAGAGGTTGTGATACACGCCTGTTTGCGTGACGGCTTCGGGTATTTCGCCGTATTGGGTGCGCAAGCTCAACAAGCTCATGTCAAGCTCGTACAACAAGCGGCGTTGTTCGTCGCTGCGGACCAAGCTTTCAATCCAAAAGAAGCAAGCCAAGCGTTCGCCACGTGTCACAGGTTTGACTTCGTGCAAGCTGGTGCCAGGGTAGATGACGATGCTGCCCGCAGCAAGCTTGATGCGTTGTTCACCATAGGTGTCAGCAATGGTCAGCTCGCCACCGTCGTAGCTGTCGGGGTCGCTCAAAAACACGGTGCATGAAATGTCGGTGCGTACGCGTTTTTCATGGCTCAACATGCGGATGGAGCCGTCAATGTGCTTGCCAAAATAATTGCTGTCACCCGCGTAGCGGTTGATGCGCGGTGTGTAAATTTTCTTGGGCAGCGTGGCCGAGAAGAAGGTGGGGTTGGCGTTGAGTGCTTTGAGCACCATTTCTCGAATGTTCACCGCAGCATCACAGGTTTGGGGTAATTGCTCGTTGTGTTTGACCATCGCCGCTTGCCGACCCGCCGTGCCTAGCCCTGGCTCCCAAGGGGCGTCTTTGAGCCAAGCGCGGGCTTGGCTTAGCTCTTCGGTTGACAACAAATTCGGCAGGGTCAGCAGCATGCGTGTTTCCTTTGAAACTTAGAACTTGTAAGAGCCCGTCACCTGTACCAAGCGCCCAGCACCCGGCACGTAGTGGCCGCTGTAGAGCTGGTCGGCGTAGAGCTTGTTGGTGAGGTTGCTCACATGGCCTTTGATGGTGAGTTGTTCGTCGTAGCGGTACTCGGCCATGGCATCGGCGGTGGTGAAGGCAGGAGCTTCCCAGCCTGGGTTGCGGTTGGGTGTTTGCGCACCGCGGTGGTTCAAGCCTGCGCCCACACGCCATTGGCCGTTGATTTGGTAGGTGTTCCACAACGTGGCGCTGATGCGGGGGGTGAGTGAAGGACGTGCGCCAGTGCGTTCGTTGTCGCTGCCCGTGGGCGACTTGTAGGCTTCGTCAATGCGTGCATCTGGAATCCACATGAACGAGCCATAGGCTTCCCAGCGGGGCGTGATGCGCCCAGTGAAGTCGAGCTCTAAGCCAGTGGCGTGGCGCTTGCCTGACAACACAGCCACATCGACCAAGGGGTCGGTGTTGCGTTCGTGCAGCTTGGTCGAGCGAAACAGCGCGTAGCGGGTGGTGAAGTTTTTGTCGGCTGAGTCCACCTTGGCGCCCAGCTCTAAGTTGATGCTTTGCTCTGGCGGCACATCGGCATTGCTTGCCCCTAAAGAGTAGGCATCACCCGAGGTATTGAATGAGGTGGCGGCTGAGACGTGGTACGACTCACGATCGTTGGGTTGGAACAGCGCGCCCACGCGTTTGCTCCACTCGCTGACATTCATTTTGTAGTTGGTCAATGTGCCGTTGGTTGCGTTGGCGGCGGGTGCTGCATACGTGTCGTAATGGCCGTTGAGGTTGTCGTAACGCAAGCCCCCTAAGAGTTTCCAGTGGGGCGCAATTTGCACCAGATCTTGCGCGTACACCCCCCACGCGGTGGAGGTGTATTGGTTGTTCACGCGCAAAACGCGTGAACTTTCATTGACCCAAGCGCCGTCATTGGGTGTGCCGATGGTGGTGTTGGGTTTGATGAGGTCGACACCCCCCAAGCCTTGCGCGGTGGTGCGTGCGGCGTACACGGTTTTTTGCTCGCGAGCCACATCAATGCCGCTGAGCAGTTCATGCTTCATGCCCAGTGCTTCGAATTTGGCGCTCAGGTCGCTTTGCATGTACACCGAGTCCAAGTCTTGAATCTTGTTTTGGGTTCCGCGAGTGAGTGCCGTGCTGGGTCCAAAGTTCGACAAGTTTTCGCCCGCAGTCAGACGGATGGTGCTGGCGCGTTGGTCACGCGTGTAAGCGCCACGACGTACGCGGGTGGTGAGTTCGGTGTCGCCATCAAAGCGGTGGGTGTGCGCGAGTGTGGCGTAGGTGGCCGTGCCATCGTTGTAGTCGCTCGCCATGCCGTAATTGCTGCTGGGACGCACGGGCAATAAGGTGGTCGCGCTGGCAGGGCTGGTGCTGGTGGGTTTGATCCACGGTAGCCCATAGTTGATGCCGTTGTTGTTTTCTAAGCGGTAGAGGCTGGCAGTGAATTCGTCGCGTTCGCCAATGCCCCAGCGGTAGCTGCCAGCGAGGCCTTGCTTGTCAATGCTGCTGCCAGCGCCGTTGTTGTCGGCGGTGGTTTTCATGGCACTCACACGCAGCGCCGAGCTTTCGCCCGTTTGCTGGTTGAAGTCGCCCACCACGCGGCGGTGGTTGTGACTACCGATGGTCACGTCGATTTGGTTTTCGTCCATCAAGCGAGGCACTTTGTTCACCATGTTGACGGCCCCACCCGTGGAGCCACGACCAAACAACATGGAGGCCGAGCCGCGCAAGAGTTCGACACGGTCAAGGTTGAACGTGTCGCGGTCATAAAATGCGGGGTCGCGCATGCCGTCTACAAAAATATCGCCCGTGGTAGAGAGCGCAAAGCCACGCAAGCGAATGTCTTCTTCGCCGCCTTCCGCGGCTTGAAAAGTGATGCCTGCGGTTTGTTTGAGCGCGTCTTTGACGGTGTCTAAGTTGCGGTCATCCATCATGCGCTCGGTCACCACGGTGATGGATTGGGGAATATCGCGTAGTTTTTGTTGGCCTTTGCCGATGCTGGTTTCGGTGGCACGCAAGCTGTCTTTGCCTTCGGCCACTTCGGCCTTTTCGCGTACGGTCACGGTGCTGAGGGTGCTCTCTGTTTGCGCGCGAACAAGGCTTGCAAAACTGGCCGCCAACAACATAGCACCCAACGGCAGGAGTTTGGATGGTTGCGTGAGTTGCACATGCGTGGTGCGAGATGCAGGTAGAGACAAGCGGCGTCGGTTGAGCCGCGAACGAGTGGTCGCCATGAGACAAGCTCCGAAAGTGGTCGCCGAACCAAGTCGGCAGTTGTGATCAGAGGCTGGCTACGCGCCCTTGCACGGAGGGCGACAAACACGGGGTTTGTTGGCTGGCCGAAAACTTCAGTCGCAAAATTTTTATGCTTTGCGCCCAAGTGCTGGGCGCTGCGCTTGGTGCGCAGCGCGTGATGCAGGGGTTACTTGAAACCCACGCGGTCCAACATTTGTTGCACCTTGATTTGGTTCATGCCCACGGCGCTGATGGGCACCAGTTCGCTTTTGAAACTACCGCCGGTCATGGCTTTGAGGGCAGGGTTGTCCAGCTTCATGCCTTTGACCACGGGCCACTCGTTGTTGCCATTGGCAAAGTGGTTTTGTGCTTCGGGGCTGACGAGGTATTCCAAAAACTTCACTGCGTTCGCTTGGTTCTTCGCGTAACGCGCCACTGCACCGCCAGCCACGTTCACATGCGTGCCCCAGCTTTGTTGGTTGGGAAACACCACACCCACACGCTCGGCCACCGCTTTGTCGGCGGGGTTGGTGGATCGCATCAAACGCGCCAAGTAGTAGGTGTTGGTCACGGCAATGCCGCACTCACCGCTGGCTACCGCTTTGATTTGATCGGTGTCACCACCCTTGGGTGCACGGGCCATGTTGTCGACCATGCCTTTGAGCCAGGTCTCGGTCGCGGCTGGGCCGAGGTGTTCGGTCATCGCGCCAAACAAGCTCAGGTTGTAGGGGTGCGAGCCAGAACGGATGCAGAGCTTGCCTTTGTTTTTGGGATCGGCCAATTCTTCGTAGGTGTCCACGTCGGCTTTGTTGACCTTGAGCTTGTCATACACCACCACGCGTGCGCGTGTGGACAAGCCAAACCAAGCGGTGCTGCCGTCATCGGTGGTTTTGGCGCGCAGCTGTGTAGGTACGGCGGTTTCCAAGATTTTGGACTTGATGGGCAAGAACATGCCATCGACCTCGCCTTTCCACAAACGGGCGGCATCGACCAACAAAATCACATCCGCTGGTGATGCCGTACCTTCGGCCTTGAGGCGGGCGATGATGCCAGCGTCGTCTGAATCAACGCGGTTGATCTTGATGCCAGTGGCTTTGGTGAAGTCGCTGTACAGCGCTTCGTCGGTGGGGTAGTGACGGGCAGAGTAAAGGTTAATGACCTGCTCGTTGGCCAGAGCTGATGTGCCGAACAAGGCAGCGGCCACAGAAGAAATAGCCAAGGACAAAACAGTGAGTGTGCGGCGCATGAAGCGACTCCAAGTTGAAAAGCTTGGCATGAGTATACATCAAATGCGAATCATTATCATTTGACTTGGGTCAAATGTCCCTGCGAACAGCAGGTTTAGCGGGTCAAACTCAGCTACGGCGCAACGTACGGCTGAGCAAGATCACGGGTAACAAGCCTACCAACACCAAGGCGAGTGATGGCAAGGCTGCTTCTCCCAAGCGTTCATCGCGCGCCAATTGATAGGCCATCACGGCCAGGGTGTCGGTGTTGAAGGGGCGAAGCACCAAGGTGGCGGGTAGCTCTTTCATCACGTCGACCAATACCAGCAGTGTGGCCGCAGCGAGTGGTTTTTTCAGCAACGGCCAATGCACGCGGCGCACCATTGAAAAGCCAGAGGTGCCCAACATGCGTGCGCTGTCATCCAGCGAGGCAGGCACGCGCGCATAGCCGCTTTGTACCGATTGCAAAGCCACGGCCACAAAGCGCACCAAGTACGCCCACACCAAGCCCAGCACTGTGGCGGTCAGCCAAAAGCCCACGCCCGATTGCGGCCACGTGGCTTGCACCCAGCCCACAGGCAAGAGCAAGCCCACCACGATGACTGCGCCAGGCACGGCATAGCCCAAGCTCACCACGCCCGTGGCTTGGCGGGTCAGCCAGTTGGGGTGGAGGCGGGCTTGTGCCGCCAGCAGCATTGCAGCGCCCACGGCGAGCAAGGCCGTCATGCCGCCCAGCGACAAGCTGGTGAGTGACCATTGCATGAACCGATCCCAAGGTAAGTCAGCTGCGCCATTGCCCTGCAGCAAAGCACGCAACATGAACAGCACGGGCAACACAAATCCGCACAACACGGGCAACACGCACAGGGTCCATACGAAGGCAGCAGACAAGCCGTGTAATTTCATAGGCTGTGATTCGCTGCTGTGGCGATCCGCACGCGCACTCGAAAAACGCAAACGTGATTGCGCACGTTGCTCTGCCGCTAACAAAACCACCACCACAATGAGCAGCAAGGTTGCCAGTTGTGCGGCGGCAATACGGTTGTCCATCACCAGCCATGCCTTGTAAATGCCAGCGGTGAAGGTTTGGATGCCAAAGTAGCTCGACACCCCAAAGTCAGCCAGTGTTTCCATCAAGGCCAACGCAGTGCCTGCGGCAATAGCAGGTCGAGCCAGCGGCAAGGCCACGCGCAGAATGCGTCGCGACAGCGGCGCACCTAGTAAGCGGGCCGCCTCCATCAAATGGTTGGCGCGCTCAGACAGAGCGGTGCGTGCCAACAAATACACATACGGATAAAGCGCCAGCGTGAACACACAGGCTGCCCCCCATACATTGCGCACCTCTGGAATGACACGCCCTTCAAGACCAAATGCAGTGCGAATACTGGTTTGCAGCGGACCGCTGAACTGCAAATAATCGGTGTAAGCATAGGCCACCACATAGGCGGGCATGGCCAGCGGCAAGAGCAGCGCCCACTCCAAGGTGCGGCGCATTGGGAAGTCAAACAAAGTCACCGCAGCAGCAGACACGGTGCCCATGCTGATGACGCCCATGCTCACCAAAACGCACAGCAGCAATGAGGTGCCCACATAGTCGGGCAGCACGGTGTTGGTCATCTCAGCCAAGATGTTGGCTGAGGCTTCGTTCCACTGCGCCCACGAAAACAGCACGGTTAAGACGGGCAGTGCCAACAGCAAAGCCAGCACAACCAACACAGCGCGCAAAAACAAACGAGAGCTAAAAACCATGCGGCATTGTAGGTAGCCGCACAGGGCATGGCGTTAATGCATGCGAGATAACGCCCTCTCTACAATGGCGCTATGTTTTTAGATGTCGCCCAGCTCTCGGTCAGTTACCCAGAACGCCCCCGCCCTTCGGTGGACCGCGTGACCTTGGGGCTGCGTGCTGGCGAAATGGGGGTGCTCATTGGCCCCTCGGGCTGTGGCAAAACCACGCTCTTGCGCGCGGTGGCGGGCCTAGAGCGTGCTAGCGCTGGCGAAATTCGATTGGCCCAAGCCGTGGTCAGCAGTGCCTCGGCACATGTGGCACCTGAATCGCGTCGTATTGGCATGGTGTTTCAAGACTATGCCCTCTTCCCGCATTTGAGCGTGGAAGACAACATCAGCTTTGGTTTACACAAACAGCCGCGCGCAGAGCGTGAAGCGCGTGTGCGGCAGGTGCTGGCGCTGGTCGGCTTGTCCAGCAGCGCACAGCGCTACCCGCATGAACTGTCGGGCGGTCAGCAGCAACGTGTGGCCTTGGCGCGCGCTTTGGCACCCAAGCCGCAACTTTTGTTGTTGGATGAGCCGTTCTCTAACCTCGATGTGGAATTGCGCGAACGCTTGGCTTTGGAGGTGCGCGGCATCTTGAAAGAGGCGCAAACCACAGCCTTGTTTGTGACACATGACCAAATGGAAGCTTTTGCTATTGGTGATGTGATTGGCGTGATGTCCGAAGGTCGCTTGCATCAGTGGGACGACGCGTACACGCTGTACCACCGCCCAGCCACCCGTTTTGTGGCAGAGTTCATTGGCCATGGCGTGTTCACGCCAGCGACCTTGCGCGAGGTCAACAACCAGGTCGTGGTCAGTACGCCCATGGGTGATTTGGTCGATGTGGCCGAATGCCCGCTGCCTTGTACGTTTGCTGCAGGTGAGTGCGATGTGTTGCTGCGCGCGGATGACATCGTGCACGACGACGATGCGCCGGTGAAAGCGGAAATCATTCGCAAGTCATTCCGAGGCTCCGAGTTTTTGTACACCTTGCGTTTGAAAACAGGCGAGACCGTGATGGCGCATGTGCCTAGCCATCATGACCATGTGCTCGGGGAGTGGATTGGTATTCGCGCTGAGGTCGATCATGTGGTGACCTTCAACCGTTCATGCCCAGTGAACGGACATGACTTGTGCAACATGCCTTGTGCCGAGTATGAAACATCGCATGAACATGCATCACAGCCAGAGCAACCCATTCACTTTCATGTGAAGCCTGTGGCCTAAGCCAAGGGCGCGCGGTGCGCAAGCCGCGTGCATCAAGCCTGTGTATTTGAAAAACGCACCGTGAACCGCGCACCTGGCATGGGTCTGCCAGGGTAAGCATCGTCTAGCGTCACGATGGCGGCGTGTTGATGTGCAATTTCAAGCACGATGGGTAAACCAAGCCCTGAGCCATCGGCTTCTGTGCCTAAGGCTCGGTAGAAGGGTTGGAACACCAAATCGCGTTCAGCCTCTGGAATGCCTGGGCCAGAGTCTTCCACCTGTAGCACGACCACTTTGCCAAACTTGTCGGCGAGCAAGCGCACCGTGATGACGCCTGGGCTGTCTTCGGCAGAGGGTGTGTAGTTGATGGCGTTGTCCACCAAGTTGCGCACCATTTCTTTAAGCAGTGTGGGATTGCCGATCACGCGCACACCCGTGCTGCCAAGCTCTGCGCCTTCATAGCCAAGGTCTATGTGCTTGTCCATCGCGCGCGGTAGAGAATCTTGAATCACATCGCTGACCAATTCAACCAAATCACAAGGGCTGCGTGCAATATTGGTGGTGCTGCTCTCAGCACGGGCCAATGACAAAAGTTGGTTCACTGTATGCGTGGCGCGAATGCTGGCGCGACCAATGAGCTTGAGTGATTGTTTCAGTTCATCGGCGCTGGAGTCGGCGCGTTGTGCCAAGTCGGCTTGCATGCGCAAACCCGCCAAGGGTGTTTTGAGTTGATGCGCCGCATCCGCCAAAAAGCGTTTTTGAGTGGCAATGGATTCTTTGAGGCGCGTCAGCAAATCGTTGATCGAGGCCACAAGCGGTGCCACTTCTTGGGGCACTGCTGACTCATCGAGTGGGCTTAAGTCGTCGGGCTTGCGCAGGCGAATGCGCTCTTCAAGTTTGTTGAGTGGCCGAATGCCACGTGCCAAAGCCAGCCACACCAGCAGCACGGCAAGAGGCAGGATGACGAACTGCGGCAACATCACGCCCTTGATAATTTCGGTGGCGAGAACAGAGCGTTTTTCGAGGGTTTCAGCCACTTGCACGAGCACAGGTTTAGCGCCAGGCATGTCAACGCGTACCCACGTATAGGCCACACGCACTTCAGCACCACGCATTTCATCGTCGCGAATGCGTACCTCACCCGGCAGGCTTTTTTCTTCGTCTGGCGGCAATGGAAAGTCGCGCTCGCCACTCACAAATTCGCCGCGTGTGCCCAGCACTTGGTAGTAAATCAAATCGGCCTCGTCGGCACGCAAAATCTCGCGTGCTGGCAGCGGCAGGTTGAAATACATGCGGGTTTGGTCGCTCTTGACGAGCTGTGCCAAGGCTTGAACGTTGTATTCCAAGCCGCGGTCAAACGGTCGGCCAGCGATGTTTTGCGCCACCAACCACGTCAGAATCAAACTGACAGGCCACAACAACAGCAGTGGCGTGAGCATCCAATCCAGAATCTCGCCAAACAGCGAGTGTTGCTCGCGCCTAAACAGCTTTGCCATGCACGTGTGGTGTGTTTAGCCTGGGATTTTTTCGAGGCAGTAGCCCAAGCCACGCACGGTGGCAATTCGGATGGGGCCTTTTTCAATCTTTTTGCGCAGGCGGTGGATGTACACCTCAATCGCGTTGTTGCTCACTTCTTCGCCCCACTCGCACAGGCGCTCGACCAATTGGTCTTTGCTCACCAAACGGCCGCTGCGCTGTAGCAGCACTTCGAGCAAGCCGAGTTCACGTGCAGAGAGTTCGACCATCTTGCCGTCGATGGTGGCGACACGACCTGTTTGGTCGTACACCAGCGGGCCGTGTTTGATGGACGATGAGGTGCCACCCATGCCGCGACGTGTGAGGGCGCGCACGCGGGCTTCAAGCTCTTGCAGGCTGAAGGGTTTGGCCATGTAGTCGTCAGCGCCGTAGTCCAGACCTTTGACGCGCTCTTCCACGCTGTCTGCTGCGGTGAGGATGAGCACAGGGATGGACGAGCCGCGTGAGCGCAAACGCTTGAGCACTTCCAGGCCATGCATTTTGGGAAGGCCCAAATCTAAGATGAGCAAATCAAACTCATCTGTCGTCATGAGCGCGGCATCTGCTTCGGTGCCACTGGCCACGTGGTCAGCAGCGGCACCCGACGCACGCAACGTGCGCAACAGGCCGTCGGCCAAGACCAAGTCGTCTTCTGCAATCAGGATGCGCATGTGTTGTCTCCAGCTTGGTTCGCGTTGTTAGAAGAATTAGGTAAGAGATTCTAGGCTGGAGTAACCACCCGCATAGGCTTCTAGACCTAGGCTAACTACGGTGGCCACGTCGTTTCCCACTTCTTGACGAAATTCCGCCTCGGTTTGCGCCACGGCTTGTTCAAAAGCGCGGAGCCAAGCCAAGCCCGTTTCGGTGAACACAATGCGCCGTGCGCGCGCGTCTTGTGGGTCGGGCGTGCGCTGCACCAAACCCCACGCTTCGCATTGGGTGACGAGGTCGCCCATGGCTTGTTTGGTCATGCCAGCGCTGGCGGCGAGGTCGATCAGGCGCGAGCCCTCTAGACTGAGGTGACGTGTGATGTGGATATGCGCGGCGCTCACCTGTGCGCGGGCTGCGAGGTTGGACAGGGCCAACGGCACGTTTTCGTTGTGCGCCATCAGGTGCAGCACGCGCGCATCAAAGCGGCGCATGGCGTGGCCGAGCAAGCGGCCCAAGTGGATTTGTCGCCAGTCTTGTTGGCTGGAAAACGTGGGGGATGAAGCCATGCTTATATGGTAAGGCAAACTGACCAAAAAAAGTGTTTACAAGTTTTGACTTTGCGGTAAAGTACTGATCAAGCATCCAGCTGTTGATAAATGCAGTAGCTGGACATTCTCGGTAAGCCCTTGATTTCACGGAGATTTCTCATGAACAACAAATCCATCGTCGCTGACAGCGAAAAAGCAAAAGCCCTGCAAGCCGCCTTGGCTCAAATCGAAAAACAATTTGGC
>JACCDR011219257.1_pt1 | contig 16440 bp, 11 predicted proteins | sample 7446431 | NCBI WGS metagenome assembly JACCDR01 (sample SAMN15323443, study PRJNA562643) | freshwater metagenome | isolation source: river surface water | place: USA:Blue River Watershed | collected 2017-08-17 | reverse complement strand
TATACTGCTGGTGATTTTTTAACCGCAGAAATGGAAGGGGATCATCTACTTCGTATTGCTAAATTAAATAACTATTTAATAGCAATGGGTAGTACAAGTATTGAATACTTTTGGGATGCTGGTAATGCTACTGGTAGCCCATTACAACGAAATGATACACCAATTAAACTAAATCGCTATATAGCTGGTTTTGCTCAATTTGGTAATGATTTATTTTATATTGGACTTAATGATGGTGGACAACCAGACGTTTATCGTTTAAAAGATTTTAAGATTGAATCTATTGGCACACCATTCATTAGTCGTTATTTAAATGAAGCCACAAATGGAATTGCTAATTGGCGTGGAGTTGTAGTTGCATTTAAAGGTCACACATTTTATGTACTAAATGCAGGAACTGCTCGTACTTATGTGTTTGATGTGGAATCAAAACTATGGGCGAGGTGGGCTTTTCAAAGTCAAAGTATATTTGATATAAGAGTGGCAGCAGGTACAGTTAGTGATGTAGCAGCTACACCATATTTTTCTATCGGTGCTGACAGTGCTTTATATAAGTTTTCTGATAGTTTATATCAAGATAATGGAACTAATTTCACTTGTATTATTACAACAGAAAATAATGATTTTGGTGTATTAAATCGAAAGACAATGAGCAGAGCTACATTTTTAGGGGATCGCCCCCCTGCTTCCGCTAACATTACATTACAATGGTCTGACGACGATTATCAAAATTACAACACTGGTATAGATGTAAATCTAGATCAAGACATTGCATGTGTACGCCGCTTAGGATCTTTTCGGCAACGTATTTTTAAAATGTCTTTTACACAAAATCAAAATCTACGCTTACAGAGCATAGAAGTAAATATAAATAAAGGACGCTCGTAATGGCAGCAACTACATTCTCTGATGTGACCGGCACACCTATTGTTGCTGCTTGGTTAAATGACGTTAATATGTTTACATACAGTATTGACGCATACACAGGTGTTGATCCTACAGGTGCTACTGACAGCGCCACTGCTATCAATGCTGCTTTAATTGCAGCTTCTGCTGCTGGATATAAAACTGTGCGTTTTACTGGAAACTATACTTGCGCTTCTGAATTAGTGCTTGTTTCTAATATGCGGTATGAAATTACTGGTACACTAACAATTACGTCTTCAGAGTATGGTATACGTATTCCAAATAGTGCTACTAATATTGTTATTGAAGGATTTGGCTTAGGTAAAATTCAAGGTACATATTCACGAAACGGTACGGGCTTAGGCGCGGGTGTATCTAACATTCGTATTTATGGTATGGATATTTCCGGTGCTACAATTATTGGTGCAGGGTACTCCTGTGGTTTCTTTATTGATGGTGTAAATTCATTACATGTAGATCGTAATTATTTCCATGGTAACGGCCGTGGTGCAATTAGTGGCTCACAAGCAGATAATGCTGATTTTATTGTGTATACATCTGATAGCACTGACGTTAATATTGGAGACTATAATCGTTTTGTTTCTACAGCAGTAAGTTTTAATTTAGTTATTTACAATGCCAATAGCTTTACAATTGGATCATGTGAATGTGGTAATGCTAGGGGCGGAGCATCTAATAACAAAGGTTATGGTATTCTATTATATGCTGCTGCTGGTGCTGGTAAAGTTAAAAATGGTAGAGTTAATAAGCCTTATGTACACGACACACAAGGTTCTGGTATTTACTTAGCTGACGTACAAGACACTGTTATTGAATCTCCTATTTGTTATAATATTGCACAAACACAATCTGACGTAAGTATTCCTGTTGGTGGTGTTGCAATCAATGGTGGTTATCGTAATAAGATTAACAATCCTATGGTTGATACTTCTGGTAGCAACGGTATTGTTATTACTACACCCGCAGCAGATGCAGGATTAGATACTGGAAATAATGTCAATGGTGGGCGCGTGCGTAATTGCACTAAATATGGTTATTACGCGCGTGGGGTCACAGACTATATTTCTTTTTTAGATATTAATGCCACAGATTGTGCAATTAACTTTTATAGTGATTCCGGTGCTACTACAGCACGTTATATGAAAGTAACTGGACAAGTTTCCTTTTCAAAGACAGGTACTTCAGGTGCTCGTTTTGAAAATGTTTCTAATAGTTACATTGATTTAATTTCTGTTAAAAATGCACAATGGGGATTAATTGTTAACTCTGGTGATGGTAACGTAATTCGTGGTGTGTATACAGATAACAGTACTGACACAGCAAATACTTACGACGGTGTTGTTAATTCCAGTACAAATACTGAAATTAATATTAAGAGCAAAAATACTAGTTCTACCGGACAACGATATGGTTTATGGAATGTAGGTAACTATTGTAATATCCATGATTGTGATTTAACACGAAATCAAACTGATGGTATTAGACAAGATGGTTCTGGTGTTACTAGAATCGGTAATAAGCTTAGTACTTCGGCTACTCCTGGTAGCACAGATGGCGGAGTTACATTATCCTCTGGAACTGTTACTGTAACTACTGATGAAGTACGTACAGGAGATAATATTTTATTACTTTGTATAACTGCTGGTGGCACACAAGGTATTGTGCGTGTAGGAACAATTACTAATGCAACAAGCTTTGTAATAACAAGTTCTAGTGCAAGTGACAGTAGTTCTTACTTATGGAAAATTATACATTAAATGGCTAAGCTACCACCAATTCCTGTAGGAGTTCCACCAGGTCATTCTTACTGGAACGACTGGTATGAAAAACTACGTAATTTAATTAATAATGCATTACCTAATCATAATGATTTATTAAATATACAAGGTGGTAGTGCTACAGAAAGATACCATTTAACAGCAGCACAACATTCTGAAATAACAGCTAATAACTGGAACTACGTACAACTTACTAGTGATTTTACTACAAATTCTACAACACCTGTAGATATTACTGGCTTAAGTTTTACTCCTGCTGCAAATAAAACATATATGGTAGAAGCTATGTTATTAATGCGTACAGATAACGCAGCAAAAGGACCACAACCAGGAGTTGCCTTTCCAAGTGGTTTGAATGATAGCACATTTAAATTAACAGCAACGGATACAACAAGTACTGAAGTATTATTAAATTCTAATTCAACAGGTACTTTAAATATCACTAACACTGGTTTTCCTGACACAACATCAAGTTATCCAGGAACTTTAAATTGTGTATTTACAACAGGTGCGTCACCATCTGGCGACTTTAAAATGAGGATGTCAGCACAAACATAATGAATAAAATTAAACAGAAACTAATTGACTGGCTTGCAGACCAACCAATGATCTATACAACTAAAGGTCATGTGTTTGAATCTAATTTAAAGCACGCTGTTACGTGGGAAGACCATGAGGATTATACTAAAATGATCGATACATATTTTGACGAAACCGGAGAAATTGTTAAACGATCTGTACACGTTATGGGCAGGAAACCTCTGGAACTGTTAGCCCAACAACCCATTTAAGGAGATAATATGGCTAATGCACAAGCCGTGGCAACAAGTTTCAAAACAGAGTTGCTAAACGGATTACACGCTTTCAGCACTACAGTAACTCGTGGTAGTACTGCTGCTGATACTTTTAAAGCCGCACTATATGTAACTACTGGCTCAGTTGGGGCTGCTACTACAGCCTATAGCGCAACTAACGAAGTATCTGGCTCTGGTTATACAGCCGGAGGCATCACGTTTACTTGGGCTGCACCAGCAGCTACAGGCACTACAACTTATACTACGCCTTCAGCAGCGTTGTCATATGGTACTGTTACTCTTGCTACAGCTTTTGATTGTGTTCTATTATATAATTCTACACAATCAAATCGTGCAGTTGCTTCCTACACCTTTGGATCAACTACAGTAACAGCAGGTACATTTACAATTAATATGCCTACAAACGATTCTTCAACTGGTCTACTTCGTTTAGCTTAAGGATTAAATCATGTCTAGTAATTCATGGAACCAAACTCTAATCACAGCACAGGGTGACGGTACAGCTTTAACTAACACTACTACAGCAACTTCTATTCTTCCTGCGGCAGCTAAGTTTACTATGCCTGCCAACTACTTGAAGATTGGTGATGTGTTTCGTGTTAAAGCTTCCGGCCGCATGTCTACTGCTGCTGCTACTCCTGGTACTTTAACACTGGATGTACGTTCAGGTAGTTCTACTGTTATCTTTAACGGTGGTGCATCAGGCACACTAGCTACATCAGCATCTAACCTAACATGGGAAATGGAAGCTTATCTAACAGTACGAGCTGTTGGTACTTCTGCTACTGTTATTGGTACTGGTAAACTTATATCAGCCGGCCTATCTGCTACTACACCTATCATGTTAATGCCTACTTCAGCACCTGCTGTGGGTTCTTCATTTGATAGTACAACGTCTTTTGTTATTGATCTGTTTGCAACATGGTCCGTTGCCTCAGCTTCTAACACAATCACGCTACATCAATTTGAACTTGCTCTATTAACCTAATATGCCTTGGTTTGGTGCTAAAGGGGCTAAACCCATTCCTGCACCACCACCGCCAGCGCCAGCTAGCGATCTAGAGCAGGATTGGATAGATCGTTCCACACTTTCGGGTGTGGAAATGGCATTTGCATGGGAAAATGCATCTACATATTTTGGTAATCCAGCATATGTGCATCCTGGTTCTACTAATGTAAGTTGGTATCCTGATGATGGTATTTTAGGTAAAGGTTGTCTTAATTTTATGATGGGTGCCAGTGCTGGCGCTGGTAACAGCGACGCGTGGCATTATTATCATGGTGATGCCGGCACGGATTTAATTTGTATTCAATTTCGTGTTAAATTTGGTCCTGGACGATTTGTAGACCGTACAGGTACTGGTGGCATGAAAGTAATGATTCATGGTGGCTATAATATTGGTAATCCATCTTCTAGTCGAAGCCATGTGTCAAATGAAGAGGTGTTGCAATTTTATGGTCCCCGACATAATGTAGGTGATAACACACTTGTATCTTATCGTGACCTTAGCCAAGGTGGGCTAGGTGGTGCGGCTGAATGGTTTGATGGTGGTCGATGGGATGGTGACTATCAAAATGCTGTAGATAATGGATCAGGTATATCCGATCCATTAGAACGCTATTGTCAGTATGATCCTACAAAAACAGATCAACTTTCTAATGGTGCGGTACAACTATTAGAAAATAGATGGTACACGATACAAATAGAAAGACAAATTGTTACTCCTGGCGGAACTACAGGTAATATTTGGAGAGTACGTTACGCTAGTGAATTTGACTCTACATGGACAACACTAATTGATTTAACAAATGTGTTGATGCCACAAAATAGCAGTGATCCATTAGATTTTACTAGTAATGGTCCTAATGCTATATGGTTATTAGGATACATGACTTCTTCTGGTGCTGTACCCAGTGGTTGGGATTCATTTCAACGCTACGATCAATTAATTGTTCGTCGTGGGGCAGTAATTCCTATACCTGCTCCGAGAGTGCTTCCAGCATACACAAATCAAACAGTGAATGCTTGGACAGCTATGGGTCTTGGGACTCGGCTAAGCTTAGTTGATCCAACACCAACTCCTGCCGGTAATCAAGGTCCAGGATCAAAGACTAATCAATGGGGTAGCTATGTTCTGGATATTCCTAAGTCTGAGGCTTGGATTGTAGCGGGTGGCGGACATAGTGCTTATGCTGGTAATGAAGTAGATAAGATAAGTTTAGAAGTAGAGTCTCCCGCATGGGAGGAAGTTCGTGGACCAACGCCAGCAGGTAGTGTTACAGACAGTAATCCTTATGCTGATGGAAGGCCAGCTTCATCACATTTATACTACAGCCAATTATGGGATAATTTAGTAGGTACTGGTAGATGCGTTCGTATTGGTGGAGCAAGATGGCAAACAGGTGATACTATTTCCCGTGTAGATGTATTTAACAGAAATACAGGGGATTGGACAGCATCTGGAACACATCCATCTATCCCAAGTGAAGTTTCTAACACTGGTGCTTTACAACAATTAGCATTATGTCGTGATCCACGCAACGGTAATATATACGCATTTGGAAACAATTACGTATTTACTCTAAATGCTGCTTTAACTGCTTGGTCACAGAAATTAACTGGCTCTGGCTCAAATCCATACGGTGAGCGGATGGCTACAGCTTTTGATACCAAGAGACAGAATATTCTTTGTGTTGGTGGAGATAATACTACATATCCAGGTAGACATGTGTACGATCCAGATGCCAATACAATGACTACTATTACATTTACTGGTACTGGTGCAGCTTCTCTAGGAGCAAACGTAAGTGGCGCGGGCCTACATTATATTGAGGCATTAGATTGTTTCTTACTTTGTAAAGGTACTTCAGGAGCACCTATTTGGAAAATTACATATGTTAATTCTACAACTTATGATGTAACGTCTTTATCTATTACTGGTGCTTCTCCACCAGCGCATTTAAGAAATGAAGCTCACAATCAATTCTTTTATGCCCCACGTCTAAAAGGTGTATTCTATCAATCTGACTGGGATCAGCAGATGTATTACATGCGAATCGAGACTTAAATGGCAACGCTCAATGACACTGCGAATGGTTCTAATGATGCCAGTGGTACAGTACTAGCTACTGATGATGCTCTTAATGTTACTGCTGGTGATCTAATTGTACTTCTCGCAAAGTGTGAGGGAGCAACCACAACTGTAACAGGCTCAGATGGACAAGGTAATACTTATTTAACAGCTAGAGCTTTCTTAGAGCATTCAAATGGCGACTTATCAGGAGCTATTTTATATGCAATAGCTAGCTCTACTGGAACCATTACTCCAACAGCTACGTATGGTGCCGCAAGACCATTTAGAATTGTTAGTGCCTATTCGTTCTCACTGGGTGCTGGTAAAACTGGATGGGCTCTTGGTAATACTAATGCAGCACAAGGAACAGCAAGCACAGCTTTAAATGCGGGTGCTGCATCTGCAACTGACACTGGTGTTGCTGTAGCTGCGGGACATTTATACGGTTCTCGCGTTTTAACTGCCGGTACTGGTTGGACTATACCAGCAGAATTTAGTAGTAGTGCTGCGCAGGTATCTGAGTATCGTTTAATTACTGGTGCTGGCAGTATTACTGGTGATGGTACACTGTCAGGTGTAGTAGATTGGGTTGCACAAGTTGCAATCTTTACTGAAACATCAGGTGTTGCTACTCTAGTTAAAACCAAGGACTTAAGGCAAGTTGGACCAGGAATCGGTCCAGGACAACTTAAATTTGCTAAAGCTCCAAGAGCTGTTGTTTCACAAACAAATGTAGATGTTACTTTAACAGGAGCATCTGTAACTGTTAGTGCTGGTACGGTTATACCGTCAATAGCAGAAGTGCTTAGTGGAACTAGTATTACTGTTTCTTCAGGGGCGTTAACTTCTGCCGTATCACAAGCTATTAATGGTAGCGCAATTACTGCTACAACTGGTGTATTAGCTCCTGGTGGTCAAGCAAGTATTACTGGAATAGCTGTATCAGTATCATTAGGTACTGCAACAGCAGCAGTTACTCAAGCTATTAGTGGCAATTCTATTGCTGCTAGTGCAGGTACATTAACAGTAGCACAACGCCTTTATGGTGTGATGAAAACATTTGGTCCTGGTAGTGTTGGTCCATTTAATAATGGTCAATTTATCAGAGCGCCAAGAGGTTTTTCAGCAATTAATCCAAATGTTGCTGTTAGCATTACAGGTTTATCTGCAACAGTTTCGGCTGGTACATTAACTGAGGTTGTTACTCAAAGTCTATCTGGTAATTTAGTAACTTTCTCACAAGGAACAGTTACAACAGGTAGTGATGTTGCGGTAAGTATTACTGGTCTTGCAATCACTAGTGCTATTGGCACATCTGTAAGTTCAATTACAGAATCTATTTCTGGACAATCTATAACGGTGTCCACAGGTACATTAACTGAAGCTATTACAGTTGCTCTAACTGGCGGTAGTATAGCTTTTGGATTAGGTACAGTTTCTCCAAGTGGAGGCGTAACAGCAGCAACTATCACAATTAAAGCAGGTAGTTGGCTAAGATATAAAGCTATATAAGGAGAAATTATGGATGGTTTATCAGATGGGGGAGACTCCGGTTTTGGTGATGCTGGTTTCGGTGGAATGGGCACTGGCTTCGGTGGTGGTATTGGAGACGGTGGTTTAGGTGCCGGTGTTGGGTTTAATGGCGATGGTAGTTTTGGTGGACTTGGGCTTGGAGATGCTTTTGGTGATGCCCAAGGCGTTGATGGCCTTGGTTCATTAGGGTTTGGAGGTATTGCACTATCTGATATTGGTATGCCAGATATGGGTAGCTTTGGTATTGGCTCAATGGGCCTATCATCAGATGGACCTTCATTTGGACAAGGCGAAGGGCTCGGTTCTTTTGGATTTGGTACTCCAACGACAGATGAAAACGGAATGCTCGGTAAGCTATCAGGTAAACTATTGTCTGCTATTATGGGGCATATGGGTATTCCTTCTATGGCATCTCAAGCAGCTATTGCTGGTTTGTCAGGTAAAGGTCCTGTAGGTACTGTTAATGGTGCTATTAATGGAACTCTTGGTATGCTAGGCTCAGCATTAGGTGGTCCTTTAGGTGGTCTTGGTTTAAGTGCATTAGGTGGTTTTATGGGCGCTAATTCTACTGGCCCTGGTGGGCAAGCTGGTCCTACAGCTAATGGTGGTAACAGTGGAGGTAGTCTATGGGATACGCTTCCAATGGGACTAGCTTCATTATATATGAATAACCAAGCCGGTAAAGGTGTTGGTAATATGCTTGGTGGCTTACAAGCCCTCTACAGTCAAGACTCACCTTATGCACAAGCTATGCGCCAACAACTGGCTCGTCGTGATGCTGCATCCGGCCGCCGTAGTCAATATGGACCTCGTGAAGTAGAACTACAGGCTAAATTAGCTCAAATGGCTTCCGGCCAAATTCCAGCTATGACTAATCTAATGCAAATGCAGAATGGTATTAGAAATACTAACATTAACACTCTATTACAATTGTATAAGGGTGCAGGTGGTATGAGTGGTTTAAAAAGTGGTTTTAATGACTTATCCAGTGGCTTACAAGGTCTTTGGAATAGTGGGATCACTTCTGGTTTATCTAGCGGAAACTTACCTATGGATATGTCAGGATTTACTCCACAAATGGATAATCCATTCCAATCCATTGATGATGGTGGTATTGGTGGTGGAATCTGGGGAGGCTAATAATGGCTCAATTAACAGCACAATATCCAACTAATTTAGAGGCAATGTTTGCTAGTAGCTCTCCGCTTCTGGCAGATATGGCTATGCGCCAATTTAATACAGCTCAAGGCAATGAGACACAAAACATGGCTCTTGCTAAGCAACTGTATCAGCAAAGTCAAGAACTACATCCTTTAGAACTACAACAAAAGAATTTACAGAACTTAACCAGCCAATCACAATTACCTGGTATTCAAGCTGACTCCGCTTCTAAGGTTCTCAAGACTGATCGTGAATTACAAACACAATCTGGTACAATTGATACACTTAAAGCTAAGCTTAAGGCTGAAGCATCTGATGCTGATTTAAAAATTCTTAATAACTTAGGTACTACTTTATCTCAGGCTGGTGCTATGGGTGCACAGAGTGGCGCTGTACCATTACAATTTCTAAGTAAGCTCCCCAAAGAGTTTCAGCAGTTTGCATCTAGTCCTGCTAAGCTAAAAGAGATTGGTGATGCAATGCTAGCTGCTAGTTCTGAACGCCAAGCTGAAATGGCTAAGGTTGCTGCTCAAGGACAAACAGCACGCGATGTTGCAAGTATCCAGGGCGATACACAGAAATCCTTGGAAAAAGCCCGCATTGATGCTGGTAAATATGCTAATCACAACAAGCAGTTCCAGATCATGCAGGCATTAGCTAAAGGTCCAGACCAAGCTGCTGTTATCTATGCTCAGTTGGCTGAAGAAGCTGCTCAAGAAGCCGCTCAAATGCCACCAGGACAAGAGCGCAATCAACTACTGTACATGGCAAACACATACTCACAAATGGCTGAACAGAACAAACAACAAGCACTTGCTAAAGCTGCGGCTGCTGCTAACGAAGCTAATCGTGGTAAGCCTGATCTTGGTGGATTTGACATTAAACCAGTTAACCCTAATCCATCAGTGGTTCCTACACCTGGCGTTAGTGAGCCAGGTAAGCCACAATCAATTGGTAATTTTAATTCTGCTGATGAAGTTAAAGCCGCTTTTAAATCTGGTAAACTTAGTAAAGAAGCGGCTGTAAAAATTCTTCGTGAGAAGTACGGGATGCAATAATGAATGCTAATGAGTTTCTAGGTTTATCTGCTGAAGGTTTTCTTGATGATGAACCAGATGCAATGGAAAAATTCAAAGTTGCTTTAAAGCAAGGCTTTGTTGCGCCTGGAAATACCTTAGACCGTGCTGTCACTGGCGCTGCACTTGGACTACAACATTTAGTACAAGGTCCAAACGCAGAAGGTGATAAATTATATCAAGAACTTCAGGATAGAATTAAATCTCGTAATCAATGGGCTAATCCAGATAATGTTAAAACGGATATTGGTACTGGTATTGCGGGTACTTTAATTAATACTCCACAAAACTTACTTACATTTCCATTAACAGCTTTTGAGACTGGACAACGCTTCCTTGAAAACGGAGAAACACTATCTAAAGCTGTTAAAGCTACTGGTATACAGACTGGGGCTAACGCACTAACTGCTTTATTGCCACCAGCATTAAAGGGCTCTGTTCCTATCCGTGCTGCTACAGGAGCAGGTATCAATACTGCTCAATATTATGGTACTCAGAAAGCATTAGAGTTTTTATCAGATACAGCAGAAAACAAGCAGGAAATGGAACCTACTTGGGAAGGTGCTGCTAAAGCTGCTGGTGTTGGCGCAGCTATGGGTGTTGGCTTAGGAAAGTCTAAGGACAAACCAAAAGCACGTGTAGAGCCAACATTACCTGTTAAAGCCGAAGAATTCTTACAAACTGGTGAAATTAAACCTCCTATTGAAAATACTGCTCAAATGGAGTTACCAGACTCTGCAATGATTCAAGCACCACAATACGGTGTTCATGAAGGGGTCGGGCGTGTGGATGAAAATGGTATGCCTGTACGTGCTGATATTTCTATGGAAGCACAGAACTTGCAAAATCCGTTACAAATGAATTTGTGGGGAGATGAACTAGGTCCAGGGCAAGGTGCTACTAGGGGCCTGACTGATGCTTTAGATCAACTACCTAAAGGTATTCAGCGTAATATTGCAATGAAGCAGTTAGGCAAGAACGCGTCTGAATTAACCTCACCAGATTTAAATGCTGCTAAATTTGAAGCAGACAATGCTTTACAACCACGAGAAGGTCCTTTTAGTCTTCCAGAATCACAACGTGGTGCTATCAACATGGAAATGTTTGATCCAGCATTTGAAAAGATTAAAGAACTTGCTAACGGAATCACACTAAAGATTCGTGGAAGTGAAACGGGACCTTATGTCACAGCATATAAGGATGGTAAGACTATTGGTGAAGTTGCTGCTGAGGCAGTAGATTACGCTAATCCTACACCACGTTCTAACATGGAGTCTGCTGGCACATGGGTTGCTAAAGACCATCAGCGACAAGGTGTTGCTACAGAAATGTATAAATTCCTTGCTGAAAATGGTAACGATATAGTTCCATCTAAAGCACAAATGGCTGGTGGTAAAGCCTTATGGGAAGGTCTTGAAAAGAAAGGTATCTCTGAGTACAAACGTATTGGTCGTAGTCAACGAGGTGGTGTAGACCTACATGAAATATCTGAAGGTATTACTAAGTTCTTTAAACCAGCTAAGACTCCTGTGGACCATATGGCTAAACAGCCAGGTATGGGTGTAGACGGTAAAGACCTTATCTTTGTTCCTAAGTCTGGTTATGAAGTTCTGGACCAAATTAAAGGTGAAGCAGATGGTCCAAAGCTGTTTACAAATATGCAGTCTGGTATCATGCATGCTTCAGAAAAAGGTAACTCTACTCTAGTTAAGACTGCTGGTCAATGGCTACAATATGGACAGCGTGTAGGTGACTGGGGTGTACGTAATGTTGTACAACCATTAGAGAAAACATTATCTAAGTTCTCTACTAATGAAATGATTCCTTTAATGGAAGCTCTTAAAGAGGAAATGTTTGCACGCAAGCAAATGACTCCTGAAGAACTGTCTGCTAGAGGCTTAACAGCGCGACAAGTAAATGCTTATCGTGAGTTACGTCAAGTACAAGCGGAAGCACTAAAACGTCAGAACGAAGGTAGAGTAGCATTAGGTAAAGAACCTATTACTGAACAGAATGCATATCTGTCCTCAGTGTTTACAGGTGATTACCATATTGCTGTAAAAGACGTAGATGGTAAGATTCTTTGGTATATACAACAACCATCTAAAGGTCGTGCTAACCAAGCTATTAAATGGTTAAAGGAAAATATTAAAGACGTTAACCTTGCTCCATTAAAGATAGAGTATCGCCCTGGTATTAAGTTCGGTGATGTACCACGTGATATGATGGGTGCTTATCAGGAAATGATTAAGCTACTTGATCCTAGTGACCCAGCCACTGCTGCTATTAAAGAAGCAATGGAACAATGGGCTACCGAACGGGGTGCTACAGTACTAGGTCAACAGAAACACCATACAGCTAAAAAAGCTAACGTGCGGGGATTTGAAGGCGATCAGCCTTGGCGAACTTCTACAAAAGGATATTTAGCTGAAAAAGTTGGTTTAACTTCATACGCTAAAAGTACTGTCGCAAAAGAGAATGCCTACAACATGGCAAAGGCACAGATACAATATCTACAAAATGCTTTTCGTTGGGCTGGTATGCAGGAAGCTATGTCTCAAATCAAGCCAATGCTCTCTGACCCAGACATTATTGCTAAACAACCTAATAACATTGAAATTACTAAAGCCTATATGCTAAATAATATGGGTGTGAGTAAGAACATGTTTAAAGAGTTTGAGGCATATGCTGCGGAGAATTTAGGTCGATCATCAAGCTTAGTCCCTGGTGTGGTGCGCGATCTTAAAGGTATTACATATGCTATGCAGCTTGGGCTATCTCTTGGTTATTGGGTGGCTACACCACTACAACTAGTAGCTGCTAATCTAGCATGGCATGCTGATCTAGGAATCACTTCTGGTAAAGCACTTAAAGACATCTCTATGTCCATCGTAGATGGTGTAGCAGGTATTGCTAACGAATGGAGCGGTGACGTATCTGCTGGTCATTTTAAAGACCGTGTTCCTATGTCTAAGTTTGGACAAGAAGCTGCACAATGGGCCGAAGCTAATGGTGTCATCAATACAAATCTTTATGACGACAATCGTGGTCTAGGTGGACATAAGCTACTTGCTGCCGGTGAACATGCTATTGGTTGGACAATCTCTAAGCCAGAACAGTTTTCACGTTGGGTAACCTTTGTTGGATTTGCCAGACACTTAGACTCAACTGGTGAGTTTGTAGGACGTAGAGCAGAAATGTTTCAACGTGCCGCTGAACTAACAGACAACGTAGCTACTGATATGCACAGGCAAGCTCGCCCACTTATTGTGGATAAGTTTGGTGCTGCTGGTGAAGGCATGTATATCTATAAAGCACCAGTATTTAACATGCTTAACACGTTAAGTATCTTTGCACGTAAAGCAGCAGATGGTGATGCTAAACCACTACTAACTTATTTAGCAGCTATGGGTGTAATGGGCGGAGTAGCAAACTTACCGTTTGCTTCTGAACTTGACGGCTCATTAGAGTTTATTAAAAACTTTATGGCACAACACAAGCCAGATTGGTATAAGCCATTACAGGGTGTATCCATTAAGGAAGCTATGCTTCGTAATGTCCCTGATGCTAGTGTTGCTGGAACTATTGCTAATTGGGGATTGGCTTCGCAGGTAACAGGGATGAATATGTCAAGCAGATTTAATCAATCTGTTATTGATGTAGAACATCCTTTTAGTGGCGTTGCACCACTTGCGCAAGAAGGTTTGGAGTGGTTAAGTGCTGGTAATGTAGCACTCAATCCAAACAGAGATACAGTGGCTGATGCTATGTACATCAACTCACCACCTTTGGGTAAGGGTTTGTTAGAAAGCTTTCATCCATCGTTTAAGTCTGGAACAAAAGCACAAGATGGATCATGGACTGGTTATCGTAATCCTAATCATGTAACTAATCCAGATACTTATGTAAAGCGTTCTCCTGAGGAGGAACAAGCTAGACTTGTAGGTATGACGGCTCTAAGTGAGGGTAAACGTAGGACTAAGGATTATATAAATAATCAAGAGGCAAAACGTGTAGATACTGCACAGAAGCAATTACTAGAGAAATTCTGGTCTGCTACACAGCGAGATGATCCACAAGCTGCTGCTACGTTTGTTCGTAAATATGCTGAACTTGGAGGCGACTTAAATAAGTTACAACCATTCATAGCACAGAATGTTGAAAGACTTGGAATGACTCAAAGTGAGTACAACAAAGTACATGCTAAGACTATTACTCAGTTTAACAACATCTTACGACGAAATGAGTTAGGAAAATAAAAAGGGGCCGAAAGGCCCCTTTTCTTTTGTCTTAAACTTTATACTCTTTAGCTCCCATACCAGTACTAGGATCATACTTACTTGCTACTAGAACTGCTTCTTTAGGTGACTTACCTAAAGCCATAGCTGTCATAGCATACTGCATTCCGGCACCGATAGAGAAGAACTCTTCATTAAGTCGCATCCAATTAGTTAGATTAGTACCGTGATAAATATGTCCTTTGTCTGTTAACAAAAGCATTTCTAGACCACGACACTTAGGTGGTTTACCTTCAGGATTGTCTAACCATACTACTACGTTAGACCAAACATCAGCATTACCACTAAACCCAACATAAGCTTTCTTGCAAGCAAACATTTCAGCACACAACTTAGGGTTGACTTCACAGATTTTAGTGAAGCCTTTGATCTTCATTCCTGAGCTATGTGTGAACTGTAAGTCACAAGCCATAGATGTTTTATTTACTGCTATTGTTGTTATTATTATACTCCGTCATCTACCCAATCAGAGCCCCAATTAGATTCTCGTCGGTTGTCGGTTAGATTAGACTCCACACGATCCACCGTGGCCTGTCCACTCGCAGATATCGACTTCCTCGAAGACTGTTCCTTTGTGCTTGATGGCTTCTTCGTAGGGAACTGGGGTGAGGGGTTGACCTCCTCGACTTCCATCTGGATAACAGGTGAATCCTCTAAGCCGTGGAGCATATCGAGCAAGTGTCTCGCTAAACTCAGCAACTTTGTTCTCGTTGTTGTCTTTTGATCCCCAAGCAGGGAGATTAATCGTGGATGAAATTGACATATCAACGTAATCTTGTATGTCCGCTTGGAACTTGATTCGTCGTTCATAATCTGTGCTTAAGTCCAATGCTGAATCAATGTTATTAGGATCAACACCATACTGTTCAATTAGACCTTGGGCAGTTCCATCAACAACGAATGAGTATTTCCACTTCGTTCCTTCAGTGAGGAAGCGACGTTTGTAAGCAACCGCAAATAACGGCTCAATTCCCGTAGTTGTGGACGCAAGAATTCCAATTGTTCCGGTTGGTGCAATTGCTCTATACGCGACAGGTCGTGAGATATAGAACCGATCACAGTGTTCATCGGCACTTCGTTTGGATTCGTCTCGATAGACCTCCAACCATTGTTTAAGTTCATCTGTTACCTCGTATTTTTGTCCTCGTTGCAAGAGCCATTCGTGTATTCCCATGAGCCCCAAGCCGAGACGGCGATTCTTTTCCCTAACTTTATAGACCTTTTCATACGGTAAGTCTGCCCGTAGGGTACCGCATACAAGAAACTTTGACGCCAAGGATACAACGGACTTAAATTCCTCCAAAGATCGTATATTGCCAAGATTGATAGAACCAAGATTGCATACGTCAGAATCATCCTCACTTGTAACTTCTGTACAAGCATTTCTAAGTGTCTCATTTTCTTTATCACCAAAATTAAAGCTAAAACCTGGTTCCCCTGTTGATAATGCTTGCTTACAGTTCTCTAGGAATACTGTATTGTTAGGATCAAAGCCCCAAGCATCATCATAGTTCACTGAGATATTTGTCATATCCAGTGGAGCAGGGAAATTAAAGTTCTGTTCTTTAAGGTCTGCTAGGCTTAGCCCTGAGTTTCCGACTGACTGGTTTCGCCAGTTCTTTGCTGTGAGGAAGAGAGGAATGTCTTCATGCTTCCAATTAAGGCTTGCATAGATTGCAGAACGTCTTGACCCTCCTTGCATGACATTTCGCCCGATTTCATTAATGGCATACATAAGGGGAATAGGTCCGCTAGCTGTTCCCCCAGTTCGTTGTAGG
>JACCDR011254083.1_pt1 | contig 16442 bp, 14 predicted proteins | sample 7446431 | NCBI WGS metagenome assembly JACCDR01 (sample SAMN15323443, study PRJNA562643) | freshwater metagenome | isolation source: river surface water | place: USA:Blue River Watershed | collected 2017-08-17 | reverse complement strand
GAGCCAAGAGCCCAGTGCGCTACGGCGCCCGTGGACCGTGCAAAAATGCACGCTGTGTTTTGACCCCAAACCCAGCAATGGCGAGGCCTACGGGGCAGTTTGAGCCGTTTCGTCAGACCCTGACGAAGCCATTATCCAGCTAGCCATCAGTGCGCCATAATTCAGACAAAAAAAAGCCGCTTGGTCAGGCTATGACGAAGCGGCTTTTAGTAAAAAGACTGAGCTAGCGAAGCGTTTGCTCTAAGAATGTCACTAAAGCATTGTATTCAGATTCAGATAGGCCATATAAATCGACTTTATACTGCCCATCATTCTTTCTATTAACCCCAATCGCCGCTCTCACTACGCTTCCCTTTTTTATCTCGATCTTTCGGTTGGCAGAGGGCATATCAATCGATGCTCGAGGATTTAAAAGAGATTTAAGTCGATTCGCCAGTTCGCTGAACTTGGTAAACGGGGCATCCTCTGCAAGCGCCTGAATATAACTTTTGTCTCGAGCAGTCTTTAAAAGCTTAACAACCTGAATTCCAGAGTTGACCTTTAATAGATCCGGCGACTCAAGAAGTGCAACAACCTCAATAGGAATATCTGCGATAGCGAGCAAATTGGTCACATTGGTGCGAGACATGCGCTCATTCGCTGCAATAACCTCATGAGACCATGAGGGATTTTCATTCTCGACCCTTTTGAGATATTGAGAAATCTCCCAACAAGAAACATCATCTCGATCATCGTTGCCGGCTTTCGCAAGATAGTCGGCATCGGCATCTGGAATCTGTCCAATCCATGTTCTTAGTAAAGTCTTGGAGTCCTCTTGGTGTATCGCATCACAAACAAAGCGCCTACGCGAGCCATCAAGAATTTCTACCACGCGAGAGCCATCGTCGCGGGTAACCCAACGCGCCAAAACCGGATCTCGTTGTCCATCACGTTCGATGGCCGATTTGAGTCCTGAAACCTTCGGGTTAGTTAGCTTAAGCAAAGATTGAACGCGTTGGTTTCTAGGATGAATAGCGCAACTACTCGGAACCACATCATTAGACGTTAACTCAATTTCAGTGCCAGTCACTGGCAATCGAATGGTTTTACGTTCTGTGCGTTTAATGGGGCCAGAAGTCCTCGACGGGCTCAGCATAGGGGAGGCACTAGAGCGCTCAGCTACGGTCTGAGCGGCAACGGCTGGCTGACCCGATTCATTAGCCTCCGACGAGGCTCGGCTACTAATAAAATCAGAAATACCGACTTTCTTGCTCATTATACAATCCCCATCTCAGCGAGCTTTTTACGCTTTGATTCCCATTTGGGAAAAACGACTTTAGTTAAAATTTCATCAAACACTGTACTAAAATTGGTGATCGCTTTGGTCCGAGCTTCTCGAGAAACATTGCAATCGCCGGCATTAATGTCAAAAACAGTACGTCTAAAAAAACTCAGGTTTGAAACAGTAGACTCGTGCTTGCAAACAACTGCACTAAGACATTTAGGGCCGAATATACCCCGAACGGCCGAGAGTATTTCTTTAGAGCTCACAGTCGCGGAATATTCAGAGGGGGAATAACGTGTAGGCAATATGTACATTTCAGGCAGGGGGATCGCCTCGCCAAAATGCGACGATAAAATGTCTGCTTGCTCACGATACAATTTACAGAAGGATCTCGTAGATGCGAAATCGACCGGTTCAGTCGGAACCGGAACAATAACAGTATGAGAGGCCATGATAATGTTCAGCGGTATAAGGCCTAATGTCGGGGTCCCATCAAGGATGATGATGTCATAGTTATCTTTGACGTGAGCAAGCGCATCACGAACTCGGAAAAAAATATTTGCAAGACGATTGGCGTCCCCTGTGATTCGCGCCTCAACAACTTCATTGCTCAATCCGAATTCAACTCCAGCGAGTTCCAAGCAGCTAGGGATAATATCCATATTCGGTAAATAGGTTTTTCTTACAACGCTCAAAATATCTTCAGGTTGAAAATCCCCATCTTCAGTAATGAACGGCGACATCGACATTTCATAAGAGGAATCAATATCAGGAGAAAGGCCACAGTTAAGCGTTAGACTCGCTTGAGGATCGAGATCTACTAAAAGCACTCGATAACCGAGGTTGGCATAATAAGATCCTGCATACAAAGAAGTCGTGGATTTGTAGCAACCTCCTTTAAAGTTGGTAAAACTGAGAACCTGAGGCTCTTCTCCTTCTGCGCGCCGAGGAGACGTGCCGAAATATTCTTGCATTGTAATGACGTCAGCGAGCGTAATGATGCGACGACCTCTGTCATCTCGAGGAAATCGAGGGATACGCCCCTCCTCTTCAGCCATGTGAATTGTCGCGAGCGACGAAACGCCAACAGCCTGAACCAGCTCAGAACCTTTAAATAACCTATCTTGAACCTGCTGGGCACTAAAGTTCTTGAGCTGATGCAGATAAGATCCGCTGGAGTGAATCCAGCTTTCAACTTCGGAAATTTTACGAACGTTGTCTGAAAACATTATTAAATCCTCCAAGAAAATTTGAAATTTAACTAAAAACAGATTATTTGCACAAATTTGTTAAAACGCAAGAAAAAAAATGTGAACCCACGAATAAGTTTCAAGTTTCGACTCAAGACAATCAAAAATACCGATGAGGCATGCGTGTTCTTGAGAAACCAAAGCGAAAGCGGTCTCACAACCACAAAAGGAAGGCGTTAATGCAAGTGACTTATGCGGCAATTGCAACTCCAGCTGGGCCACATCAGCCAGGTGACTTACATGTCGTAAACGCCAGGCGATCATCAAATGCAGGTGACTTATAAAGAAAGCAAGTAACTTATCGGTGAAAAAACCGTTTAAAGAGTGGCTAACTTATCTAGTAATGAAGGTTACCTATACAACGGTAATGCAAGTTACTTACTGATCAATGCAAGCTACTTACTGATCAATGCAAGCTACTTACTGATCAATGCAAGCTACTTACTGATCAATGCAAGCTACTTACTAATCAATGCAAGTTACTTACTGATCAATGCAAGTTACTTACTGATCAATGCAAGTTACTTACTGATCAATACAGGTTACTTACTAATCAATGCAAGTTACTTATAGAGAATAGAGACGAAATCAATTGTAACTGTTTGATTTATATAAACTTTTATAAATAATTAGGCAATGGAATGCGCTTTATTTAGATTTATTAGGTTTTATTCTATCTTGTTCTTACTTGTTCATTTTTCTTTATTGGTATTTGCTATGAATCGAACTATTCAATTTTACCCGAGGGAGGTTTCTGCTCGAAAAAACTAAATGCAGTGAGATGAATTTAGTTGTTGAACCCCATTACTAAGCGTGATAGGTTCATCCTAACCAATTAAGTACAGCCTCTTAAAATGCCAAGACCAACTGCTGTCTACGAAATCTCAAGCGCTGTTAAACGAGAGATATCGAAACTTATCGCTATAAATAAACACTCTGGACTGAAAGAGTTTGTATTAGCTGTGATCAACGCCGCTGTTACCCAAGATGTAGACTCTATTAATCGAGAAGAGCTAAATGAAGCTTTGAGTAAACACTTGGCGCCATCCAAGAGCAATGACAAGACAGCGAAACCGCTCTCGACAGCAAACAGCATGGTGAGTCGCAGGATTCAAGAGCTTGAAAAACTTGGTTGCGTGAGGATTAGATCGGAATATCGGCAAGTTGGAAAAGCTAAACGAAAATTCACTGTCCACGAATTTCTATCTCTAGCAGGCCTATTGGCACACCTAAATGAATCAACGGGGTATTCACCAGCACCACAGGGGCGACCAAAGCTGAATGACCTGGTCGTCTACTCCGACATGCTGGAAAGTGAGGGCTTAGTAAGGCTTGATGCTGACGGCGAAGTGGTCCCGTACACAGAGGGGGCGTTTTCGATTCTTGAGTCTGCGGCCCGATCCAGGTCTGATAAAGACAGCGTTATTCACTGTCAGTACTATATTAAGCGCGATGATTACGTAGAGATAACGGCAGCTACCTCGACAAAAGAGGGCGCCGGCATAATGTACAGTGCGGATCAGCGCGTAATACAAGCCTTGAATGGCATGCTACGACATGCCAACGGTGAAATTCAGGGTGACATGTTTAATGAGGAGCTTCCGGCAAAACTGATTGGCGAGTATTGCTTCTTTGATATCTATGCATTAACTCGGGAAATAGGGCTTATACAGAACGTAAAGCAGAATCGCGCAAACGTTGTGAAGATGATTGAGCGGCTAAAGGACACGACTTACAGCGTGGATGCGACACATTCGATGTATTGGCGCGAGAGGTATATGCCGGACGCGAAGTTCAACAAGGCAGACTACCGGTACATCCTGGAGTTCTATTCTGGAGCAGACTGGTGCTCGACTATCGGTAAAGATGGAGTAGCCGCGCCCGAAATAGAAGATCGTTTTTTTGTCGTAAAATTCCATCCGTTGATTTTCCAAGCCATGACGACGCCAAGGCTCGCGTTCATTTCGCATGACGGGCTTAAAAAAGAAAGGCTTGATATCGTTCATCGGCTGAACAACTGGGTGAAGCCGGTTGTCGGTGTTAGGCCTAAAAATGTTGGTAATGATCACCACCAATACACGCTCGATATTTTTCATCAGCGTGTTAGGCCAGCATCACGACTCGATAACTTTGAGCGACAATTTTTACATGTTGCTCAGCGTCAAGATCGGCTTGAAGACGAGTGTCCGCACGAAGAAAGTGTCCGATTTCAATACGATGAGAATAACGAAATTATCCCAGAAGGAATTTTCTGGCTAAATGGGTACTATTACAAAATTTCTCAGGATGAGGATCTATCGAAAGAGATCTATCGAAAAACGAGAACGATCAAAAAGCGTCGAAAAAAAATCTACCCAGTAATTACTATCTGGCGCGATAAGAAGGATGAAATAGTTGGCGATGATAGTGCTCACAATAAGGCGCTGAGACGGCAAATGCTGGAGCTGCAGCAGCTGGATGAGGACGCCGATCATGGATATGAGCGGATAGATAGTGTGCAAGAATATCTGCCGAGGAAACGATGATGTATTGCCCTTTAGATGAGACATTGCTGGTGCTGGAACAGGCAGGTTTTACAAAAGCGAATATTCAAGAGGCCGTAAAGGCCTACGCTGCAGCGGCAAAAGAGCATCCAACCATCGTCGTTACGTCAGATCGCGATTTCACCCAGTTCATCAAAGCAAAATTCCCCGCTCAAGCTCGTGCGGTCGATCGGAATCTGAATAATAGTGACATGTGGTCGCCAGGGAATACTGAACTCAGCATGCTAGAGGGAGAGGGTTACTGGCAAGAAATCATATCAGCTGCGTTGCTAGAGTTTCATACGAAACCAAGGAAATCGAACGGAGTGATATCGAAACAAGCCGTGTTTCGATCATACCTAAAAACCTTGGAGCCACTCAAAACGCTACCTGCAGATCAATGGCGACCGTCCGATTATCTCACGCGGTTAGTTGAGAATGAGTTAGGTGTACATAGGCGTTGCCACGATAATTTCATGACACATTTCAGAGCCCTGGCTCAAGCGAGGTCGGTCAAAGAAAACCTTCTACCTCGTTTCTTCTATAACTTCGTGAAGAAAAACCGAGACTTGATCCTGCGGATGTCTATGCATAATTAGAATCACTGGGAGTGGCGGGGAACGCCAAAACATACCTGCAATCAGGATGCAAAACAAATAGCAGTGGACGCACAGTTTAACTGTGTCACCATACCCTACGCCGATTAAAAGAGGGTAGATGATGGTTTATCGGAAAAGTAACGAAACCCAATCGTTCCATATTGATACAGTGGAAGGTGTCATAAAGCGCCTGAAGAGAAAAATAGAACGGGCCTGCGGTCAATCCAATACGCTGACAATCGAAATGCTAGACGAGTTGCGCAATATGATTGAATCCGCCGCCGTTGATGGCGCGACAGCATACCGACATATTGGAATGCAAACCGTCATCATTGACTATTTGATAAATGAATATCTAAACGAAAGCCTTTCTGAAGACGACATGGATGATATTTGCAATGTTTTGGCTAGTCCCGGCGGATTAAATGACCTTTACGTGAGGATATTGCATCTGATCGGAGGTAGTGGGCAGCTTTTAAAAACGACCAAGGTGGCGAATACAGGGTCTCACTGAATCGCTCAGCAAGCCAAACTCCAAGCTAGTCCTCGTTGCAGTCTATCGAATGCCGACACCAACGATAGATTGTTGGGGCGTATTGCCAATCTCATCATCAGACAATAGAATGTGGTCTATCCATCAACCTATGGTATGTCTTGAATAGTCGAGAGGGCGATAAAGATGAATGAATATAAAGCCGAGCGGTCAAGCAAAATCCCGTTAATCATTTGCTCAACAGTGAAAGAAAACCTACCCAAGGATGAAGCGGATGCTAGAAAACGCATGGCTGATGGTGACATATCGTTTGCCATTATCGATGGCGTTACTGTAATTCTCCCTCCGACAGCAAAGTTTATAATTCAAGACCGAAACAACATTTGGTATTTTAGCGACAGCTTTCCAAGGCTAACAAGCGAAGATTGGAATCCAGAAAAGAAGCCAATTCAATACAATGAAAATGGATCGGTAAAGCTGCTTGTTACCAAACCAAAAATGCCATGGCAGGACACCCGTCAAAAAACTATTTGTCGCAAAGATTCCGTTAAAAATTCGGTCATAAATAAATCTAAGCGTCTAGAGCCCGCGCTAGAAGAGTAATTCAAGATATTCAATGCTTGAGATAGAACGATAATAAGCGGTATAGCGCGCTAACTGAATTCGCTAGCTAAATGGCGCCAACCGCTTCTCGTGCCACACCTGAATGGAATCGATGTTTTTAATGAACCAGAGGGTGATATCTTCCGTCACAGGAGCAATGTTGTCTTCCCATTCCTTCCAGTGCCCAGACAGCAGCAACTGTTCTGTATTTGTTAGTGTTTCTGTTGCAATTCTATCGGGAGCGCAACCGGTTTCACCTACTCGCTCGAAAAGGGTTCGCCATGCGTTGCGGTGTAATGATTTTATTGTCACCTCGAGTTCAATAAGAAGGGCTGTTAATTCAGCGTTGACCGGAAAGTCATTCGAATTGATCGCGTTATGTATGAATAGCGATACACAATTGGAAACAAGATTAGTTTTCTGTTCTGCTGAATGGGTGTGCCAGTTGACGGCAAAAGGAGGAATGACAGCAAGACTAGTCAACTCCTTTGGGTGTTCGACGCCACACACCGAAACAAGTCCAGAGTTAACAATAACTCTCTGAACTAGGGGGTAGCGTCTGGCTTTAATGAGCCATTTACCGATCATAACTAGGCTGCAGTGGCCTGAGTTGGCGTAGATGGTTGAGCGCCTGAAAGATGGACCTTTTCATACAAATCGTTGCGACGCTGATTTTCCTCCGCAATAGCTTTAAGAAAGAAGGCGCAACCGCCCAAACCGCCGGCAACAAATACCAGACCGATGAAAATCATAATAAGACCCTTATAGATAGATGGATTGATAGATGGATGGTTGTATCGCTTGCTGCGATGGATGCAATACTAAGGCGTATTGGGGGATGGCTGTAAAGCAGAAAACGCGTTGCATTGCATTTTTATCTATGTATTTGAAAGATTGACACTAAAATCTGGGTAATATTCTGTCGTGATCCAAAAAAGCTTGAGGCAGCATAGAGAATCTGTGTATTGTCAGTTGCAATACTTTTTGGAGTGCATCGCAATGAAAAAGGCAATAGTGGGCCTGACTCTCATTTCTAATCTTTTAAACGGCTGCGGGGACCAGTCGCCTCAGGCTGTATCAAACATCCCGATGGTCGATGCGCAGCTAGGGGAGGGACCTTGGCAGGTTGTTACTTACGACGGGTCGAGAATTACGCGTGACTCGGTCGCGCTGGACGGTGGCGAGATTGTTATTCGAAGTAGTAGCGTGTATGTCAACAAAGAAAGCCAGTTCACGCTACGTGATGGTACGCCAATTAAGGTCTTTACCGGGGATAGCATCTACTGGAACAAAGACGGCGATATCATCACAAAGAAGTTTCAGAAGGTCCCTGAATATTTGGTATTTTCCCTAGATGGCAAGCCGTTAAAAGAAAATACCGCATTAACGCTTTATGATTATTCTCCTGTGCGAGAGAAAAAATTGTAGGGTGCCGCGAGCTCCCGCCTCAGTTTATAGCTCCCGAAGGCAGCTGAACCAAGCAAGCCAATCATGGAGCCATAGCCAATGCAAAGCTGCGCGACGGGGTATGGTACCGTTAGGGCAAGGACAGCCCCAACAATAAAGAATACAACGGATATCAATTGCCACCGGAAGTGGCTTTGTAATATGGGACTTGACTTAGTAATCCATCGCCAACGCAACTGCAACAAGACAGCCACGACAACAAAAATAAACATAAACGAGCCAGCCATTTGCAACAGATAAACAAATGAAGCCCGCCGTCTCGCTGATTGATTCAATGTCATAACCATTCTCCTCTAAACGTTTTTCAACACAAATCTATGGGGGACGATACGCGATCTAGTGAGAATCGTTCAATGACAATAGATCGCGCACTAAAGATTTATGACCTATGCGCACTCCAATAGCTCACCGGTCTCGAATGAGTAGATCCCGGTTTTGACTGGCAGCCCGGTTGCACCATTGTAAACCTGGCGATAGCGATCCAATTGGGCGCTATGGCTCTGAATTAAGCGCGCGTGAAAAGCTTTAGAGGATTCTCCTGAGCCTTTCTCATCGCTCTTATAGTCAATTATCCATACGTGGCCATCGACAGGGATCAGTCTGTCAATGATGTGCGTTTTGATGTGAACGCCGTGATCACTGTGAAATTTAACCTCGTTGCGGGCACCAGGTATACGCTGGAAAACCCAGCGCGCGGGAGTTGTGAGAAGAATCGTTTCTACGTGCGAGCGAATCTTTTTAACAAAATGATCAAGCAGATAAGTAGGGACGCCAAGTTGGTTCAGCTGCGTTCCCCATGACATCTCTAAGCAATCGAGGTTAGACTCGGACCAGGCATCGACCCCATCGCTACAAATTTTAGCGGCAATGCGATGCAGTACAGTTCCCATGTGATGGGCATACTGAATAGACCAGCCTTTCGGCGCCGCTTCGGTGGAGTCATTGCTTTGAATGCGTCCACGATAAGCTTCGAGCAGATTGCAGGAAGGCAATTCAATAGCCTCTTCTGGATTGGTAATGCGGTCGAGCATAGTGATGCCAGACTGGTCAGAATCCACCCCCAGTTCGCGTGGTGATACGGGGCCATCGACCACAACTGAGCATTCAGATGCAGCATATAGCCACAGGTGCTCAGCAAAAGTATTTCTGCGAGGTTGGGCAATATTTCCCTCAGCCACAGTGCCGACGAATGATAGGTTGAGTGTTTTTCGAGCGCGAGTGCACCCAACGTAGAGCAGACGAAGAGATTCGTTGATTGCGCGCGCCTTGCTGCGCTTAGCCAAGAACTGGCCAATACTTTTTGAGCTGTCGTTAATTGCGTCACCGGGGGCGATGAGCGCCAATTCCGTGCCGTCGTTGTTAATGTAATCCCAGGCGAGAACTTGCTTATCGTCTGCAGTTGCTGAGCGATCGCAACATGGGATAAAAACGTGGTCGTACTCCAAACCTTTGGATTTGTGTAACGTTAAAAGATGGACATTGGAAGACACGCCTGAAGACGGTCTCGCGTAGAGCCTGGATAGTGAGAGATCCAGTGCTTTAGCATCAAAATCTGAGTCGATACCTCTCAGCATCTCAAAAAATTGATTAGCCTGCTCAATGTCAGCATCAACACCGTAGCCGGCAGAACCGAAAAGCGCTAGCCAAGAACCTTCAACGATTTCAGCTAAGGATTTGCGGCAAAAATGTTCCTGGGCGGCCTGTAGCGTGCGTGCGATGTTACGTACACGCAGAATACCGTCAGCAGAAAGATCCCCAGAGAATTGATCCCATTCGAAATTGGGGTTTGGCAGAGCATCTTTCGTGTGTCGAGAGATCAATAGCAAGTCGTTAGCTCTCAACCCGCAGAGCGGCGAGCGCAATAAGGCCAACCAGCTAATACGATCAGTCGGATCTGCGATACACAGTGTTAATGCTCGTAAATCCCTAATCATCAGCGAGGTTTCGAGAGGGTCAATATCAATAGCTTGATAAGAAATATCTTTAGCCTGTAACGCTGAGACAACCGCTAGCAGATGAGATCGAGATCGAACCAGCACGGCAACACTGTCACTAGGAGCTTGCTGAGTAATACCGAAGATGCGCTCAGCAATGCCAAGGGCCTCTGCCTCACGCGGGCAAGTTTCATTACCTGTGTAAACGGTAATGTTGACCGGTTGGGCGGAAACCGCGGTTTTTACGGGCAATGATGGGGAATAGGATACCGCACCAATGGCAGATCGATGAGACTGAGGAAATGCTTGTTGAAAAAATCGGTTAAACCAGTGAACGAGCCCCGCGTCAGAACGAAAATTACGCTCTAGCTGCAGGTGACTGAGTTGCGTATCGCCAATGCCATATTCTGCTGCGTCCAAAAATAAGCCTACGTTGGAGCCTCGAAAGCCATAAATGCTTTGCATGGCATCCCCAACGCAAAATAGTGATCGCCCGTCTTCTGGCTCCCAGCCGGCCATGAGAAGGTTTAAGCCAACAATTTGAACGTTATTAGTGTCTTGGAATTCGTCGATCAAAATGTGACGCAGCTGTTTATCCATTGCTAGCGCGACTTCACTTGGACCATTAGTGCCACCCCCGAGAGCGCACAATGCGGCAGAGCTGACAGCGGTGTGATCGACGGCACCAAAAGATTGGAACGCTAACAAGAGTTTTCCGGCAAGGACCGGCAACAGCTTCAGTAATGCCTCGAGAATAACCCAATCGGATTCAACATAGTGTGGGTCGGGTAATTGCCCCAGTTCTGTCATTAGAGCAACGGCAACCGGATCCTCACGCAAGATATCCGTGAACTCTGCGAACAGCTCTTTTGAAGACTGATATTGAGCCTTGAGATCGTGAGCTTTAACGGAAGAGGGCGCGGGGAAGCCGATAGCTGCAGTCGCTGACTTTCTAACATCGCCCGCTTGCGTGAAAAACAATTGATAGACGGATCGCCAACAAATTGATTTGTTGTTTGTCGATGCACTGAGGCCTTCAGCGAATGCCCCCTGCTCTGACGATAGATTTGATGAGGCTATAGCTGACAGCTGAAGGATACCATTTAGCAGATGAGAAATCTGGTGCTCACAATCGTCTCTGTGACGAGAAATAACAGCATGAATATCGCCCTCCAAGCGCTGACGAAGTCCGTCATCAGCTTGAGAGGAAATCACGATGGGTAGCCACTGCTCACGCTTTTCAAGAAGTTTAACAAGCATGGCTTTAGCCAAATCCAACCGGTTATCGAGTGCCGTCAGCAGACTGACCATGTGCGGTTGCCAGGAGCTGCTATCGTCCAGCTCTTCAAATAATGAACCTACAGCATTCTCGTAGCACTCGGTGATGTTGTTGGAAACCTTGAGCCCTCCAACCATGAGAGAGGCCATGGGTGCACGTTTGACTAGTGACGAATAAAAGCTGTCAATGGTGCGAATACGCAATTGATTAGGATTATCTAATAGGGCCCAACCGAGTTCTGCGCTACGAGCAAGAGCGCAATTCGCGAGCTCGCGGGTGAGAAGTTGATGCTCTGCAATAGGTGTGTTTAGGTGAGCGCTTTTTAGGGCCGAAAAGATCCGATCACGCATTTCAGAAGAGGCTTTCTTCGTGAACGTAATTGCTAAAATTTCATCAGCATTTTTGACAGTACCCAGCAACGCCAAATATCGTTGAGTCAGCAGTTCTGTTTTTCCGCTACCCGCTGGGGCGCTAACAATGCATGAGTTGCGGACATCTACAGCACTTAGACGCGCTTTCACATCCCCAACGCTAGGGGCGGTTTTTAAATGGCGATCAATGATTGTGATGGGTGTGTTCATAAGAGCTCTCTCCAAGTGTCCAAATGACGATTTACTGTATGGACGCTAACGTAGCCGTCCTCAGAGGTAGGTCAAATCAGCGCCGAATCAGATGCTTTTTCGACAAATCGCCTGGTATTGGCAGATTCGACAATGCTTTGGATCCGAGGGGGTGGCTGTATTTACCCCGGAACGAAATTCACTGCCAAGATGATCCAGTGTTGATTGCCAGTGAGATTTAAGGTTTTCCCACCCATTCGGTAAATTCAATTTTTCGGGGAGCTCATTCGCATCCAACAATCCATCAGAAGCATCCGTTGCGATAATCCCCTTCATATTAATTTCGTCTTTCCGAAGAATCCCGATAGCGACACCGTCAACCTTGCCGGCAACGGCATAGACTGGAATTTGAAGATTGTCGGGCCGGGCACCAATCCAATTTCGGATGTCAGCGCGACCGGTTTTATAGTCAATCGCAAGCAATTGTTTATTTTCCACCTCATCGATTCGGTCAATTCGAATGATGATCGACATCCCGCCAATATCCGCTTCAATAGCGGTTTCGCGCTGGACAACTTTGAAGGGGGATCTGGCCTTTTCATTTAGCAACCAAGCCCTAATCAAGTTAATCGTTCGCTGCCGCTCAATGACTAAAATCGTTTTACTGAGGCTCGAGCACGAGCTCTTGAGTAAGAAAAGTCCATGATCCACGGCCTCCTCGATGTTCAGCTCCAGTACGTCGTCAGGCATTTCGACAAGCTGAGCGTGAGACTGCACCTCTTGCCAAAAATGATCGAGTGCATCGTGAATTACTTTCCCGCGCTCCGCGTGAGTTAACCCCGGCTCACTGTCTGGGATCTCACCCGCTTTAAGACGATACTTCGCAAACGCCTGAAATGGACAATTCGATTGGCTTGTAAAAAGACCTGTTCCACCGCGAACCTTATCCTCCCCGACAGGGGCATAGAGATCGTGTACGCGCTCGGATTTAACGCGGCTTTGAATCAATGAGGCATAGCTTGCTAATTCGAGTGATACCAAATCATTTAGAGAGGCTGGCGCAACAGCATCTAGCAGCGTGCTCGCTCTAAGTTCTCGGTCCTCCTCCCATACCGAGTGGCTGAGAACGACCGTTTTACCTGCGGCGCACAGTCGATCAAAAATTCGACGACTAAAATCCAACTCTCGCTCCGCCGTTGCGTGCGGCATATGCTGCTCGCGCTGAATATAGAGCGGAATGAAAGGGCTGGGCTCTGGTGCGGGGGGCCAAATATCATCGTTTAGATCCATTACCCAAACCTGGTCGAATGAAAGTCCAGCCGCTTCAAGTGTTCCTAGGATCTGAATTGGAGAGTCGTGCGACTCCACCTTAAACACACGACTAGACGCGCATTGACGCAGAAGACTGATAGCTCGAGAAAGAGAGCAACCGGAGTAGATCTTTTCAAGTGAAGAGTATTCATCTAGCAGTCGGCCCCACTGTTGCACAGCCTGAAATTCCTCAGAGTCGAGAGGTCTATCGCCGGGCCATCCCAATGCTTCACACACGCTGTTGATCCAAAATGCCCACTGACTGAGATTCTGTAGAGGAGGGCAGGACAAATAAATTGAGTGAGCTTTCGATAGGGTCTCACCGAGTCCACGCGGAATATCGACGTATTGAAGTAAATCGAAAAGGGCGGTGCGCTGCAGACGAGATTTTTTCAGGCGGCGGATGAAGCGATGACGCTGAACACGCTCAGAGACCCCTCCATTAACGAACGGAGAAAGAATGAGATGGCTTAACTCCTTGATATTCAGCTTTTTACCGGGAGCGCTTAGAAAGCCTAATATTGTTTCAATTATCGGAGTCTGGGCCAAAGGTCTGCCGGCCGACATATTGAATGGGGCTGTATAGCGGGGGCTAGAAATTAAAAACGACTGCGGTTCGAACACGCGACGAAAAGCCGTTTCGATCAACTCCTGCTGTTTCGCTAACTCTGGGCACACAATAGCAATTCGCTGATTCTTGTCTTGCTCGTATTGAGCTCGCGCCCACTGAGCTGCAACAAGAGCCTGATCCTTCCGCTCAGAAACCGGAACAGTTAGCACGCGATTTTCAGATGGGGCCGCTGAATCTTCAGAAGTCACTATTGATGTCGACTCCAGTGCACGAATGAGCCGTTTAATCAACGGAGGTGTCTCATCAAAGCCAAACAGAACGACGTTAGCGGGAATGCTCAGGACCCCCTCGGTAATGCCGTCAATGACTATGCTCGTTGCCTCCTCAAAATTGACCCAATTTTTTGCCGAGCAAAGAAGCTTTACCTGTGGGCGCCACGCTAGAAAACGGTCAGTCTCTAAGCTGTCCGGAATGAATGTGTCGGGGGTGGATTCCCACAGCAAAATGGTGCGGTCAGCCGTAACCGCAAGAGAGGCGAGATCGAGCCCATTAAGAATGGATGAGTAAGAAGAGTCTTCACTGATAACGCGAGCCCAAACGTTCGTCACCTCCAGTTCTGACAGGAGAACTTTACTTGCAGCAACAGGATGCCCATCGTTCTGCAAAGAACACCATGCGCTTAAAATCCAGTCGCTAAGTGATTCAACATTGGGAGACTCCCAGCACTTGGATTGAACGCCATCCTGCCATTGTGCAGCCTGGATGATTTTGCGAGCGATACGCTGGTTTGGCGTCAGGATCAATTTATCAAGAGTAGATCCAGAGATCGTGAGGTCGATATTGATCAGCGGTTGGTTCATGGTTGATACCCTGTAATGTGAGTTGATGAATACAGGGCCAACGTAGCGAGCTGGAGGAGAAGGGCAAATTTGGATCGAATGAACTAAATGCGTTTCGCGACAGAAAACTATGTCATTCGACTACGGTTGAAATCTACAATCGACGGATGAAAACAAACACGCAAAATCGACTCAGTTATTTTGACGGTATCCGCGGCCTTGCAGCCTTGATTGTGCTTAACGAACATTTTCTAAAAATCTTCGTACCAGCCGGATACATCGATCAGGCCCAGTGGCCAACCAGATCTTTTGGATGGGATTGGTTATCGTTTCCCCCATTCAATCTGCTCGGAAATGGAGCTCCAGCGGTAACCATTTTCTTTGTGATTTCTGGCTGGGTTCTGTCACATTACATCTACCATCAAGAGCGTATTCATCTAGTTGCCGAAGGGGTAAAGCGCTACCTGAGATTGATGATTCCATGCCTGGCATCGCTAATTTTGATCTATGGAGTGACGCTGATCGGCGATTTTGGCGCAAAAGAATTTTTAGGTCAGATCGGATCAAAAGAACAAACGTTTCGTAGCTTTGAAATGGGTTTCTTAGCGGTGCTCGAACAGGGGATATGGAGGACGCTGTTGATACAGGACTTCAGTTTGAATCCGGCGCTGTGGACCCTAACAACCGAACTGTATGGGGCTGCAATAATTTTCGTGCTTGCTTACATGTGGACCAAAATGGAACGGGGTGGGTTCTTTGATAGCAGATCCCACAAAGCCATTCAGCTGATAATCCCTTTTGGGATGTTATTTGCTACTACGACATCGCTACTTTTCGGCATTTTTATCGGGATGTTTTTACACGCACTGACAAGCATTAATGCCATCGATTCAGTGTTGCGGCATTACCGCCGTGCCTGGGTGTGGTTGGCCGCTTTACTGGGCGCGCTTTTGTTTGGTTATATGATTCGCGGATCATTTCAAAACCCATACATCCATATCTCATTTTGGGGTATGAGCATGATTTACGAGTATGCTTACAATGCAATTGGAGCGGGATTAATTATCCTTGCAATCCACTATTCCCCTGGAGCGCAGAAGATTCTTACGAAAACCATGCTTCTGTGGCTAGGAAAAATTTCATTCTCCCTATATCTCACGCACTTCATCGTATTAATGACGATCGGGACTTCACTGGGGAGTCTAATCGGGACCGGGCTAACCTCGATTGAGACCGCGCTTATTGGAGTGGCGGTGATCCCATGCAGTTTTGTTGTTGCTGCAGCGTTTCAAAAATTGGTAGATGCGCCATCCATTAAACTGGCCAGCGCATGTAAAGAAAAGTTGATTAGATGGCGGGGGCCCGCGGCGGGATGGACAAGGCCAGATTATCGTGTCGCCAAAATCGCGAAGGATTAAGTGTCGATAGGTAGGTTGCGTCCTTGCGGCCAATGAAATCACAGCCTCACATACAAGATACGGTGGAAAAATAATGCTTACTCAGCGTCGTGCTGGCGCTTTGCGTACTGCCATTAACGCGCCCATGCAAGGCAGCGCCGCCGACATCATGAAGCTCGCCATGATTGCCGTGGATCATTGGCTAACCCGAACCGCGCTGGATGCCCGCATCATTCTGCAAGTACATGACGAGTTGGTATTCGAAGTGGCCGAGACCGCGCTCACGCCTTTTCTCGCCAAGGTCAAACACCCGATGGAATCCGCCTATCAGTTGTCCGTTCCCTTGGTGGTAG
>JACCDR011488905.1_pt1 | contig 16445 bp, 20 predicted proteins | sample 7446431 | NCBI WGS metagenome assembly JACCDR01 (sample SAMN15323443, study PRJNA562643) | freshwater metagenome | isolation source: river surface water | place: USA:Blue River Watershed | collected 2017-08-17 | reverse complement strand
CGCTCGCTTCGCCAGCGTGCTCCAGCGTCTCAAGGCTGAGATTATATCCAAGCACTATCAGCCTTATTGCATCATTCAACAGTCGAACATTATGTCGACGCCCGACGCGCAAGTGGCGGAGCAGGCGGTCCAGCTCATTAAGGATCCTGCCTCTTCACGTTGGAAGATTCAGGTTAAGCCAGAAACGCTGGCGATGGTTGACTACGCGCAACTCAAACAGGACCGCGTGGAATACATCAATGCTCTAGCGACCTTCTTGCAGTCAGCGGCGCCGCTGGTTGAGCGAGACGCTGGCGCGGCCCCGTTCTTGATGCAGCTTATGAAATGGGGGTTGGCCGGCTTCAAGGGCTCCAACGAGATTGAAGGTGTTGTAGATCAGGCCATTGCCAGCTTTGAAAAGAAGCTGCAAGATCCACAGCAGCAGAAGCCAGATCCTGAGCAGATTAAGGCGCAAGCTGAAATCCAGAAAGCTCAATTGGATATTCAGAAGATGCAAATGGAATTCCAATTCAAGCAGCAGGAATTTCAGATGCGTATGATGGAATGTCAGAAAGAGCATGAGTACAAGATGATGGAGCTCCAGCTGAAACACGAGCTGGAAATGCAGAAACTGCGGGCTAGTGTGACTGCAGAGAGTCAGCGCCAGCAAGTTCAAACAGAAGCAAACGCAACAGAGAGAATCATCGATGCCACTGCGACGAAGATGGAGATGGAATCCAAGCCTAAACCAGCTAGTGGAAGTAAGTCCAAATGACGAGCAAGCTCCACGAGTTCACGAGATTATGAAGGACATCGAGCCATTCAAGTCCCCTGTGGATGGTTCGGTGATTATTGGTCGCAAATCGTTGCGGGAGCACAATGCCCGCAACAACGTGACCAATGCTGCGGATTTCAAGGAAACGTGGGCCAGTGCTGCGAAGGAACGGGAACGTTTCTTCAGCGGAAATGCCTCGTATGATCGTAAAGAGCGAATTGAGGCTTTGAAGCATGCGTATGAAAAACACAGGAGAAGGAAATGAGTGTTGAAGAGAATGATCTGAGAAAAGACCTGGAGGCAGCCTTTGAGCAACATGCCGAAGAAGCCAACAAAGAAGCGGGGGGATCCCCAGAGGACGCCTCGCAGTCCGTTCGGGATACCAAGGCCACCGAAGGACAGGCCTCCGAACCCACCACGACCGATAGTGGAACTGGCGAACAGAAGTCTGAAAGAGCTGATGGGCGCGACGGGCTTGGCCGCTTCAAGACCGCTGGAGAAGCTAAACCTGAAGGCGCTCCAAAGACCGATCCTCAAGCTCAGCCCGAGGGAGCTCCAAATCAAGCAGCGCCTGAACAAATAGCTGCACCCGCCGGCTGGAAGCCTGCTGCGCGTGAGCATTGGGCCAAGCTGCCTCGTCCAGTTCAGGAAGAAGTCACTCGGCGGGAGAAAGAGGCTGCCCTGACTGTTCGTCAGTCATCTCAGGCTCGGCAGCTGGCCAAAGACTTCCAGAACACTGTAAATCCCTTCATGCCGATGATTCAGGCGCAGGGCAGCAATCCAATTCAGGCTGTACGAAACCTGATGACGACTGCTGCTGGACTGACAGTCGGCACTCAGATCCAGAAGGCGCAGATTCTACGTGAAATCATTCAAAACTACGGTGTTGATGTTGCTACGTTGGATCAAGTTCTAGCTGGTCAGCCTCTACAACCTCAGCAGGGTTATCAGCAACAGAATCAGTTAGCGCCTCCGCCTTGGGCCAATCCCATCTTCCAGTTCATGAACACCGTGCAACAGCAGCGGGCTGCTCGTGAACAGCAGACGATGACGGATGCCGAAGCTGAGACAGAAGCCTTTGCCGCGAAGAATGAGTTCTTTGAGGATGTCAGAGAAGAGATGGCTGACTTGATGGAAATGTCCGCGCGGCGTGGTGTCGTGTTGTCTTTGCAGGATGCATATAACAAAGCAGTTTCGCTGAATCCAGACATAAACAGTGTGGTTCAGCAGCGCAATGCGGCCCGGAAAGCTGGTCAGCAGCAGAATACGATTCAAAGGAATCGCAACGCTGCTTCCAGCATCAGTGGCGGGCCGAAGGGCGGACCGGCTGGGAATGGTGGTGGCGGTGACGACAGTCGTCGTTCGGCCATCTCCGAAGCGTGGGATGCACAGATGGGCAGGTAGGGGCTTGCGCTGGGCAAAAACTCGTGGTACGTTACGCGCAACCTAGAAGAGTAGGGACTTCCATCCTCCTAGGGAGCGCGTAACGCCCCCACCCGACGAGGAAACGATCCCCAAAGTCGAGGTTAAGATTTTCGCCTTTGTAGCTCAACCGGGAGAGCACTCCGCCGCAGTCGGAGGGTAGGTGGTTCAATTCCACCCGAGGCGTCCCTTAACAGATTTGGAGATCCACAATGTCTTTCGCGAATCCGAATTATAGCGATATCATCGCTACTACGATTCAGAGCCGCACTCGCAAGATTGCGGACAACGTGACCAAGAACAACGCGTTCTTGACACGCGCCGAACAGCGCGGCAACATCAAGACGTTCTCTGGCGGTAACGTCATCCTCCAGGAACTGAGTTTCGCTGAAAACGGCAACGCCTCTTGGTACAGCGGCTACGACTTGCTCCCGGTTGCGGCGCAGGACGTCATCAGCTCTGCCGAGTATCCCATCAAGCAAGCAGCGGTCCCAGTTGTCATCAGCGGTCTGGAAATGCTCCAGAACGCAGGCAAGGAGCAGATGATCGACCTGATGGATGGTCGTCTGGCTGTTGCCGAGGCGACGATGGCAAACCTCATCGCTGGTGCACTGTACAGCGACGGTACTGGCTTCGGCGGCAAGCAGCTGACGGGCTTGAACGCTGCGGTTCCGGTGACCAACACGAACACGTATGGTGGCATTGACGCCAACACGTGGACCTTCTGGCGCAACTACAGCGACGACAACACGGCGGCTGAGCTGACTTCGGCCCTGCTTCCGGGGTTCATGAATCTTGCATGGGCAAATCTGGTTCGCGGTATGGATCGCCCAGACTTGATTCTGATGGATTCCACGGTGTGGCAGACCTACATCGCGTCGTTGCAGGCTCAACAGCGAATTACCGATCCTGGCAAGGCGACGTTGGGTTTCCCGACTGTGAAGTTCATGGATGCCGACGTCGTTCTCGACGGTGGTATCGGTGGCTTCTGCCCGGCCGGTACGTGCTTCTTCCTCAACACGAAGTACCTGCACTATCGTCCGCACGCGGCTCGCAACATGGTCCCGCTGTCGCCGAACAAGCGCTACAGCATCAACCAGGACGCGGAAGTTCAAATCTTGGCCTTCGCCGGTAACCTGACTGTCTCTGGCCGTCAGTTCCAGGGCCGTATTGACTTCAACGGCTAATAGGAGACAATCATGAGTGGTGGAGCAATTATCGGCATTGACAAGACGGCTATCGGTTCGGCTACGGCCACGCCGGCATTCCGTCTCGGCACTCGCGGCGGGTATTTCGACCCGCTGCTGGGCTATCAGGAGTTTGTGTACGGTCGTGCGAACGGTGCCGTCACCGGTCTGGGCTATGCCTGCCTCGAGCAGACTGGCTTTGACTTCGTGATGGCGACGGTCACCACGTCCGCTCCTGGTGCTTCTGGCCCTGGAACTCGTGTGGGCATTGCGCAGGCCGCTCTGGCCGACAATGAATACGGCTGGTTCCAGGTGTATGGCAAGGGCTCTTTGCGAACTCTCGCCTCGGCAGCCATCGGTACGCGGTTGAATACCACGGCCACCGGCGGCGCGCTGGATGACGATGGTACGGCCAGCTCTGAACAAATCATGGGGGTTGTCCTGTTGACCGCTACTGGCGGCGCTGCGGCGACAAACTCTGATGCTGTGTTCAGCTATCCGGTCGTGGGGATCACACTGTGATTACGTATACCTTGCTCGCTACAAGGTTGCGAGCGAATGCGGCAGCGGTTGCGACCGCTGCCACTTCGCCGGTCGTCACGGCTGACATCACGGCCTTGGCGAATCTGTTGGATATCTTGGCTGCAGACAAGAGTTTAGGTACTCCTCCGTTGCTCAAGAGTTCGACGGGCAAGCTCAACTTGAAGCCTGAGTGACATGCTGGCCCCAGGGATGACAATCAGCGCCGGTAATAGCGTCAATGCTACTATCGGCGCTGCCACGGCCCCGACCTTCTTTAATCAGGGCGTGGGGTTCATGGCAAATGGGGACATTGCGATTGACACCGACGCTCCGTCTGGCAGTATTTATCGTAACGGAATTCGCCAGAGCGCGCTTGGCGCTTTTTATGGAACTACTTCCACGGCTGGAAGTGACGTTTGGATTGGCGGCTTGCGGGTTTCCGCAGCTGGGCAACTTGTTTACGAAGTTGCAGATGGAACTCAGACCGTTAACGGAAATCCCCTCACCGCCAACGGTGTTTTCGCGGTAAATTAGGAGAAAGAAATGTTCGCAGAAGCTGATATGGGCCTTACGCAGATGGCGATGGAAGAGTCGCAACGCAACGGTTTTGACCATGATTCGAAGCTGTTTGTCGTCTTTTCACTGAAACCGCACAAGGACAAGGAAAAGTCTCTTGCGGAAGGTCGCCCGATTTACGAATCCCGTGAGTACATTACGATCATGGTCCCCGGCGACAAGAACAACATCATCTCCCGCCCGGTTACGGAGATGGAGCGTCGTCGTTTCGCAACCAAATACGCTGCATTCAAAGCCGGTCAGCAACAGACCGAATCTGGCACACCGCTGGAAACGGTGCCCTGGATTTCTCGTGAGCAGGTGGAAGAGCTGAAATTCTTCAATGTCCGCTCGTTGGAACATCTGGCTAACTTGGCCGACACGCATGCTCAGAGATTCATGGGCATCAATGCCCTCCGCCAGAAGGCTCGGGACCACATTGCACTTGCTAAGGAACAGGCACCTGCGCTACGCTTAGCCCAGGAACTGCGGGAGCGTGACAATCGCATCGAGGCTCTGGAAAAGAAACTCAATGATGCTATTGCTGCGCTTCCAAAGGAAAAGGCAGCTAAGTGAAACTCACTTGTACGGACTATGCGGGCTGGGACGCAGTAGTCACTGAGCTGGGAGCGCCGACTGAAATCTTCTATCAGGGCGATGCTTCCAGTACAGTGACTATCTTAGTGATCGCATACTATAGCGCAGCTCCGTACAATGTGGTCGTATTTGAAAGTCCAGGAGGGGTGCTAATCACAACTCTCCTGGCAGATTATGTAGCGGCTGTTCTTGTTCCAGGACTGTCTAATGTGGAGATCTAAATGGCACGCTGGGACACGGCAGGAGACATTATCAATGACGCTGCGGTAGAGGTCGGCCTAACCGCGGTCTCTGATCCGTTCGCCTCTCAAGATCCTGCATTCATCCAGCTGTGCCGCCTGCTAACTTCTGCGGGTCGCGAATTGCTCGGAATGCACATGTGGCAGAAGTTCGTAGCCACGCACTCAATCACTACTTCGTCTCTGGACACAGGTTTCTACGACCTACCGGACGACTTTCTGTATATGATTGATCAAACGGGCTGGACTCCCACCAATCGCCTGCCTATGGGCGGTCCTCTGTCGGCCCAGGATTGGTCTTTCATAGTGGGTAGCAGCTGGAACCAGTACACGATCTATGTTTCTTTCCGAGAGGCGGATGGTCAGCTGTGGATTCAGCCGAATGACCCGGTGCCGGACGCTATTCAAATCACGTTTGAATACATTACGAACAACTGGGCCGAAACATCCGTGGGAGCTATCCCCATTAACCGGCTGACGGCTTCGGATGATTTGGTGTATTTCCCACCAGTCCTGATCATGAAAATGCTCAAGCTGCGGTTTATGGAAGCCAAGGGCTTCGATACGACAGCCGCTCTGGGGCAATTCAACACGGCATTGGCTACATGGCTGCCCAAGGACAAGTCAGCGCCAGTGCTTAGTATGAGCAACCGCCGCCTGTTCCCGTATTTGGACTGGCGCAATATCCCTGAAACTAACTTTGGACCGCCATGAGATATCCTATCGGTGGTTCGCGCAATCGGCCGCCGCAGCAGCAGACGACCATTAACCAGACCTACCCCGCTCCAGTTGGCGGGGTAGATGCTATTAGCGGTCTGGTAGAGTCACGATTCGACTCTTCCATCTATTCCTTCAACATGGTGCCGTATCAGTACGGATTGAAGGTGCGGGACGGCTTTACCGAGTGGTGCACGAATGTAGGTACGGACGGTGTGCGGACGATTATACCGTATAAGAGCAGTCTGTCGGGTCAGGACAAACTTTTCGCAGCAGCTGGCGACGGTATATACGATGTGACGCTCAGCAGCGCAGCGCCTCCGTTGGCGCTTGCCTTCGCTAGCAGCGACACTAGCTCTGGATATGGACAGTACGCCAACTTCATCAACCTTGCTGGCGATAAATTCATCCTTTATTGTGATGAAACCAATGGATATCATTTGTACACCCAGACGACCGATACCTGGGCCGCAGTCGCGGCCGGTACTGCGGCGGGTCAAATTGACGGTGCTGATCCTGGTGACTTCAGCTTCTGCATGATTTGGAAGTCGCGAGTCTGGTTCGTACAGCGGGACACTGGCGATGCATGGTACTTGCCTGTCGGGCAGGTCACTGGTAAAGTAACCAGATTCAGCTTCTCCAACAAATTCAAGCAAGGTGGTTATCTTGTCGGACTCTGGAACTGGACCGTCGATGGAGGCGAAGGTGTCGACGATTATCTCGTCGCTATATCGTCAGCTGGAGACGTCGTCGTCTATAAAGGAACTGACCCGAATTCAGCGTCAACTTTTGATCAGAGGGGCGTGTATTATATCGGTCCAACTCCTGCCGGACGGAGAATTGCTGGTGCATTTGGTGGAGAACTATACCTTCTCTCCAGCTATGGACTAGTCCCCATATCTAAGCTGATGTCAGGGCAAGTGGTCATTGACACGAGCATTCTGGTCTCTCGTAAGATTACGCCGTTGATCAATATTGAGATGGCCCAAAGCCGTCTGCAGCAGGGGTGGGAAGTCAGGTTGCTGCCGAAGCAGAACTTGCTGATGATTTCTACTCCGAAGCTGGAAAGCTTTTCGTACATTCAATACGTGCAGTCGCTGGACACCCGTGGGTGGGCGCTGTACCGAGACTTTCCATACTCCACTGGTGATTCGTGGAATGACGCGTTCTATTTTGGCACCAGCGATAACCGGGTTCTGGTCCACACGGGGACACTCGATGAAGTTACTTTGGCTGACCCGACTCAGGGAATTGATATTGAGTGGTCGTTACTCACGTGGTATCAAGACTTACAAACATCTGCTCAGAACAAGGTGGCGCAGTTCATTCGGCCGACGTTTATCGCCGAACGTGTGCCAGACTACACCGTTCTCGCCCGCTATGACTACGACCTCCAAGAAGCCCTTATTGTCCCAGCATCCGTTACACCTACGGGTGATGTTTGGGACGTCGGTCTTTGGGATGTTGCCGTGTGGGGAATTGGACTCGCTACCTACAATGGGCTCTCTGGAGGATCTGGAATGGGACGATGCATCGCCATCGCCCTTCGAGGAGCTTCTTCAGCCAAGACAACTCTCATCAGATTTGATCTCGCATTCAATGCTGGTAACATCCTATGATATTGCAGCTGAACCCGGACTGGGAGAGACTGTTTCTGTCCACAATTTCCTATTCACCGACTTCAGGATTTAAGGCGATTGGTCAGTTCTGCACGGGCGGCTTGGTCGCAGCGGTAGGGTACGATCATTGGACTCCAAATTCCGTACAGATGCACATTTGGATTCCCTACCCCAAGCTAGTGTCCAAGAAATTCTTTCGTGAAGGATTCCGCTATCCGTTCGAGATGTGTGGGAGGGGGCTTGTCATAGGACTTACGCCGGGCAATAATGCGGCGGCTCTTAGCTTTAATAAGCGAGTAGGGTTCAAGGAAGTTTACCGCATGAGCGACGCCTGGGACGTAGGCATTGATGTCGTAGTGCAGGAAATGCGTCGTGAAGATTGCCGGTGGCTGAGGAGGTCAAATGAGTTGGTTCAGCAAGAAGCTAAAGAAGGTCACCAAGGTACTGGATCCGGTCGGCGACAAGCTCCGCAAATCAACGGGCGGCAGCTACGGCGACCCGATGAACTGGTACAATAGCAAGCCGAACACAGCTCCTTCAGTTCAAAGCGCGAACATCAAGCCTACGAATCAGCTGTTTGCTGCTCCAAATGGACAGAACACCTTGCAGGGATCTGGCCCGATGGGGAACAATAGCCGATACACGTACACGCCGAATCAGTTTGCTGGAGGCTCTAACAGACCTCCACCGATGTCTATTCCCACGCCTCCACAAAGCGGGGCAATGTCATTCGGTGGTGGGCAGCCGCCTCCGCAGACCGGTATGGCGCCGCCCCAGCAAGCGCAGATGGGAGCTCAAATGAATCCCCAGATGCAAAATCAGATGATGCAGGCTCAGTTACTGCGAGGTATGAGAATCGCATGAGTAAGAATACCCCTGCGCCTCCGGACTACGCGGGGGCCGCTCAGCAGCAAGCTCAATCCAGCCGTGAAGTTACGGAGCAGCAGACGTGGGCGAATCGTCCTACTATCAATACCCCCTTTGGCCAACAGACCTGGGAGAACACCCCGACTTGGGATCCCTCCACAGGTCAGTACATCAACCGGTGGACGCAGAACACCAACCTGACACCAGAGTCTCAGGCGGCTTTAGATTCCCAGATGAGGTTGCAGCAGGGTCGGTCCAACTTGGCGGAGGGCTTGCTTGGGCGAACTCAACAGGAATATGGCCAGCCAATGGACTGGAGCCAATTCACGCAGCTCGCCCAGACTCCCCAGGCTCAACAGGTCGGGCAGAATCTTCCTGGGTTCGAGAATTTGCCGCAAGTTCCGAACTATGATACGTCGAATCTTCCCCAACAGGGCACGGCCTTGCAGGGGAACGACTATAACCAGATGCTCCAGGGACTTCCGCAGCGGGGGCAGGGGCCTCAACAGAACCAGTATTCACCGGAGGACATTCAGCGCCAGTTGAGTACTGAGGGCATGCAGGGAGTTGATCCTTCCCAGCGCTACTATGGCGAGGCTGGTGATGCGATCTACAACCAGTGGGCCAGTCGACAAGAGCCACGCATGCAGCAGGAAACTGATGCGATGCGTACTCAGCTCTACAACATGGGCCTCAAGGAGGGTGACGAAGCCTATAACCGCGAAATGGAGCGACTGGGACAGTCCCAGGGCGACGCTCGCCAGCAGGCGCAGTATCAGGCGACCATTGGCGCGGGCCAGGAAGCCCAGCGGATGTTCGGTATGGACATGGGTACTCGCCAGCAGCAGTTCGGTGAGCGCAGTCAGCAAGGCGCGTTTGCGAATTCTGCTGCTCAGCAGGCCATGCAACAGCAACTGGCCATGGGCGGACAGCGGTTCCAAGAACAGCTCGCTGGTGGCCAGTTTAACGACGCGCAGCGTGCGGCAGCCTTGAATGAGCAATTCGGGGCCGGTGATCGTCGATTCCAGGAGCAGCAAGCTCGGTCTGAGCAGATGGATGCTCAGCGTGCGGCTCAGCTTCAGGAGCGCATGGGCGTCGGCGCGCAGCAGTTCCAGCAGCAGATGCAGCGGGCTAATCAGGGCGATGTTCGTCGGCAGCAGGTTGGTCAGGAGCAGATGGCATTTGGTCAGCAAAACTACAACAACGCGATGCAGTCTGCAAACTACCAGAACCAGCTTCGCCAGCAGCAGATTGCTGAGCAGATGCAACAACGTGGATTCAGCCTGAATGAAATCAATGCGATTCTCACAGGTCAGCAGGTCGGTATGCCGTCGATGCCAGGATTCAACGCGGCTAATCGCAGCGAAGGCGTACAGTCGCTCCAGGCTGCGCAGTTACAGAATCAGGCGGCGATGGATGCGTACAATGCTCAGCAGCAAGGCACTCAAGGCACGCTGTCGGGCCTAGCCGGTATGGCCATGATGTTCTCTGATCGACGCCTGAAGAAGAATGTTGAATTCTTGAAGGAAGTGGACGGTGTTCGCTGGTACCGGTACGAGTATCTGTGGGAGGATGGCAAGAAGTCCGTCGGTGTGATGGCCGATGAAGTTGCCCATATCCCCGATGCGGTCTGGGAACATCCCAGTGGCTACAAGATGGTGAATTATGAACGAATTCCTCAACGTTGAAGATCTGAGTGAAGAAGATATCGACGCCATCCTGGGGCTCGGCACCGGGGAAGACAAGGCAGCGCAGCTGAAGGATCAGCTGTCTCTCGCTCAACAGATACGTAATCAGGCAGGGCCTGAGGGTCGTTCGTACGCGGGCATCTACACGGCAGCTAATCCTCTTGAGCATGCCGCGTATGCCTGGAAGGGAATCAAGGCCGGCAAGGATGCCGAGCGTATCACTAACGAGCAGCAGGCGCTGCTTCAGGAGCAGACGGAAGCTCGCAAGCGCTTCTTCAACGCCATGATGCAGCAGAAGCAGCTTCAGCAGGGATCTCAGCAAGGCTACGGTCCGGAAGCATTTGAGAATCCGGGAGTCTACTAATGGACGACCTGTACGGGGTTTTGATTGGAGAGTCCCCTAAGGACGCCGATAAGGCGGCTGCGACTGCGGCTGCCTTGCGTCGACGCCGCAGCTTTGGTGAGCTTGGCATGTTGTCCGGTGACAAGGTGCTCAGTAGGTATGGTCAAAATGCCATTGGTCAGGCAGACGAATATGCCAACCGTATCCAACAGACCAGACAGCAGGATATCGACAATGCGCAGACACGAAGTTACCAAGACTCCCAAGTCGGGCATATGGGAAGTGTACTTGCAGAAACTATGCGCTCCAACAAAGAGCGAGAGCGACTGCAAGCCAGAGGACAGGATATGGCGCTACTGGCTGCGCAGGCTCGCGCCCGTGCGAGCAATAAACCTCCCAAGCTTACGGTAGCTGACCGCCGTGACTTGACCGAAGGTGCTGGTCTGGTGGGCAACCTCCAGGACTTGCTCAGCACGTTCAAGAGTGACTATGCTGCCCCTCAGGTGATGGGTAAGTCCATACCTATGGCCCGCCCGCTGATGAACACCATGTCCTCTATGGGTGTGGGTACGGAGGAGATGGATGAAGCTCAGAACTGGTGGGCGGCGAGTGATCGTCTGTATACGCTGTTCCAGCGAAACAAGTTGTTTGGTGCCACCTTGACTGGCAACGAAATGAAGGCGTGGGCGCAGGCGAACGCCAACAAGAATATGAAGCCCGAGCAGGTGAAGACCATGCTGAGTGAAATTCTGAAAACAGCCACCAAGGATCTTCAGGCCAACGTGGACGGTTTCATTGAGGGTGGTTACGATCCCACGCAGGTCGCAGCTCTCACTCAGCGCGCCGGAGCTTGGGAAGATGGCAATGCCACAGAAGATCCTGAGACCGGTATGGAGGAAGAAGACTTTGGTGATCTCACTGCCGAAGAAATCGAGGAGTTGAAAGCACTCCGGGAGGCTGCCGGTGCCGGGCGCTAGGGAAGAACTAGACCAGCTGCGCAAGCAGAAGCGTCTACAGGAACTTGAGGCGAGGGTTGCGGCTGCCAAGAAGCCTCCGGCGGAGCCTGCCAAAGAGACTTCTAGCTTCAAGCGATTCGGCCAGGGCATGGCTGATCGTATGACCTTGAACGCCAACAAGCTGTCGAATCTCACACTGCTCCCAGCTCAAGCTCTTGGGTACGAAATTCCTGAAAAGTTCAGCTTTTCCAAAAAGTCCATCCAGGAAAAGGAACGTCAGGCAGATCAGTCCACCGCTGGGCAGATGGGCGGCTTGTATGCGGACGTACTACAGACGGCTCCCCTGGGCGTCGTAGGGCGCGGTATGCAGGCCGGCGAAGGCTTACCGCTGGTGGGCCGACTTATGGGCAACCGGACTACGCAAGCGGCCGTGGAAGGCGGTCTTAGCGGCGCTATGGTTGCTGATCCTGATGAGCGTGGTGAAGATTTAATGCGCGGGATTGCAACCGGCGCGGCATTTGAGCGCGGAGGGCGTTTGCTCGGCCGTACTCTGGAAGGTCTTGTGCGACGTTCCCCCGAAGCACAGGCACTAGATAACTTGGCTGACCTTCACGGCACCAAGGTTCGTCTACCCCTCGCCACCGCAGCTAGTGACGAGGGGATTATTTCCCCGTTTGCGAAGTTTCTTTACGGCAGGGTGCTCCCAGCACTGCCCGGCACTAGTGGTACGCTAGGTAAACAATCGCAGCGCGCAGCAGCCCAACTAAGGGAGATCGCCATGCGGGAGGCTGCCCCAGGCGGCATGGGAAGTTCCGCTACCGGCTATTCCGCCAGTCTGCCGATGACTACGGCCAAGACTGCCGGTGCCGGCAGCAATGTCCGCATGACTATGAAGGACATACAGGACGCGTTCGATCGTGAATATAAGGACACGATTGGCTCCTATGCCTTCAACAAGCCTGACACCCAGGAGCTGATGGCTCGCCTGCAACAAATCCCCAACATGGACAACGCCACGATGGCGAATGTCGCCCAGGACTTCGACGCTCTGGTGGGGCGGTATACACAGAAGGGACCCCTGGATGGTGCCAACGTAGTTCGCATCAAGGCTGATTTTGCCAAGAAGGCCGAAAATGCCGGCGACGAATTGGCTGGTCAGGCGTACACCCAGGCACAGGATTTCATGGATGACTTTGTCAAGCAAGAGCTGACCCAAGGCGGGCAATTCCAAAATATGGTTGACCTCCAAAGGTATATGGATTTGGCTGAGCCGTGGAAGAACTTCCAACGTGTCCAGCGTGCAGCCGCCCGAAGTGCTGATCCAGAAGGACAGTTCACTCCGGAAGAGCTCATGCGCGCCGCCAAGTCTATGTCCAACGATAAACAGCTTGCAAGAGGTACCGCACCTATGCAAGAATTAGCGTCCATTGGTCAGAGGACCGTTGGCAGCTCCCCGGGGCAGCCATCGTTTCTTGAACGAGGCATGGCCTGGGGTGCACTGTCAGGTCTTGGCTTAGTAGGCAGTCCTCTCGGTGCCGCGGCGACTTGGGCAGGTGGACGAAGCTTGGCAAGCCCTGCTGTTCAAGATGTGCTCATGGGCACTAATGCCACGCAGAAGGCTCTGGCTGATGCATTGCGCAAGCGACCAATGACGAAGAGAATGATGGGTGCGGAAGTTCGCAATCTTGCAGCACTAGAGGCCGCTGACGATGAGCAGGAACAGTAGCGGAACATACACTCTGCCGGCAGGTAATCCTGTCGTATCGGGCACAGTCATTACCTCCACGTGGGGTAATACGACTATGAACGATATTGCCACCGCCTTGACGGATAGTCTAAGCCGTACTGGCCAGGGGAGTATGCTCGCCGGACTACCTCTATTCGCCGGCACTTCTGGGCTGCCCGGCCTTACCTGGGGAGCTGAACTCACATCTGGTATTTACCGGGCGGGAGCTGGCGATTTCCGCTGGGTGGTGTCGACTGTAGAGCTACTCCGATACAACAACAATCTGTTACAGCTGAGTGGCACGGCCCCTGCCTTTCGCATCAACGAAACCAATGCTTCGGCAGACCAGCGATTGTGGGACTTCATAGCCAACAATGGCGAACTACACTTCCGTATCCTGCTGGACAATCTGACAGCTACCAACGTCATTGACTTCACTCGTTCCTCCGGCACTGCTACGGGGGTTACGATTACAGCCAATACAATCACCACGGCCGGTGCGTTCGTTAACTCTTTTGCTGGAGCCATCGCAACCCCCAGCGTGTCTATTGGCTCGACCCAGCCCGTATTTGAACTCAATGAAACGGATGGCCCCACCAATGAAAAGAAGTGGTCTTGGGTGGCGCTGTCGGGGCAGTTGCAGCTCCGGGCTGTAAACGATGCTGGTTCAGCTTCCACCACCTTCCTTACGGTGGATCGAACGGCTACGACTGTTGACTTGATTTCACTGGCCAACTTTTCGGCTTTCACTGCGGTACCGTCCACCAGTGGTGAGCCTCTGCAGGTTATCTCTACCAATCCCAGAATCGGTATCAATGAGACTGATGCTGCGGCGAATAATCGTCTGTGGTGGCTTGAGGCCACCGGCGCACAGCTTCGCTTTGCATGTGCTCCCGATGATCGTTCTACCTCTACGGCATTCATGACTATCACGCGCGGCGGCGCGGCTGCGACCGTGATTAATTTCGCTGGTAGTGCAGGTAACTTCCAATATAACGGCCAGACTATCTGGCCGAGAGATAGCAATCCGGCGGCATGGGATGGTCAACAACAATACCTCTTTTCGGGCAGTCCGTCCAGTGCCACCATGCTGTTCAACAGCACTCGGCCAGTCATTAACTGGTTTGAGTCTGGCGTCACTGCGGACAATGCACTGTGGTCGTTAGACTTCAACGGCGAAGCAATGAACTGGCGGATTGCGAATGATATCGCATCTGTCACAACCCCCTTCATGACGGTGGAACGCACGGGCACAACTGTCGACAGCGTTAACCTTCAGGGCACAGATATTCAGGCCAATGGTCTTTCGCTGGCGGCATCTGGCTCATTCTCTGGTACCCTCAGTGGAATGTCTGCTGGTGGTACGGGCACCATTTTCTGGAAGAAAAATGGTGGCATGGTGACCCTCCACGTCAAGTCCAGCGCAGTGACGGGAACGAGCAACACCACCGCGATGGTTCTTAGCTCGTTACCTGTCGCCATTCGTCCTGGCTACCCACAGATCTGTGCGTGTCAGTTCACGAATAACGGCGTGGATATCGCGGGGTACATGGTTGTTGGATTTAGCGCTGCGGATACAGCTTCTGCACAGGCTGGAACGAGTTTCACAGGGTTCACGGCGGCAGGTACGAAGGGCTTGCCGGCCGGCTGGACGGTTACTTACGCAATCAACTAGGAGAATGTATGGAGCACATTGATTTAAGGATTTCTGCACAGACGTTGAACACCATAGGGGCAGCCTTGCAGGAGCTCCCCTATAAGATCGCCAAGCCTGCAATGGTAGAAATAGAGGAACAGGTGAAGAAATATCTTGAGCAGAAGGAATCCCCCAATGTCGGAGCCCCGAGTAGTCAAGCTGGAAACGCAGATGGAGTCGGTAATGGACCAGATAGACACTATACTAACCAAGGTTGAGAAACTCGACGAGCGAATTCGCAGTCTCGAGAAATACCTGTGGGTTGGCATCGGCTGTCTGGGCCTGCTACAATTCGTAGCACCCTATCTCATCAAGCTTTTTGGAGCAATGAAATGATTCGTATCGCTGTTGTTTTGGTCTTACTAATGCTGTCCACCGTTGCATCGGCGGCCGGTACCGTTACCCTCAATTGGAACTTCGACACCAGCGCCACGGCGACATGTGCCGACGGCAGTCCAGTCGCAGGTAATTGCCCTCTGACTGGATTTGAAATCCAAGAACAGATCAATGGTATCTGGACGGTGAAGAATGGTGTAGCCGCTACGTCACGGACGACCAGCTACGCGAATGTCTCGGGTGGACAGCACTGCTATCGGGTGCGGGCCAATTCCAATGGGACATTCTCGCTGCCCAGCAATGAGTCCTGTATCACAGTTCCGGCCAGTGCCCCTAAGGCCCCTGTGATCACAGTTACCGTTTCCGTGGCTGTCCCCGAATAGTCACCAGTAGTAGATGTGTGGGCGCTTCCCGTCTGGCCATTGAAATATATCAGGCGGGAAGCCCTTCTCCACCAACCTACACATTTGATTTGCACGAATGCGCATGGGGCGGATGTGATACTCGTGAGTCCACCAGCCCGGCTCAGCCATCCAATATGGCGTCCGCATGTGCTTCCAGATCTTCTTTGTCCACCAGACCTCTCCTCGGTACCATGCTTTGAGCAGGCCAATTCTCCGATGTTTCGCACATCGTTGTTGATGACGTCGTAGAGCTTTCTTCATGTTTTTCATAGGGTGTAAAAGACACCCGGGAGGAATGGCCTCCCGGGTTCTTACGGCTGCCAATTTTGAACCCGTGCCGCACGGGGTAGCGGGAAGTTCCACTCCTTCGAGGAAACGGCACTGGAACGTGCCAAGAACCAGTGCGGCCCGGAGTGGAAACCGGGTAGGCTTCCCAGTGAGGAAGAAGGCCGCATGGTTAGTGATCAATCCTTATTTGCCCTTCGTAGACTTTCTCTTGCCTTGATGCTGTTGGAAAAGGTTAGCTCCGTACCGCCTTTCTGCCAATTTCTGCAAAAAGTGCGCAGCTTTCTCCAAATCCTCCAGACCATTTTTGCTCCTCGTGGCGTACTTGGTCACCTGCCCAACCAGATAGGAGGATTCAGCATATAGATCCCAATGCTGTATCTCTCCTCCGCAGTGCGGGCATTTCCCGGTAGCCTCGCGGTAGTGTGTTCCTCCAACCTGCCTGTCATTCGCAGCCATAGTGCTACCCCTTTATGGTACCCTGTTCGCTTGCTGATTGCCACTTAAAGTGGTTCCGGGCGTACAGGCACGT
>JACCDR010609875.1_pt1 | contig 16445 bp, 29 predicted proteins | sample 7446431 | NCBI WGS metagenome assembly JACCDR01 (sample SAMN15323443, study PRJNA562643) | freshwater metagenome | isolation source: river surface water | place: USA:Blue River Watershed | collected 2017-08-17 | reverse complement strand
CGTTGGGGGCCTGAGGGCCCAACTGTTCGCGGTGACAGCCGCGTCCGGGTCACTGTTCGTCGGGGCGCTGATCCTGTTCGGCGGCCCGACCCGGTTCTCCAGCCCGCCCTTCGCCACCATCCGGCACCTGGCGCCCTGGTGGCTGTGGGGGTCGGTCATGGTCGCCTGCGGACTGCTGGCCGTCATCGGCGCTACCCGACACCTCACCTGGCTGGCCAGGGTCGGCCACTCCGTCGCCGCCGTGGCCTACATGTTCTTCGCGTTCGCCCTGGCCGACTCGGTGCTGAAGATCCCCAACGGTGCGCTCACCGGCCTGGGGATCTACTCCGCCTTTGCGGTCTTGCACACCCTGGCCGCCGCTACCGCCGACGAAGGACGAGCACCCGTGAGGCGCGCACCCTGATGGAGTCCACCACGATCGTCACGCTGGTCCTGGCCGTCGTCTCCAGCGGCCTGCTGACCGCCATCGCCAACAACATCTGGCAGCGGCGCCGGATCAAGGCTGACACCGCCAGCGTCTTGAACGACACCGCCCTTGAGCTGGTCGTGCCCCTGCGCGAGCAGATCCGGGAGATGCGCGGCGAGATCAACTCCTACCGGCAGCGGATCGGGATGCTGGAGCGGCGCGAGCGGGAGATCATCACCGCGATGGGCCGGCACGCGGCGTGGGACATGCTCGCCCAGGCCGCGATCATCGCCAACAAGCTCGAAGTCCAGGACATGCCGCCGCTGTTCCCGCAGTCGATGGACATGCGGCAGGAACGTACCCGCGCCACCGACTACGAGACAGGTCAGATCGAGCCACCCGTCTGACGACGCAGGCTGCATGAGCGACAACCTGACGATGTGGAGCCTGATCGTCGGCTTCCTCAGTCCCGTCGTGATCTCGATCATCCAGCAGCCCAGCTGGCAACGACCCCTGCGCGCCGTCGTCACCTTCCTCTGGGCGGTGATCGTCGGTGCGGCCACCGCCTACTTCTCCGACGAGTTCGGCGGCCGGTCCATCGTCTCCAGCGTCCTGTTCGTGCTGGTGACCGCCATCGCCACCTACAACGGGCTGTGGAAGCGGACCGGCATCGCTCCGGCCATCGAGGGCGCCACGTCCTTCCCGCACCGTGAGGTCAGCACGGAGTCGGGCACCACGTGAGTGCACGCCAGCAACCAGCGTTGTACCCGCCGGCCGACGCCAAGACCAGCTGGTTCGGCACCAAGTTCCCCACCACGGACATGGGCGGCGTCGACAAGGTGCTGCTGCACACCACCGAGGGTGTCGGCTGGCCCGGCTACCACTCCGGCGCGATGGCCCCCAACCTCACCTACCACCCGGCGCAGCGGCAGTGGCGGCAGCACTTCCCGCTGTACCGCTCCTCCCGGGCGCTGCGGGACGACCCGGCAACGGCGGTGCGGGAGAACCGGGACCGCGTCTGCCAGGTGGAGATCATCGCGATCTGCGACGTCAAGCTGGCCAAGCGGGTCCGCAACGGCCTCTACGTCGGCGACCTGTCCCCCGAGGCCCTCGGCGACCTCGGCGACTTCCTGGCCTTCATGCACCAGCACTTCGCCACCCCGCTGGTCGCCGCGCCCCGCTGGCTGCCCTACCCGCGCTCCTACGGCAACAGCAACGTCCGCATGAGCGGGCGGCAGTACGCCGTCTACCGCGGAGTCCTGGGCCACCAGCACGCCTCGGGCAACGCCCACGGCGACCCCGGCTGCCTCGACGTCCCGACGATCATGCGCCGCGCCGGCAAGAAGGCCGTTCTCGACAACGCCCACCTCGTCCCCGCCCCCACACCCACCCTGCCGCCGGCGCTGGCGGTCCGCCCCCCGGAGGATGCCGTGCCGGACGCCTACCGCCTGCTGAAGACCCCCGACGGCCGCTTCTGGGGCATGTCCGGGCTGCAGTGCACGCACCTGGAGACCAGCGAGATCCTGCGGGAGTACCTGACCACCGTCGGGTTGAAGCTCGATGACGCCCGGGCCGTCAGCTACGAGTTCATCGGCAACCTCCAGAGGATCACCTGATGCCGGTCAGCCCAACCGGCGGGCGCAGGGCGGGCACACGACCACCGCGTCCTGCGGCGGGGCCTGGAGCATCTTCGCCTGCCGCCCGCAGTGGACGCACTGAACCATGACCCCGTCCGCGCCCAAGTTCGTGGAGACGAACCCCGTGCCCACGGACAGGCCGGCCTTGCGGGCGTCGGATGCGATCATCTGGGGCGCGACCTGGTTGTCGAGCATGTGCTGGGCGAGGCCGCTGTCGTACCCGGCGGCCCGCATGGCTTCTCCAGCGGCCTCCAGCAAGTCCTCCCGCTCGGCCCTCTTGCGTTCCCGCTTGCGCTGCGCCCTGCGTCCCACCGCAACCTCCGTCGTCGAGTCGTGTTGACGCGAAGTGTCCCACCGACGATCAATCTGGCCCCAACGACCGTTGGGCGGCGAGTCTCCTTGACATTTTCGCCGGTGATCGACTCAACCGTGAGCTGCGGGGAGTCGCGTCCAACGGCCGTTGTCGCCGGCCACGCCTGGACATGACCGCTTGGCAGTGACGTTGTGCGCTCCTAGTGTCGCTCTCCGTGAGGGGGTGAGACACGATGAACATCACCATCCGGCAGTCAACACTCAGCTCGTTCCAACGCTGCGCCCGCCAGGCCCAGCTGAAAAGCCTTGCGGCACAGCGCGGCCAACCTGACCAGGCCACCTCCGCGACCGCGTTCGGGACCGTCATGCACCACGCCGTGCAGGTCCTGGAGCAGCTCACCCACGAAGGCCGCCCCGACGCCGTCGAGCGGGCCGTCGCCAGCTTCGAGCACTACTGGCACCCCGACAACGTCCACGTCCTCGTCCCCGGCGGCATCCATACCTGGCTGCCCCGCCAGACCCGAGGCGGCCTGCTCATCCGCGGCCGGGACAACCTGCGGTTCTACGCCGAGGCCCTGGTCAAGGACGTCGGCAAGCTGCTGGCCCTGGAGCTGCCGTTCAACGTCCCCATGGGCCGCCTGGCCGACCACGACATCACCATCCACGGCACCGTCGACCGGCTCGCGCTGCGCCTCTACGGACGCCGGCCCTACCTGTCGGTCGAGGACTTCAAGACCGGCCAGAAGCCGACCTACCTGCGCCACGGCCTGCAGTTCACCGTCTACTGCTGGGCCAGCCTGCACGAGCAGTTCTGGTCCGCCTGGGACCCCGACGAACTGCAACGCCTCAGACGACCGTTGCGGGACAAGGGTTTCGCCCTGTGGCGGGACGGCTCGGACCTACCGGTGATCCCGCGCCGAGGCCGATGGATCTCCCTGCGCGACACCTTCGGCGTCCACGACGCCGGCTGGCGCGTCGAGGCCGACTTCGCCCGGCTGCACGAAGCGGCCGGCGCATACATCGCGGCCCTCGACGCCGATGTCTATCCCCTGCACGTCTCCGGCGAGACCTGCACCTACTGCCCGTTCATGTACTCCGGCGAATGCGGCGGGGTCGCCTACGGCAAGGACTCGGAAGGCGACCCGCTACCGCAGTAAGCCCGGATCCTCGGAGGATTCATGCCGCTCGTCGTCCGGACAACGGGCGTTGAGGAGTATCTCGACGCCGCCGGCCACGCCCACATCAAGGCCCTCATCCTGGGGGAGCCCAGCGCAGGCAAGACCCGCAGCGCCAGCTTCTGGCCCAGCCCGATCTTCGCCGACTGCGAGAAGGGCCGCATGTCCCTGGCGGACCGCAACGTCCCCTACGTGGAGATCACCGCCAGCCAGGACATGGACGCACTGCTGACCATGCTGGAGCGGGAATGCGCGAAGCCGCCGGCGGAGCGGAAATATCAGACGCTCGTCATCGACACCGTCGACGCCTTCCAGCGGATCATCATCCACGAGATCCTCCGCGCCCAGAAGAAAGACGCGATGTCGGGCTGGCAGGACTGGGGCGCCCTCGACGCCAAGATGCAGTCACTCATCAACCGGCTGCACAAGCTGTCCATGAACATCGTCGTCAACAGCCATATCAAGCCCACCAAGGACGGCGACGACGGTCCCCTCATCAACCAGCCGAAGTTGAAGGGCGACCTGCGGGAGCAGATCTCCGCCGAGTTCGACCTGGTCGGACACATGGCCACCTTCTGGGAAGCCGAAGGCGGCGAGCGGGTGCTGAAGCGGGCCATCAAATGGCACCCCGAACCCAACTTCCCCGTCCTGAAGGACCGGACCGGGCAGCTGCCCAAGTTCACCGACGTCACCTTCACCGAGACCGACTACACGCGGCTGTTTGAGCTGATGTTCGGCGGCGAGCACTTCGAGAGCCTGGAGAAGTCTCAGCAGGTCGATGAGCTGGACGTACCCAGCGACACCGTGGAGGCGCCCCGCGACGGTGGACCCGTCGCCGTCAAGGCCGCCCCCGCCCGGCAGGAGCCCGAGGCCAAGCCCGAACCCCGGGCACGTAAGGCCGCCGCGAAGGCGCCGGCCAAGAAGGTCGCCGCCGCCAAGCCGACCCCGGCCACCAGCACCACCGTCTTCCAGCCGGCCGACCCGTCCAACAGCAGCACTGCCCCGGTGGCCAAGGCGGCGGCCAAGCCCGAGCCGGCCGAGTTCCAGCCGCCGACGATGGAGCAGGCCCAGCAGACCGTGGAGGAGATCCTGGGCGGGCGGGTCATCTCCGAGGAGCACTCGGCCGAGGCCATCCCCATGCCCGCTGAGACGCCGCCCGCCAGTGCCCCAGCGTCCATGGTCTGCGGGCAGCCCGCGACGTCCTTGCCGGCGGTCGATGGGTGCGGCAAGAGCCTGGTCGGCGTCGCCGACCAAGACATGATCAACATCGCTGTCATCCGGACCAAGACCTTCCTGTGCCCCGACTGCTTCAAGGCGTGGAAGACCGCCAAGAAGTAGCAGTCGCCCACATTGAAGCTGAGACAGGAATAGGAGCCAGTCATGCCCACCACGCGACTGCGCGAAGAGACGGAATACCGGTTCCCGGACGACATCACCTACCAGTGCCGCCTCGTCGACGTCACCACCAAAGAGATCACGTACTTCAAGAAGGACGCCCACGGCGTCAAGACCAACGAGCAGGACTCGTTCACCAAATGGCAGTGGACGTTCGACATCACCAGCGGCCCCTACCTCGGCGGCAGCCTCTACGGTGACACCGAATCCGAGATGACCACCCGCGGCGACAACACCCTGCGGCAGTGGGCCGAAGCCCTCCTCGGACGAGAAATCGAGGTCGGCGAAGACTTCGACACTGACGACATCATCGGCCTGCCCTGCGTCGTCACCATCCGCCACGACCCGCCCCGGCCCCGGCGCGACGGAAACGGCATGTTCTATCCCTGCGTCGTCGACGACGTGATGCCCAAGGGCACCGCCGACAACCAGCCGCCGTTCTGAGCCCACGGGAAAGGCGCCGGCCATGATGGAGAACCTGCGCGAGTACCTGTCCAGCAAGAACATCCGCACCTGGCAAGCCGCCGGCGCCGAGGTCACCGCCCACTGCTTCTTCCTGTGCGACACAGACAAGAACAAGGGCAAGCTGTATTTGAACTCCGAGTCGTGGCTGTGGGACTGCAAGCGGTGCGGAACCCAAGGTGGACGACGCCGGCTGCTGGAGCACTTCGGCGACGAAGACACCACCACCTGGCTGCCCGGCGCCAACCCGGTGACCCGGATGCAGCTGCTGGCCGACTACGCCGCGATGGCGGCGAAACTGCTGGAGCACAACGAGGACAAGCTGCGGTACCTGCTGGGCCGGGGCCTGTCCCCGGAGACCATCGTGGAAGCCCAGCTCGGCTACGTCCCCGACCGGTTCTCCATCTGCGGCAGCCTGGACAGCTACTCCCGCAAGGACTTCGAGACCGCCGGTGTCCTGTCCCGGGGTGCCGAGTTCCACTCCGGGCGGATCACCATCCCCTACCTGGACCGGGGGCAGGTCCTGCAGATTCGCGGCAAGGAGATCACCGGTCGCTACTGGACCCCCGCCGGTGACTCGGTGCGCCTCTACCGGGCCGAGCACCTGCGGGGCGCCGAGACCGTCATCATCACCGAGGGCGAGTTCGACGCCCTCATCCTGGCCCAGGCCCTGCGCCGCAACCCCCACTCCCCCAACCACCAGGCCGCCGTCGTCGGGCTCCCCGGCGCCGGCGCCTGGCCCGGCGGCAAGGACGGCTTCGGCGACTACTTCCGGGAGGCCAAGCGGGTCTACATCGGCCTCGACGCCGACGACACCGGCGTCCGCGAGGCCGGGAAGTTGAAAGAGGCCCTGGGCTCCAAGGCCCGCATCGTCGTCCTGCCCGGCCACGACCAGGTCAAGGTCGACTGGACGGAGTTCCTGCGCCGCGCCGACGACGACCACCCCGCCGGCGGGCACACCGCCAACGACGTCGATGAGCTACTCGCAGAAGCCGACCGGACCGGCCGGCGGATCTACTCCATCGGCGACGCCGCCGTGAAGTGGCGCAAGGAGAAGGAGGAGCGGCCCGGGCTGAAGCTCGGCTTCCAGACCCTCGACGCGGTCATCGCCCCCGGCTTGCGGCCCGGCAACGTGTGCGTCGCCATGGCCAAGACCGGCGCCGGCAAGACCATCTTCCTGGCGAACCTCGACTACAACCTGCGCAGCCGCCGCGTCCTGCACATCACCCTGGAGAACACCGTCTCCGAGGTCTACGAGCTGCTGCGACGCATCTACCGGTTCTGGCACCCCGGCGCCGAGGACGCACAGCTCACCCAGGCGATGCCGAACCTGAGGATCGTCGACTCCAACCGGCTGTCGATGGACGACATGGCAACGCTCGTTGAGGAGTACACAGCTGACGTCGGCGAGCCACCGGAGGTCGTGCAGGTCGACTACCTCGGCTACCTCGCCCGCGGCCAGCGCGGCACCAGCCCGTACGAGAAGGTCTCCGAGGCCATCATGCAGTTGAAGGCCATGGCCAAGGCCCACGAGTTCGCCGTCATCGTCCCCCACCAGCCGTCGCGGGCCGCCCAGGACGGCATGCCGTTCAGCGGCGACGAGGCCCGTGACTCCGGTGTCGTGGAGGAGACCGCGGACTTCATGTTGGGTCTCTACCGGCCCGCCGACGCGACCGACAAGACCCGCACCAGCACCGCCGGCGCCACCGGTTGGGAACTGGTCTGCCAGATCATCAAGTCCCGCCGGGGCGGCAAGGGCCGATCCATCCGACTGGCCGTCTCCCCCGCCAGTCTCGTCATCGCCGATCAGACCGACGCCCACGCCCTGCAGCGGATCCAGCTGGAAACCACCGCCATCAACCAGGGCTACACCTACGACGACGTCGCCCGGTCCGACCGGACAGCGGCGCTCCAGCGAGCCCAGATGAGGCTGGCATGAGCCTGACCTTCACCCTGCTCATCTACGGCTTCGCCGCCGTGCAGATCCTCACCATCATCGCCATCGACCGCTACGGCGCCAGCTTCGCCCTCATCGCCTCCGCCGTCCTGGCCCTCTTCGCGGCCTGCCTGGCCGCCTGGAACGGCCACGAGGACGGCCCCAAGGGCCTCACGTTCTTCTGCCTGGTGGTGTCCATCGGCTGGCTGGTCAGCGCCGTCATCAGCTACCGCCTCTGCCTGAAAGAGGAAGACCGGTGAACCGGGTCCTGCCCGCCGGCACCCCCCACACCGACGGGGCCCTCTTCGACTACCTCCACCAGTGGTGGGGCATCGGCGACTACGACGAAGACACCCACGGCCCCTGGTGGAAGTGGCGGCGCAACCAGGTCGCCCGCGTCAAGGCGTCCCGGACCAAACGCGAAGCCAGCCTCGCCGAGCTGTACATCGCCGCCCTCTACTGCCGCGCCACCAACCAGCGCGTCGAAGGCGTCACCTGGCTGTACCGGCACATCGCCGCCGGCTGGAGGTGGTGGGAGGGCCAGCCCGTCCACGACCCCACCCTCACCGCCTACGCCGACGCGGTCCGGATCGAATCCGCCAACCCCGACCCGACGTGGCTGCACCGGCTCATGCGCGCCGACCCAGCCCACCGCCAAGCCCTACTCGACCAGTGGGAGGTCCAACGATGGACGGCCTAGGAGGCAACTGCCTGCTCTGCGAACACATCCTCGAAGGCGACGAGCGGCTCTACTGCCAGGTGTACGGCCAGTGGGTGCACACCCCGGCCATCAGCGGCCTGGAGTGCCCCTCCTACGAGGAGGCGGCATGAGCGCCATGCCCGAAGACCCCGTCACCAACATGGAGGAGATGGGCATCCAGCTCCACGCCCTCTTCGTGGCCCTCCTACGTGGCGGTTTCACCACCCGGCAGGCCTGCCATGTCATCGCGGTCTACATCTCCCAGGTCAGCCGGCCATGAGCGCCCGCAGCCAGCCCCGCAAGCACGTCGTCAAGGGCATCCGCCGCAGCGACGTCACCGGCGAGGTCAAGGACCGCGACCTCAGCAAGTTCGTCAGCATCAGACACGCCCACGGCTGCCAGGCATGCCAGATCCGCTACACCGACACCTGCTCCACCCCCGAGGTCAACGGTCGTTGCCGCGTCTGCAGCGGCGCCATGTACGGCCGGCCCATCCTCGAAATCTCCGGCGACCCCCGCGAGTGCTGCCGCGTCTACGCCGGGCCCGCTACCGCCGCCCAGATGACGACGTACCGCTGCGCCGGCACCACCGACTGGTGGATCTGCCGCCGCTGCTACCGCACCCACCCCTATGACCCCGCCTGAAGGAGAAGATCCGATGAGTGAGCCGGCGCCCACCTATCTGATCCCCAGCGACCCCGCGATCCCGGCGTTCGAGGGTCGCCCCGTCGCCCGCCACGAGATCAAGATCTCCGGTGTCGCGAGCATGAACAGCGAGGAAAACGACATCGCTGTGATCAGCGTCGACGACCGGGTGCGGATCGTCGGCAACTACCGCGTCATCAGGGTCAACCACGTGATCGACGACAAGACCGGCGAGCTGATCCGCCAGGAGATCATCACGCCGATCGACATCGAGATCTGCCCGTGGGACCCGAAGGACCCCAACGACGACGGCGTCGTGCGGGCGATCCGCCGATGAGCGTCCACTCCGCCGGCCGCATCGTCGAAGCCGCCGGCCACACCCTCACCGTGGGGCAGCTGCGCCGTCTCATCGACGGCCTACCCGACGACTCCTCCGTCCTGGTCGACGGCCGCGGGGTCCGCATCGCCACCGACTACAACCTCGTGCTGTACATGGACACCGGCAGCTACCTGCCCAACGGCTGCCCCGCGTGCGGCGGCCTGGGCTGCCACTGCGGCGACCTGTGATCCACGTCCACTCCATCACCTGGGGCCGCGACGGGATCACCACCGTCAACTACACCCAGGACGAAGACATCAGGGGCGTGGACGACCGTCCCGTCATGTTCTCCCACCAGCTGGTCATTGACAGCGACCACCCCACGTTCGACCAGCTGACGGAGATCCGGGAAGCCGCCCACGACCTGGTCCGTGACGTCTACCGGGAATGGTTCCCGGCGGAGGAATGGCAGGACCGCGATGAGGAAGCTGCCCTCGACGAGGAGGACGACTGACATGTATGGGCGTACCGGGACGTGGTCCAGTGGCATGTTCGTCCCGCATGACGCGTCGCATTACGAGGCGGTGACGGGGCACATGGTCGATTGGGACGGGCTGTACATCGCTCCTTGCCCGCACGGTCAGGTTGCGGAATGGCGCGCGGTGTTCGGGCGCGCACCATTCCCCATGTGCACCTGCAGGCGCTGATGACCGGCCAGTGGGGCCGCTACCCCAGTGATGAAGTCGTCACGCTGGTGGCGCAGTCAGCGCTCAGGTTGCAGTACTACCTGCTTCACGAAGCCACACAGTCACCCGCGGATGATCAATCTCAATCTTCTCGATGCGAGCCTCAGCCTCCGCCCGCCTGACATCCACTGGGATACGCGCATCCTGCAGCAGGTCGAGAAACGCCAACCACGCCTTGACGGTCTCGCCGCGCAACTCGGCCGGGGTGTCCGCTGGCTCGTCCAGCGCCTTCCGCGCCGAAGCAACGGCATCCTGAGCCGTCTCGACGGCGACCTTGGCCTTGCGCTTCCGCGCGTCGAACTCATCAAGCTCGTAAGCGCCGCCCTCGTACGCCGCATGGACTCGCTCCAGCGCCGCTTCGGCTTCTGCCTGGCGGCTCTCGGCGTCCTTCAGGGCCCGCCGCATCGCCCCCGTCGACCGTGACGGCGCGCGCCATCTCGACATGTTCGATCGCACGCCATCTTCGGCGCGGGCCTGAGCCAGCGTCCGCATCTCCGCGAAGATCTTCAACTCGGACATCGAATGCGAGGATCGGCACCCGGTGCCGATGTTGGCCCGGTACGGACAGATGAAGTTGAACGTCCATCCCCGCTTCCCGGTCACGCGGCTCTTATGTGACGTACGCAGCCGCTGCATCTGCTTGCCGCAGCGGCCACACACAACCAGATAGTCGAGCACGCCGAAGTATTGTCTCGCCGGCCGCTCCCGCCCTTTGCGGTCCCTGATCTCCTGGCATCTCTGCCACAAGTCGATCGCAGCAGCGACAGAGTCGGGATCATTCGGGTCCTCGGCCAGGGCGACGCCAAGGGGAGATGGGCCCTCAACATGCTCGCTCTCGTGCCGAGCCCGCACGCGGCGAATCTTGTCACCGGTGACGGGGTCCAACTCCCACACCGTGCCAGTGCGGTTGTAGTCCATCGTCCCGATGTACCAGCGGTTATCCAGGATGTTCCGCATCGCATCAGGCTTCCACGTCGAGGGACGCCCCTTCCTGATGTCCTCGGAGGTACGGACTCCCTCCGAGACGAATAACTCGCAGATCCTGTACGTCGGGCTGCTCTGCGAGTACAGCTTGAAGATCCGTCGCGCGATGGCGATATCGTGCGGGTCTATCTCGTGCCGCGTCCTGGCCTCGTTGTTCTCGAAGTACTTCACACTGCGCCCCCCGAGGGGCAACCGCGTGACGACCTGCCCGGCCTTCACCTTCTGGGTGTTCATCTCTTTCGACCGCTCACCCACCGTGCGGATCTCCATCGCCGAAGCGCTGGAGCGCACCGCCGCCACGAACTCTTCCATCGCGGTCTCACTGGTGTGATTGACGCCGTGGGAATCAACCAGCCGGTAACCGGCCTGAACGGCGCGGGCATTGATCCGGTTGTACTGCTCGGGCTGACCCCAGACCCGTCGGTAATCCCAGAAGTAGACGGCGGCGATCTCGGGGTTGTCGTCCATGGCCTGCAGCAGGGCATGCAGCCCTTCACGCCGAACCCCGCGCGACTTCTCGTCCCGGAAGATGCCGCCCTCCGCGATGACCGTCCCGTCCTCAGCGAGGAACGGGTCGCCGACCCAGGTGGCCAGCTCCAGCCCGTCCTGCGCGCCGCGCTCCATGCTGATCGTGACCTGCCCCGGCATGGACTTCTGGATCTTCTCGCCCTTCGAGACCCGGATGTAGATCAGGTAGAACTTGCCCGTGCGCCGGGGGTACCGGACCAGCTGCCTCACCATGCGTGACATCCTACAACGCTTTATGGCTAGCAGGATGTCGTGCACACGACACCGTGCTAGCCATAAAGAGGAGCGTCAGGGCATCGCTGCTGGTCAAAGCATGGTTCGCCACGCTCAGGTCTGTGATCGACCGCGCTTCGCCGGCGACCTAGGCGAACCGTTGGGATCAGGCTGTGCGCGTACGGTTGCGAGCTATGCACGCTAGGTTGTCAACGTGACCAAAGCGACGGACGCGCTCCGCCGGGACCTGATGCAGCTGCACCGCCACTACGGCCGGCTCGCCGTGAAGATCGTCGACGACCCGTCCGAGGCCCTGCTGCACGGCTCTGACGCCTGCCGGGTGGCCGGCAAGCTGGCCTGCGCACTCGCTGCTGCGATCAAGCTCTACGAGCAGCGTTGCGGCGGTGCCGAGGCTCTGGAGTTCGGCCTCCTGATGGAAGGGATCCTGTACGGCGAGGGAGACAGGGACGTCAACGCCGACATCACGCTGGAAGGTTGAGGCCCGTGGCGACGTGCCCAAAGTGCAGGGTCCACGGTTATCCCCCGGACGACTTCTCATTGACCGATCGGCTGGAGAAGGCGAACGGGCTGATCGGTGGGACCGGGCTGAAGTTCACGGCCAGGAGGGTGTTCATCCTGGCCTGCCTGCACTGCGCTTGGTCGGTCGAGGGGCAGATCGGCCAGGACGGGAACTTCTATGCCGCCAAGGAGGTGGAGGAGTGAGCCTGGCAGAGGGTCTGCTGTTGGTGCTGGCGATGCAGAACTTGGTGATCGTTGTTCTGCTCGGGGCGATAGCTGTCAGGAGGTGATGGGGAGCCGGCCCGCCCGCGCTTCCTGGCCTTCAACGGGCGGGCCGGCTGCTTGTGGGGGTCAGGCCTTGTCGTGGAGGTCCTGGTGGACGCGGATGGGCATCGGAATGACGCTGTCGCCGATCTCGAGGAAGATCCCCAGTCCGCCGGTGGTGTATGTCAGACGCGCGTCGTCGAAGTCCAGCGGGTCTTGCGGCCGGGCCAGCCAGAGCCGCAGGGCGTCGCGGTCGACGATCCCGAGGGATTTCCCGTGGAAGATCAACTCCACGGTGTCGAGGCGGAGCATGAACTCGACGTGGCGGGGGTGGTGGTTGCGGGTGGTCTCCGCGGTGAAGGCGATCCGGCCGTGGAACATCCCGCCTTGAAGTCGGCGTCTTGTCATCACGCAATGCAGCGTGTCGTAGCTGACGGTGGGGCGACAACGTCTCACTTTCGCACCGCGAAACTGAGACTCCCAAGATGAGAGGCGGACGATGCAGACTGGCTCCATGCCGACCGGATCCATCGTCATTCGTCGCTCGCTCGGCCGGCGACTCAAGGCCCTGCGACTGGGTGCCGGCAGGACCGCCGCCGACGTGGTCGTCGCCGGCATTGCGTCGAAGGCCAAGCTGCACCGCATCGAGGGCGGCCAGGGTGCCATTCGGGTCGCCGACGTGCGAAGCCTGTGCTGGCTCTACGGGGTCGATCAGGCGACCACTGATGCCCTGGCCGACTTGGCCTTGAACACAGCCAGAGAGGGGTGGTGGGAGGAGTACGGCGACATCATGCCGCCATGGTTCGCCACGTACGTCGAGCTGGAGGCTGCCGCCAGTCGCATTCTCGTTTACGAGCCCGAGTTGGTGGTCGGCTTGCTGCAGACACCGGACTACACCCGGGCCCTGTGCGAGGTGGATCCGCACATGACCGCAGGGGTGTCGGAGCGGCTTGTTCAGCTGCGGGCGCAGCGGCAGAAGGCGGCGCTTGGCCGGGAGAACCCGGTGGAACTGAATGTGATCATGAGTCCTGGCGTCCTGCTGCGACAGGTCGGGGGGCCGCAGGTGCTCGATCAACAGATCGATCACCTGGGCCGGGCGGCACGTGAATCCCACGTTGACGTCCGGGTACTACCCTGGTCAAGCGGCGCGCACGTGGCCATGCAAGGCGCCTTCGCCGTGCTGCAGTTCGCGGAGGAAGATCACCCCGACGTGGTCTACCTGGAGACCCGCGCCGGCGCCTACTACGTCACCAAGGAAGGTCAGGTCGCGGACTACGTCGAAGCGTTCGCGGCCATCCAACAGCAATCCCAAGCATTCGAGGAGCACTGGCAATGACACCCGACACCGACTGGATCAAGGCGACCGCGTCCAGCACCACAGGCAACTGCGTCGAGCAGCGCCGCCACCAGGGCGACATCCAGGTGCGCGACTCCAAGGACAAGGCTGGGCCGGCGCTGACGGTGGACCCGGTGGCCTTCGCGGCCTGGGTGCAGGGCGCGAAGGCCGGCGAGTTCGACCACCTGATGCAATAGCAGCTGGCAAGCGCCCCCGGACACGATCGTCTCCGGGGGCGCTTGGCGTCTAGATCCACGTCTCAACGATCGTTGGGGCGTCGTGCAGGTAGCGACCCAGGCAGATGTCGGCGGTGGGTGGGACCAGCCGGCGCGCTTCGTCCAGGGTGTCGGCCAGGCCGACCACGTCGAGCGGTACGGCCTGTCCCGGCTCGATCCGGAAGTGCCGCACGACGAAGTGTCGCGGGTAGTCGTCGGGGCGTTCGTAGATCACGTATTGGTCCACGGGCGGGAAGGCTACCCCCGGTCGCCTCGTGACTGGTTGATGAAGGCGCGTCACGTTACGTCATGCTGTTCGGCTAGGGTGAGTGCCGTGAGCTGCCCCTGCGCCTGCACCTGCAACGGGCCATGCAACTGCCTCAACGAGGGGTGCCCCTGCACCACCTGGGAAAGCGACCACTGGCACGTCCCGCGACTCATCAAGCGCACGCCCAAGTCCGACGAAGGCCTGCCCGGCCTTTACACCCCCGGCTGCACCTGCAGGTGGGAACAGGCCAAGCAGCAGCCGGAGAAGGCGGCCTGGAAGAGCGCCCGGGCACACACCCGGGCCGCCAACCGCGATCTGGAGGCGAACATCAACCGCCATGACCCCGGGGACTGGCAGGAGCTGCGGCACCAGCGGATGCAGGAGCCCGGCGCGGCAGAGGCCTACGAGGCTGCCCGAAGGGAGTTCCGTCCATGAGCGACCCAACCGCGATCGTCGGCGAGGACGGGATCCTGCTGGTGCTCGGCGGCCGGTCGGGCCGGATGCTCCACCGGACCGACTGCGTCTCCATCGTCGGTGCCTCCGTGGCCCCGTGGGAGTGGGCGACCGGGCGGACGTATGAGGAGGCCTGGAAGAACAGCGGGAAGTTCGTGCCCTGCTTGAAGTGCCGGCCCCTCGGTGACAGACCGGATGCCGACGAGCCGGCATGAACACCTGGGACAGCGCCTGGGACCGGGCGCGGTGGATGGTCGAGTGCACCACCTGCGGCGGGTTCATCACCGACGGCCCGGCGATGGTGCTTTACCCTGCGGCGCAGACGCATCACGAGGTCTTCCACGGACGCAACGACGCCGTGATCGTGCACAGGGACTTCGTCGTCAGCGTGGCCCCGCTGTTCTGCGACTTCTGCCACGTCCACATCAACGACCGTTGCTGGAGGCACGTGTGTAACCCGCCGGTGTTCGACCATGGCGACACCGATACGTGGTGCCTGTGCGACCCCTGCCACGCTGACGCGGTCGCCGGCGCGGTCGAGCCCCAGGTTGCGCGGATCTTCCGCCAGCATCGGGTGCAGCTGCCGTACTTGCCCGACGAGGAGTTGCTGCGGTACGTCCCGGCGTGGCGACGTCTCATCGAGCGGGTCCATGCGGCGGCCGACGACGGTGTCCGGGTCGAGTTCGGATGACCCTCCCCGGCCACGAGGACTGCTGGCAGTGCCGGGAGTGCGGCCTGCCACTCTGCCCGGACTGCGACACCGACGGCCGGGCCTGCAGCTGTGATGGTGACGCGAGGCCGCTGCCGGCGAAGTGGAAACGGCCGGAACGGAGAAGACCCACTCTCGAATGAGCGGCTAGCGCCGCGACCAGCGCAGCAGCTGCAGGGCCGTCACCGACGGGTCCGCCGCGCACCGCTTCAGCAGGTCTGCGACCATGCGGGCGTGGCGGCCGTGGGCCACGGTGAGGTGGCAGTCATGGCCCGGCTGCCACCCCACCGTCACCAGGTTGTCGAGGGTGTTCAGGCCCCCGTGGGAGCGGAACACGATGTGGTGCAGGGCCGGTGTCTCGACGTACCGGCCGCAGACCCGGCAGCAGTGGTGGTCACGCTCGATCACTCGCTGCCGGATCTGCACGGGGACGATGCCTAGGGTCACACCAGACTGTCGACGGTGGCCGTCGCCAGCTCACTCGCCGGATGTCGACCACTCACCTAGGAACGCGTGATAGGCGTTGATGGCCCACATCGGTGCCGGCTGGAACCGTTCCTCGGCCGCATGCCGTGCCGCTTTCACTCCGGTGTCCTGGTTCAGTAGCCACAGGTGCGGGATACCCCAGTCGGCATACACGTGCGGCTTGATCCCGAGGTCCATCCGCCTGGTGCTCGGCGACAGGATCTCCACCACCAGAAGCACATCCCGCGGGTGCACAGTCAGGTCCTGCCGGACCACGGCCCGGTTGACGACAGTCACGTCCGGGACCATGTAGCTGTCCTGTGCGGTCGACACCCCCAGCCCCGACGCCACCGCGATCAGATCACCCGGGCTCTGCCGCTGCAGGTGTCCCGACAGCATCTGCGCCATCAGTTGATGCCCGACGGTGGGGGTAGGGCTCACATGCAGGCTCCCGTCGATGATCTCGAACCGTGCTCCAGCGGTGTCCTCGGGCAGGTCGGCGACGGTGTACGGCTCGTGCTTGGGCAGGGCACTCACTGGTCACCCCCACGCGGGTAGCAGGGGACTTCCGTGACGCGGAAGGTCGCATCGGCGTTGGCCAGCACGACCGCCATCAGCCGTTGCCAGCCGTCCCGCAGGTCGCCGCACTGGTCGAACACGACGTCGTCGTCGTCGGCGGCGCCTCCTTCTCGCCACTGGCCGGCCCGCATCAGGGCCGCGAACTGCTGCACCTTGATCAGGCTCGCCGGCTTGCACTG
>JACCDR012410658.1_pt1 | contig 16457 bp, 24 predicted proteins | sample 7446431 | NCBI WGS metagenome assembly JACCDR01 (sample SAMN15323443, study PRJNA562643) | freshwater metagenome | isolation source: river surface water | place: USA:Blue River Watershed | collected 2017-08-17 | reverse complement strand
GGTAGATCGCGTAGAACTGGTCGAACTCTTCGTCGGTTGCTGGGACCGTCACGCTGCTGTCACGGCGTGACGGTTTGCGTGTGCTGCTCTCTTCGAACGGAGTGAGAAGAGAGCTTTTGGGGGTGGGTTGGGGAGTGGGAGTGGGAGTGGGAGTGGGGCGCTGTGACAGGTGCGTGACAGGTGCCGTGACACCGGCGTGAGTCACGCGTGTGTCACGGTGTGACCGACCTGTGACGCGCTCCTCGTCGTCGGATGACACAGAGTCACGGCGGCGTTCACGCGACCGACGCTGACGTTCGGCGGCCTGGCCCCGCTGTGTCCGTACCTGTTCGGCGCTCGGGTTGAGTTCAAGGAAGTCGTGAATGACCCAGCCGGCCTGTACGTTGGGACAACTTGAGCAGGAACGATGCGCCTCGTGCCATAGGCCGTGGCTGACCAGTTCCTTCGCCGCCTGCTCGATGACCGTCGGATCCATGTCGTTGTCGAGGTCTGCCCCGATGTACCGGATGTCGTCCGGGGCGATGTGACCGTCGGTGAGATATTTTGCCGCCCAGCACAGCGCCGACACGTGTAGCCGAAACGCCGAGTCCGTCAGTCGGCGCACTTTCCGGTGCATCGCGAAGTCGTCGTCGAGTCGAATCCAGCTCATCGCGTGGCCGCCGTTCGGGGGTATCGGAAGGGTGTGCGTGACAGGCCGTTGTGACTCACGGCGTGACACGTGCTGTGACCGACGGCGTGACTCACGCATGTGTCACGCCGTGACAAGGGAATGGCGGCCATTACACCACCGCCATGTCTGCGAAGCGGGAAAAGTGAAGTTGCGCGGCGACGGTGACCGTGTCCTGGGCGCCGTCGCGGTTCTTGGCCACGTGCAGGTCTGCTTCACCGGCCCGCTCCGACTCGCGGTCGTAGTAGTCGGGCCGGTGAAGCAGGATCACAATGTCGGCGTCCGCTTCGATCGCACCCGATTCGCGGAGGTCGGACATGGCGGGCTTCTTGTCGACCCGCTGTTCGGGGCCACGGTTGAGCTGGGCAGCCACCGCGACGGTGATGCCAAGGTCGCCGGAGAGGATTTTGAGGCCGCGGGAGATGCGGGCGACTTCCCGTTCACGAGAGTCGTCGCGGCCGGTGCCGGTGCTGCCCATCAGTTGCAGGTAGTCGACGCCGACGAACGCCAGTGCGCCTTTGGCTGCGCGTCGCCGGGTGCGGGCGGCAATGTCGGCGACTGTGAGCAAGGACGTGTCGTCGATCATCAGGGGGGCTTCGGCGAGTAGCGCTTGGGCTTGGATGATCCTGGACCATTCTTCGTCGCTGACAGCGTCTCCGCCTTGCTTGAGGCGGTGCAGTGGGATACGTGCCTCGGCGGCGAGGATGCGCATGAGGATTTGGTCGCGGCTCATTTCGAGGCTGAACAGCAGGGCCGGTTGGCCTTGGCGAAATGCGACCGAACGGGCCATGTCCACCAGCAGGACCGAGTTGTGAGTAGGTATGCAGCCCCGCCCCGCGAGGTACATGTGGTCGTTGTTGTCGACTTGGACGCACCGAACCGGCACGGACGGAATCGGCCGGACATCAGTGATCATCCGGACCGATGCCCTGTGAGACTCCGACACCGTCTGTAGAGCAAGTTTCCTGGTCAGCCGGAATACCTTGTCTTGCGGCGAGAACATCAGCCGGTAGCAAGTGCTCGACTCCTCGGTTCGCCCCGGAACCCGCCTTGTGCTCATGGAGCAGCGGTATCCGAGCGACGTGATTAGTTCGTAGGCACCATCGGCCAACGCCTTGCTCGTGACTTCGAACCGCACCGACGTTCCGCCGTTTGCCACCGATCCGTCGGTGTCCAGCAGGCCGGCGAGTAGCTGACGCCGTTGGCCTTCGGACGCCCGAAGGTAGCTTGTCGGAATGTGCTTGTTGCCGAGAACGCCGAGCCTGCGCAGGATGGCGGTTACGCTGTCGCGTTGAGGCCGATACATCTTTGGTGCTATCGGGCGGACGGCCAACGTCGTGACCTTGCCACCGCAGGTCCGTCCACAGGTAACGACTTCTTCTCGTTTCGGGACGAACGCCGCCCCGCAGACGGCACACATCCGCGTGTTGTCGACCTTTCGTGGCGCTACAAGCCCGAACCGAAGAGGGCTTTTGCAGGCCTTGGTCCCGATGCCATCTGCCTCGATGTTGGTGCAAATCTCCGGATCTGCGGTGGTAAACCCGGCGTGGATTGAGTCCCCATCTCCCAGCCAGACACCGAGGACGTACGGCGGGAGGGGAAGGTCGGCCTCGGGTAGGTCGATGGGGGCCGTCACGGGAACTGCGTGGTTCAGCCGCTGGTCTGCGGTGGTACACCGCAGTGTCACCGCAATCTCGCGGGTGGTCTTCACTGAGCCCGCCAACTTGTTGCTGCGCCGGTCAGCCCGCGTTGTGGTCAGCCACTCGTGTTCAGCGTCTGCGACGATGCGTTCTCCGTCGGAAAACTGGACCTCGAAGCATGGGCGCCCGACCATGACCGCCGTTGCTGCCACGACCTTGGTTGGGCTGCCGTCGGGGCCGATCAACGAGTCGCCCACCTGAACGGTGCCCATCGTCGTCCATCCGGTCGGGGTTGGCAGGGTGGTGTCCAGGGCCAGCGCTTTGCCCATAGATGGGCGTCCACCGATGACCCACATTCCGGGTGACATGCCGTTGGTAAGCCGGTCCAGGTCAGCGATGCCAGTACTGAGTCCGGCGGTGGTGCCGGATTCGATGCGTCGCAGCACGCCGTCGAGGCAGTCTCCGATGGCGACCGGGCCTCGATCGTTGTCGCGGCCGGCGACGGCTTGGTCGAGGATGGCGGTTGCCTGGGGGCCTTTGGCCTGGTCGGGGTCGGCTTCGCCGCGGCCGAGTTCGATGATGCGGGTTCCGGCGATGATGAGGTCGCGGTCCCGTGCGCGGGCTTCGACGATGCGGGCGTAGTGGCTGGCGTTGGCGACGGCGGGGACGGTGGCGACGAGGTTGCCGAGGTAGCCGGCGGGGTCGCCGGGGATTTGCCGGGTGATGCCACGGGTGAGGATTTCTTGGAGGACGAGCATCCAGTCGCCTGCCGGTTTGCCGGCTGCGTACAGTTCGACGATGACGCGGTGGATGGCGGCGTGGGCTGGCCGGTAGTAGTCGAGGGGTTCCAGGATGTCCATGACTTCGACGACGGCCTGTTCGGATTGGAGCATGGCGCCGAGGACGGCCCGTTCTGCCCGGTCGTTGTGGGGTTGTTCCTGTCCGGATTCGATGTCGGACCAGTCGACGGGGGGTTCGTGGACGGCGGTCACGGCGTCACCCACTTGTCGATCCAGGCGAGGCCGCTGCGGTCGAGTACTTGTTGGGCGCGGGTGACGGCGACGTAGGCAAGCATGGCCGTGTCCGGCGGGATCGGTGGCCGCTTACCGTCCTCGGGGACTTTAGGCTCCGGGAAGTCGTCGGCGATGCGGACGGTCTTCCATTCTTGACCCTTGGCCTTGTGGGCGGTTGACACGACGACGTCGGCACGCTTCTCGTCTGTCAACTGGTCGACGAGGGCGATGACCCCGTCGGCTCCGTGGGTTTCGATGAGGGATACGAAGGTGCGAAGGTCGGCGCCGTCGTCCTCTTCGTTGACGTAGGCGCAAACCTCTTCCCATGAGGTAAACGCGAACAGGTCAGGGTGGTCGGTGCCGCGGCCGGATTGCAGGTCGAGTGCGGCCTGGGCCATGGTGCGCATGGCCCCGCCGCCGCCAGCGATGGCTACTTTGCGGCCATGGTCGAGTGCTTCTCCGACTTCGTTGATGGTTTGGGCGTTGGTGCGGCAGAGGACGGCGTCCGGGGCGTCCAGGGTCATCAGCCGGGATGGGATGGCGTCGTAGCCGGTCAGGCGGAGTCGGCTGCGGAGGACGCGAAGCCACTGGTTTGCCTCGTCGGCGATGGCCTGGCCGAATCTGAACGACTGGGACAGTGGAAGGCGCTGGCCTGCGAATCCTTCCATTGCGTTGATTGCGCCACGCCAGCCGTAGATGGCTTGGTTTACGTCTCCGACGAGGATCCGTTGGGCGGTGCGCTGACCGTCGACAACGAAGGCTATGGAGGGGTCGGCGTCCTGTGCTTCGTCGAGGAGGACGTAGTCGGTGTCGAATTGGGGTTGGGTCAGTGACCACATTTTCAGGTAGTGGTCGTGTTCAAACCGGAGTTTGCCGTCGATGTTGCACAGGTCGCCCCAGGCTTTGGCGGCGTAGGGGACGACAGCGGCGGCGAGTGCGGCGCGGAGGGCCGGCTGGGTGATGCCGTTGATGCGTGGCAGGTGTGCGGCGGTGATCTCCGGGTCGGCTGAGTGGGTGAACCGTCGGACGGTGTCGATGGCGATGCGGGCGAGTTGGCGAACGTGGATCAGCGGGAAGTCGGCGGCGAGTTTGGCTGGTTCGTTGATGCCGAGAATTTCGGCGGCTTGCCATGCCGGTATCCGTGATGTGCCGAACAGGCGGTGGCGGTACCGGTTGCCGACTGCGGCCATGGCGAACCCGTGGGCCGTCTTGCAGATGACGTTGGCTGGGAATTTGCGTTGGGCTTCGGCGGCGTTGGCCTTGCCGAATACGATGTAGGCACCACGCCGGCCGTCGGCCTTGGCGCACATCTTCAATGTGGATGTCTTGCCTGCTCCGGCTCCGGCTTCGATGACGAGGTCGGAGCCGGAACGGAAGGTGTCGATGACGGTGACCTGTTGGCCGGTTGGTGGCGGGTCGGCGGCGTCCTTGGTCTTGCGCCGGGTGGTGGCCTTGACCGGTTTGGGTGTCGGCGCGAGGTCAAACAGCCCGTCAGGGTGTGGTTCGGTGTGGGGAGATGACAGGGGTGCCCTCATTGCCCTAGGTGAGTGCTGGTCGCAGCGGGGTCCGCAGGCGTAGAGGCGGGCTTCTTTGCCGCAGATTTGGCAGAGGCGCCGTTTGCTGCGGGGGTGTTCGTCGGGCCAAAGGGCAGCCCTTGAATGATCAATGTCGATTTCGGGGCGGAAGTTGGGTATGATGCCGGTCATCGCTGTGGCTCCAGAAATGGTGGTCGCGGCTTGTTGGGCGGCGACTCTTGGTGGGGTGGTCCCTGACGTTGGGCCCCGATGCGCTGGTGACGCGGAGGGGCCCGTCCCTTTTCCGGAGTTAGGGGGCGTGGGCTTCGGCGAGGTCGCGGTGTTCCGCGTCCTGCCGTTCGACGAGGCGGCGCTTGCGTTCGGAGCGGATGGCGTCGAGGCGTTTCTTGGCGGCACGGGCTTCGAGCAGGATGCGGGCCTGCCGTTCGCGTTCGTCGTCGGGCAGTTGGCCGTCGGGGTCTACCTCGTTCTTGAGGCGTTCGAGGTAGTTGGCGGCCTTGGCGGCGCGGGCGGGGGCGGTGTGGTTACGCCGTTGGTCCGCGGTGGTGCCGAGGTCGCGGAGGAGTGCGCCGAAGCGGCCTGCTTGGGAGAGAAGTTCGCGCAGTTCAGGGTCGGTGTGGGCCATGGTGTCGGGGTCCTTTCGGTCCCACCCTGGCCGGCTGGTGTCGCCCTGTTCTTCGCTTGACCGTGTCTGGTTGCTACGGTGAACGGTGAACGCGCGGCCCAGCTGGCCGGGTGTTCGCTCTGGCGGTCGGCACGCCCCAAACTTTTGACAGGGTCTTGGGTGTGCCGGCCGTTTAGTTTTTGATGGGTCTGGTGATGCACAGCCTAACGGGCTTGGGTGCCGTCCCGCTACCTAGTGCGACCGTATCTGTCAACTTTCTCTGTGTTTGTTGCGTCGCTACATCATCGGTTGCGAAGGTGAAACACGTTGGCCCACCTACCATTCCGGCACCGGTATGCCTCTGGGGGGGGGTGACGCGGGCACCACCACCAACCCGCCGCCAACCCACCGCGGCCGTCACGCACCGTAACCGTCGGTGGGGTTGGCCGCCTTGACCGTGCTTCAGTGCTCACGCCCAATCCCGGACGCCTCAACCCATTTACGGACCCGCTGCGCATACCGGTACGCGGACTCAAACGGCACCCAACCCTCACACACGTCACCGACCTGGTCAGGCGCCCACCGCACAACCGCGACCGCTTCCGCGAATTTTCCCCGCGTGACGTTGTACTGCTGACACATACGCGCCTTGGTCAACACCCCATCAGCATCCACGTAAATGCGGGCAATGTGGAACAGGGACCGGAGGCGTTCAGGGTCAGGGCGGGTCGACCAACCCCACCCGAACGGCGACGCGGCTTTGGCCGGCGGAACGGGCCGGGCACCGGCCTTGGTGCGGCTCTCAACAATGGCCCGCCGTTCCGTTGCGGTCGCACCACCGTAAATACCAAAAGACAATTCGCCACTGTCGATGGCCCATTCGAGACAATCCCACCGGTGCCGGCAACCCCGGCACAACCGTTTCGCCTCGACCCGTTGCCGGTTCCCGGCCGCGCCGGGTTCCGCGTAAAAAATTTCCGGGTCCACATCGGGCCGCCGGCACGGCAGGGACCGGTCGGCGTGGAACGTGGGCGTGGCCGGCCGGGTGGGGGTGAGGATGGTGGACATCAGGACGCCGCCCCTTCAACCATGACCCGCAACGCGGCCCGGTGCCGCTCAACGGTGCGTGTGGAAACCCCGAGCCGGTCAGCGGCCTCGGCAACAGTCAAACCGGCGAGGTCCTGCATCCGGCGTCGGGCGGCGACGGTTTTACGTTGCGTCCCGGTACGTGACCGCCCATGCTGCCCGGTCCGCTTGGCGCGGATCCGTTGCCGTTGCCGATCAGTGGTACCACCCCAAATGCCTTCTTCGTGGTGGTCCACAGCCCAGGTGCGGCAGGCGTCGACAATGGGGCATCGGCGGCAGACACGCAGGGCTGCGGACGCGTCGCCGACGGCACCTTTCCTGGGGAAGAACATTTGAGTCGGGACGCCTTGACAGGCTGCGTCGAGCGGGTCGATGCCCATGGTGGGTGCTCCTGTGCTGGCCGGTGGGATGGGTTAGGGGTGCCGGTTGTCCACGCCGGCACCCCGGATAGGGTTCTAAACTGCTTCAGGTGGTACGTAGAACGGCATGAGGTCACGCCGCTTGGCGTCGGTTCAGCGCTTCGACGTGGTCATCAGAACGGCGGAGCGTCATCGAACGAGGACTGCCGCCCGCCCGGGGTCGGGGCGGATTGGGCCGAGGATGCCCACGGGTCGCCGCCGCCGAATCCGCTGCCCTGGCCGCTGTCGGAGTTCTGCCGTCGACCCCCGTCGTTACTGCCGCCGGAACGCTGCATCTTCTGCACCTTGGCGGTCGCGTAGCGCAGCGACGGGCCGACCTCGTCGACCTCGAGTTCGATGACGGTGCGCTTCTCGCCCTCGCGAGTCTCGTAGCTGCGCTGCCGCAACCGACCGGAGACGATCACGCGGGCACCGCGTTGCAACGACTCGGCGACATTTTCGGCCGCCTGCCGCCATACGGTGCACGCCAGGAACAGCGGCTCGCCGTCTTTCCATTCGCCGGACTGCTTGTCGAGGGTGCGGGGGGTGGAGGCGATGCGGAACTTGGTGACCGCGGCCCCGGATGGGGTGAACCTCAGTTCGGGGTCGTCGGTGAGGTTGCCGATGACGGTGATGACGGTTTCGCCACTCATGGTGTTTCCCCTTCGGGGTGGTTGGTGGTTAGGAGTTGCAGGTTGCAGTCGAGCTGCCCGCCTAATGCTCGCGCGTAGCGCTGAAAACTGGAGAGCTGCTGGGGTTTGATGTCCTGCTCCAGTGTGGAGATCAACGATTCGGAGCGGGTGAGTAGGCGGGAGACGTGGCGGGCGGACCAGCCCAATGCGTGGCGTCTTGCGATGAGGTGGTGAAGGGTGGCGGAGCGGTGCCACATGTCGGCCTGGTCGGGGTCGGGGTCATGTTGGGCGTATTCGGTGAACAGCAGTTGGGTGGGTGACGGGTCGGGTTGCGGGTCGAATTTGGGGGTGAGGACGAGCCGCCAGCCGATGGCCCGGAAGTGTTGCTGCAACCGGGCCACCAGCGGGTCGTGGCGGCATCTCTCATAGCGGGCAACGGCTTGGTCCGCGACGCCGATGGCGCGGGCGACCGCGACTTGGGACATGCCGGCTTGGACGCGTAGGTGACGGATCTGTCGGAACAGGTTCCGCCGCACTTTCAGGTCGTCCGGGTGGAGTTCGTTGCACCGGTTCATGGCATCTCCATCAGTACCGTCTGTGGCCGCGCGGACGTGCCCACGCTGTTGCGCCCGGCCCGCCGGGCCGGCCTTCGTCACGGCATCACCTTGGTAAGTTGTGCGGCGACTCGGGCGGCTATGTCGTCGGGTAGGTTCCACGGAACCGACAGGGAGCCCCGTACCGGGCCGACCGGTTCGGACAGGGGCATGACGTTTGCGAAAACGATGTGCCATGCCGGGCCGCGGCGATCGCCGTAGTGGCGGTCGCCCCACGGCTGGCAGCAGGTCAGGGTTTCGTTGAGTGGCCACGCCGCCTTGTGGCAGTCTGCGATGGTGGCGACCGCAAGTACGTTGCGGAACAGGCGGCTGAAGTCGGTGGTCTCGACTTGCTGTTGTGCTCCGATTCCCCACCAGTTACGGATGCGTCGGTCGATGGCGCCTTCCTTGGACCATGCGGCGGCGGCGTGAATAGCAACGGGTTGGCCGATGTGCCGGTTGGTAATCGGGCGGCCCCTGTTCTCGGTCGTCTTCACCCCAGCGCGTATCGCGGCGGACCATGGCAGGCGCACAGTTATGGCGATCATGCCGCCTCCCTGCTCGCGCGTACCCGATCAACCCACTCGATTGCCGCAGCCGCGCCAGCACAGGAGCCGTCCGCCAACGCCCGCAGCACCCATTCGGCGAGGGCGGGGTCACGGCGCTGCCGCCCTTCGTACACCGGGACGTGTTCGTAGGTGCGGAACTGGTCGGCCTGCGTGGTGAGCCACGCGGTGACCGCGTCGGGCAGAGCAGGGACGTTCACGACGACCTCCCGCGACGGGCCGTAATGTGCGCGCGGGCTTCGGCGAAGCTGTGCCCGGCGCAGTCGAACCCATCATCGCGGCCGGTGATGGGTTTCCCGCAGATGCCGCACAGGGACGGGCAGCAGGTGTGGTCGTTGTCGCCGCATCCGTCTGGTGTCCAGTAGGTGCCGCAACCGTCGCAATAGTGGAAGTCGTTGCCGTGTCCGAAGGTCATGACGTCACCTCCGCACTGTGCGGGCACTGCCACGTCGAGTACATCTGCGGCAGGTACTCGGCCCGGTACCGGTCGTGGTCGACCAGTACCGGGGACACGCCCCGCGCGACCGCTTTCCCGATGGCCTTTTCGGTGCGGGCGGGTGTGCCTTTGTCGTAGAAGTCCCGCCACGCCTCGGCCTGGGTGTGGCCGCGGTGTTCGAGGACGCCGAACGCGCAGCCACATTCGGTGAGGAACACCCACTGCTGACGGATCATGACGTCACCGCCTCAACCGTCGTCTTGGGGTATTCCCGAATGGCCAGGTCAGCCGGCCACTTGGACCAGTCGCCGCCCTTTCCGCCACCAGCCCACACGGCGCCAAGCTGTTTCACAAACACTGCCGTGCCTGCGGCGCGGGCCTTGCCGATCAGGTCGTACACCCACGCCAGGTCCATTGGCCGGGATCCGTGGCCGGATTCGCCGCCGATGATGAGCCAGTCGATGCCGGTCAGGTCCAGTGACGGCAGCGGCCCAAGCAGCGGTTCGGCGGAGATGAACCTGACAGCGGCGGGGGTGTTGCGCAGGTGATCGGCGCGGCGACTGTACCCGTCCGACTCGATACTGGTGCCCAGCCACACATTGCCGAACGGCCATGCGGACCGCGTGTGGTCCTGCGCTAGGTCGGGGTTACCTGCGCTCCACATAGGGGCTTCGTCTGCGAGAAGGTCACGAAACTCGGCGCTGGCCACGATGCGCGCCATCCGCTCGGGCCGTTTCGTCAGGATCTGATACGTGTGCTGCGGTGTTACGGACATCACGGCGAAGACCTGTGCCAAGAATTCGCGCGGCACCCGGGCGTGGAACAAGTCAGACATTGAGTTGACGAACACCTTGGCCGGCTTGCGCCACCGCAGCGGCTCGCCGAGGGCGTCAGGATGGATGGCCAGCCCGAAGCCGGGGCCGGAGGTGCGCGGGTCGCCATCGGTCTGATATTTGGCGGAGCCCATGGCCTTGAGTCGGCGGGCCATGGTCAGGGCGTAGCAGTTGTCGCAGCCTTCCGAAATCTGATCGCAACCTGTCGATGGATTCCAAACCTTGTTTGTCCACTCTATGGCGGTGTCGGTCATCAGGCCACCGCCTCAACCGGTGTGGCGGCCTTGGTCTCGTCGTAGCGGTCGGCGGCGAGCACGGCGGTCGTGGCGACCACTAGGATTCGGGATCTCACGGTCGAAGCTCCTTACTTGTAGTCGTTGCGGGGGCCGGCATCCATGCGCACCTCAACTGCCCCGGTGGGGTGCAGGCCCGCGGCGGGCCGGTCTTCGGACCCGGGCCGGGAGTACGCCTCCAGGTATTCGACCCACACGTTGCCGTCGGCCCCGTTGTGGATGATCGCCGGGACGCAGGTGTAGATGGTGTCGTTGCTGTTGGCGTTCGACGCGTCCACGCCGACGGTTTCCCCGGCGCCGTTGTCCACCAGCAGCGACACCCGGTAGCGGCGGAAGGAGCCGGTGCCGTTCGACTGGGCCGAGTAGGCGACCGGGACGACGGCAGCAATCGTGTCGTCGAACGCGATGGTGAGGGTTTCGACGGCCTGCCCCGTTGAGCCGGCGGCCCGGCCTGCGTCGGCGCCGAGCCTCACGCCGCGGTAGGCGGGGTTGGCGGGCACGTTTTTGGCGCCGAAGTTGGCGACGTGTTCCACCGGCCCGCTACGTGGGACGACGAGGGCGTACAGGTCGTAGTCGGTGGAACTTGACCACGTGGCGGTCACGGTGATGACGGCGGTTTTCGTCAGGCGGGCCGGGGCTGAGCCTTTGGTCAGGTTGATGGCGGACATGTCGGGGTTGCTCCTCGGGTTGTGGTTACAGGGGAAGTTGGTCTTGCGTGTCGGGAAGGTGGATGGTGCGGGTGTCGGGGTCCACATGGATGACGGGCAGGCCACGCTGTTGGGCCTTCGCGACGGTAGAAACTGTTCCGCCGCGTACGGCGGACGACGCCAGGACGGCGATCGCCGCATCGCACGCCGACAGCATGTGGTCGTTTCGCAGGTGCAGCAGCCGGGTCGCCTCCAACTTGCGGGCGGCCGGGTCTGTGGCGGTCAACGTGCCGACCACGGTGACGTGTGTGGCCTGGTTGAGGAGGTGCCGCCACCGGTCCTGCTGTTCGGGCCGCCACCGGTCGGGCTGCTGCTCGAACGGTATGTAGGCGTGCAGGTTGAGGCCGGCTTCGACGGCGGCGTGCGCCCACATCTGGTCAACGCCCAACGCGAGGCCGGAGATCGCGACCCGGGTGCTGTGGGTGTCACGGAGCCACACGGCGGCGTTGTGGAGTTTCTGCCACACCCAGCCACGCACGTCCTCGTTGAGGTAGCGGTGCCCGGTGGCGGCCACCGTGGGCCAGTCAGCCACACGGCTACCCCGCCACGCCCGAATGGCTGACGGACCCAATGAACTGCTCGATCGCGTCAAGGTCGGTGGGCTGGAGTCCGACCCGCTCATCAGGCCGGATCAGCAACGCCTGACCGTCGGCGGTCAACTCGCGATACAAGTCCCACGACTCCAACGGCACCTCCGTGTCGTCGGTCCAAACAAGTCGCCGGCCCTCGCCGAGAACCGCCAAAGCAGCAGCCAGTTTCGCGGCGGCGGCAGCAGAGCCGTTGCAGTAGTCCGTCCACGCGGCCCCAAATTCGGGCAGGATAAACGCCTTTTCCAACGTGGTCGTGTCCCCGCACCAGGTGGTGCACCAGCGGATCTCAACCTGGCCGCTGCGGTGCAGGTCACGGATGCGGCGCATCAAGGCGGGTGCGTAGTGGACGGTGAACTCGCGGCGGATATGGCTGGACCACACCTGTCGTTTCGCAGGGGCGGCACCCCACCCGGGTTTGCGGGCGTTGAGGACGCCGTCGACGTCGAGGAGCCAGACGGGCCGCTGGTCGCCGGCGCCTTGGGGTGGCTGCCCGGAGCCGCGGCAGTTGGTTCGCCGGTCGCCGGCCCCGTGGGCGCGTAGGGTGCCGTCTTTTCTCAGGGTGCGGGTGTTGCCGCAGGTGCGGCAGGCGCCGACGGTGCGGCCGGCGGGTGGCTGATAGGTGCGTGGCATGGCTGGTCCTCTAACAGGTGTGTCGGGGCTTGCGGGCGGGCCACAGGTTGCGGCGGCGGTTGAGGCTGGTCGGGGCGCCCAACAGGGCGGCGGCCTCGAGCAGGGTGAACAACTCCGGCCCGATCACAACCCCTCCACCAGGTCCGCCAACCGGCGTAGCTCGGCCGCCCCGACAGCCGGATCCCGGGCCAGCCGTGCCGCAGCGGTAGCACCGAACCCGGCCGCCACCAACTCGGCCATTACTAGGGCGATGCGTACCTCGGCGGGGGCGAACCACAACGCCCGCCCCGATCCGGGGTTCGGATTGTCCGGCCGGATAAACCCGCGGTCGACCCAATAAACCAACTGGCGTGTCGACAGGCCAGCAGCCAGCAAATCCGCCCCAGACATGCCCCGGGCCGGGGCCAACGTGGCGGTCACGCCGCCACCTCCCCGACCGGCCACGCCGCCGCTTCACCGATCAGGGTGTCGCCGGTGACCCGCCACCTGATGCGGCCAGGAACCAGACGGCAACCAGCCTCTGCGGCCAGCCCGTCGATGAGCCCGGACGCCTCCACCTCGAGCCGCCGCACCCCGACCGGTGACCTGTCGACGCCGGGCAGGATCGGCCACGTGGCCCGGAACATGTAGCCGGTCATGCCGCCACCTCCGACAGGTCCGTGATCTTCACCGTCACCTGGCCGAACGGGCACCGTTTCGGGGCGTCAACCTTTGGCCCCAACACAATGTGGGGTCCGTCCAAATGGGTCGGGGTGTCGTCCGGGATTAGGCCGTGGCCGGGCTGGTAGGATACCTGCCCGGCCCGCTTCCCCTTCGTGATCTGCTGCCGAAACTCGGGTCCCAACCCGTCGACGGCCGGCTTGACAGTCAGCCCGTAGTAGTTGAGGGCGTCCCGGTCGGTGCGGGCGTCCGCGAACCGCAACACAAAGTCGAGCCGCACCCGGGCCAGTCCGCGTGGCAGGTTTGCCGCCTTCGCGTGGACGGCGAGAGCGCCACGCCACGACTCGGTCAACCCTTGCCGGACCCGCCAGTAGATACGCTGGTTGGCGGACAGCATCCGGTCGGGGGCGGGGAAGGTCAGCATCCACTGCCGGCGGCCATGCTCGTCCAGGCCGGTGGTGTAAGTGGCGGGGGCGGCGGCGTCCACGGCCCGTTTCGCCCGCCGTTTGCGGCGCGGCTTGGCCATGGCAGGCACGGCGGCGAACAGCATCGGTTGGATCACAGGACACCTTCCAGGAGTTGCAGGGCGAGGCAGGTACCGGCGGCGAGACTGGCGACAACCCCGCCCCCGATCACGCACGCCCACCCGGCCAGCTCGAGCGGGCACCAGCGGCCGACCGCCTCATCGAGCCGGTCCAGCGGCTTCAACGGGTTCACGGCGCCACCTCAAGCAACATCGGCCAGCGGCCGTCGTTGATTCGGGCCAGTGCGCGGCTGGTGATAGGCCGGTCAATGACCCCGGCCGGCATGAACCTGGTCAAGGCTTTGACGTACACCGCGCCGTGCCACATCAACACGTGAGAACGGGGCGGGAGGGCGGCCAGCCACCGCGCAGGTGACTGGCCTTTCCCCGGGCGGAACATCACGCAGACACCGCCAACGGCAGCGGTTGCAGCGGCCACGCCGTGTTCACGCCATCGGCGCGGGCCAACAGGTCGTCGGCTTCCGCCCGCAGGCCGGCGGCCGGTTCGAACTCGTCCCGATCCACCGCCTGCTCCGCCTCATGACGCTTCTGCCCCGCCTCGCGGCGCAGGTAGGCGGCAAAGTTCTCCGACTGATCCCGGTAGGCCCCTACTTGGTAGGCGTGCAGTTCGTCCAGCGACATGCGGCCCATCGCCTGCCAAGCCCGAGCGATCCGCTCCGGATACCGCCGGTCGTGGTACAGCCCGCGCAGCTTGTCGAACTCAAATAGCGACTGGCGGCCCATCACGTACGCCACCCGTGCGGCGGCCAAGGCGTCCTCGACCGCGTCGTGGGCCGCGTCGTTGCGAACCCCGTACAGAGCACACAGGTCGGTCAGCTTCCGCTTTCCCGGCCGGTACCGATCGAGGGCCTTGTCGAGGACCAGAACGTCGATCACCGGGGCCAGCGGGCGGCCCTCCAATCGGTCCTCCACCGTGGGCACACCCCAGCGGCGGCACTCTCGGTCCAAAATCGTGAAATCGAAGACCACGTTCATGCCGACTACCGGGACTTCGCGGTGCAGCGACAAGGCAAGTAATCCAGCGGCCTCGTCCAACACTTCGGCAGCCGGCTTGCCGTGCGCGCGGGCGTGTTCGGTGGTGATGCCGTGAACCTCGGTTGCGGCCGGATCAATGTCGACGTCCACTGCAATCAGGCCCGACCACATGTCCACCATCGGCCGTCCAGAATTTAGCGGGGTGATCGAACCGACGGTGATGGTGACGATGCGGTGCTCCTCCACATTGACTCCACCGGTTTCGCAGTCGAACGGGGTCATCGGCCCGGCGTGCCAACCAGTCATGACGTCACCTGCTCGCCGGTCAGCGCCTTCAGAAACTCAGCCAACTGCCAGCCGTTGCCATCTGCCGCGTCATGCCCCATCTGCGCCCGGTACCGGGCTTCCACCTGCGACGTCTTCCAGCCGTGCTTGCCGGCCTCCCGCAGGATCGCCGCCCACGTCTCGTCCGGGCTGGGTTCCACCTCACCGTCGATCGGCACCGTTTCGACCGGCTGCACCGTTTCGGCGGGCTTTACCTCGGCCACCGCCGTGATAGCGGCACCACGGGCCTTCCACGCATCCACGATTGCCGCGTCCCGCACACCGGCGGCCATCATGCGGTCCTTCAGCGCGTTCAGATCAGCCACCGACTGGGCGTCAGCGACCAACGCCAGCCAGTCCACCTCAGCCTGCGCGGGGCCAGCAGCGATCGCAGGGCGCAGCTGCTGGCCGTCCAACGCCGCCTGCACGATCTCGTCCAAGCTGCCAGTCAACGCCATCCGGGCCGTAAACAGGTTTCCGAAGTCCAGTTCCGGCACCGCATACTCCCGCGACTCGATCTCTTCCGACCCGTCCGGCTGGATCTTCAACACAGCGTCCTTGCGAATAACCAGCCGCAGAGTTGCCGGTACCGGCTTACGGGCCAACGCCAAATAGACGGTCGCCTTCGTCGGCAGTTCTGCGGCGGCATTCCATCCGTGCGCCTCAACCTTCCATTGGCCGTCCGACACGTCACGCAGGATTACCGACAGACGGGTGGTGGGCTTGCAGTCACTACGGGGATCCCGGACGAACTTGCCATCCTCCGGCCACGGCCTACGCGCTAGCCGGTACCGTTCCTGCGCCGCTTGCTCGCACAGGCACGGGACGTTACGGATGCGTTCCGTCTCACCGTCGCACAACCGCTGCCGGTGCCCCTTGCCCCACAGTTCAAGGTTGGGATCGATGCGTTGCGGCAGCACGTAGACGGGAAGCTCTTTGACCTGAGTAATGACCTGAAATTCAGGCCCGGCCGGGGCGTCGGGCCAGTCGCGGACCTGGCCGCCGTACAGCCCGGCGACGGTGTCGATGATCTCCCGCGATGGTGAGGTAAGCCGGAACGTTTCGAGCTTCGCCGGGTATGGATTGCCGGTCTTGGATGAGATGCGCTTCTCTCCGAGCCGGATGACGCCGACCTGGGTCAGGCGTAGTTGGAGTGAGCGGATGGACATGGCGGGGTGCTCCTCAGAAAGGGATTTGGTCATCGCCGATGGGGCCGCGTGCGGCAGCGACCAGGGCGAACGGGTCAACGTCTCGGACAGGTGCGGCAACAGCCGGCACAGGTTCGGCGGCAGGAGGAGCCGGGTCGTCCTTGCGGCCCAGCGGAAACGTGTGCGCACCAATTGCCCGCGGACCCTTTTCCGTCATCCACAGGTACAGCCGCAACGCTGTGAGGAACGCCTCATACGTTTCCTCATCGGCCACCGCCAGCTGCGGCGTTGCCCCGTCGGGACGCAACTGGATGATCACACCGCCGTCGGTGTTGGGCATGTCGACGAACTGGTCCGTGCGCTTGATCCGCACCGTCGGCGACCAGCGGTAGCCAGCAATCTGCAACGCCTGCTCCGGGTAGAACGTGCGACCTTCCTTCCCGCGTGTCTTCCAAGCCACGACCAGGTCGACGGTGCGGCGGTCCTTCACCACGTTGCGGCGGATGGCGTCGGGGGTTTTCAGATGGCCGTATTCGCCGTTGAACCGCAGGACACGGGCAACTAGGTCCGCCGCGTCGCTGCT
>JACCDR010692417.1_pt1 | contig 16458 bp, 14 predicted proteins | sample 7446431 | NCBI WGS metagenome assembly JACCDR01 (sample SAMN15323443, study PRJNA562643) | freshwater metagenome | isolation source: river surface water | place: USA:Blue River Watershed | collected 2017-08-17 | reverse complement strand
GAGTAGCTCGGGGTTGGGTTGGTACTGGTCGCATTCCAAATCCAAACGGTCCAAGCTTAAGCCGTCCAACTCGTGCACGGGCTCGCGGTCAAAGCTCTCGGGCAACACCAGCTGCACGCCCACGCTGGCTTTGACGGGCTCGCCATTCCAAATGGCAGCGCTCAGGTCTTGGCGCAAGCGCGTTTGCAACTCGGCCACATCGTCAATGCGTGTGTTGTTGAAGCTGTTCAAGTACAGCTTGAACGACTTACTTTCGATGATGTGCGTCGACTCAGCAGGCACGGTGATGCGTGCCAATGCCACCTGTGGCTTGCCGCGTGTATTGAGCCAGCTCAGCTCATACGCCGTCCACAAATCAGCGCCAAAAAATGGAGGCTGCCCGGTAATGCCAATTTCGTCACGCTTGGTTTGGCGTGGAATCGGAAACAACAACGAGGCGTCGTACTGGTCCACATACGACGACGATTTGCCCAGTTGGGATTGTTCAGGGGTGTTCATTGATTCAAGCCTCTAGTTTGCGACGAAACACTTTACGGTCTGGCTCGGACACCGCCGCATCAAACGCATAACCTTCGAGGTTGAAACCCTCCAAGCCCTTGGGTGTTTTCACTTGGTGAGTCACGGCGTAGCGCGTCATCAAGCCGCGTGCGCGTTTGGCATTGAAGCTGATGATTTTGTACTTGCCGCCTTTGTAGTCTTCAAACACGCACTCGATCACGCGGGCTTTCAAAGCTTTGCGATCAACGGACTTGAAATACTCTTGCGAGGCGAGGTTCACGATGATGGGGTCGCGCTCGGCGCTCAAACGTTCGTTCAAGTAATCGGCAATTTGCGAGCCCCAAAATTTGTAGAGGTTGTTGCCTTTGCCATTGGCCAAGGCTGTGCCCATCTCAAGGCGATAGGGCTGCATCCAATCAAGCGGACGCAGCACACCATAGAGCCCGCTCAAAATGGCCACGTGTTCTTGCGCCCAGTCCAAATCTTTGGGCTTCAAGGTTTTGGCATCTAAACCCTCATACACATCGCCATTGAAAGCCAACACTGCTTGCTTGGCGTTTTTAGCCGTGAACTTCGGGCTCCATGCTTGATAGCGCGCCACATTCAGGCTGGCTAGCGCATCGCTCAAGTGCATCAAGCTGGCGATGTCGTGCGGCGTTTTTTCTTGAAGGATGTCAATGAGCTCGGCCGACTGCTTCACAAACAAGGGCTGCGTGTGCGGCACGTCACCCGCTGGGGTGTCGTAGTCAAGAGCTTTGGCAGGAGAGAGCAAGAACAACATAAGGCAACAAAAAAGGCTTCACAAGGAAGCCTGAATTATGAATGGCCTCTCACGGCTTTAGCGTGGAGACTTTTGAATGTCCACACGGTGAAAGCTCAAACGTCCCACGGGACTGAGTTCAAAGCCCTGCACCTCTCGACGCACCGCCTTGAACTGCACCGTGTGCGAAATGCTCAACCAAGGTGCCTGCGCTTTTGCAATAGCCTGAGCACGCTGGTATAAACGGCTGCGCTCTTGCGTGTCTGATGTGCGCTTGGCCTGCTTCACCAAATCGTCGTAACGTGCATCACAAAACCGAGACACGTTAAAGCCATTCATGGCTGAGCAACCCAACAAGGTGCTCAAGAAGTTATCGGGGTCCCCGTTGTCGCCAACCCAGCCAAAGAGGCCCATTTGATGCTCGCCCGCTTTCATGCCGCGCACATAGTCGGTCCAGTTTGGGCTCTTAATCTCGGCTTTGACCCCCACCTCTGCCAAGTCATCGCGAATCAATTTGGCCACCGCGACCGCATCAGGCATGTAAGGGCGTTGCACAGGCATGGCCCACAAATCGGTGCTGAATCCGTTGGGATAACCGGCCTCGGCCAGCAACTTGGCGGCTTGCTCGGGGTTGTAGGCGTCGTCATCAACATCACGGTTGTAACCCCATTGAATCGGTGGAATGGGGTTGATGGCTGGCACGGCCGTGTGTTGATAGACCGCCCGCAAAATTTTTCGCTTGTTGATGGCCATGTTCAACGCACGCCGCACACGCACATCATCAAAAGGTTGTTTACTGATGTTGTAGGCCAAGTAACCCACATTCAAACCCGTCTGGCTCAGTACTTTGATTTGCTCGTTTTGCCGCATGCTTGGAATGTCAATCGGGTTGGGGTGTCCCAACACATGACATTGGCCCGACTGCAACTTGGCCCAGCGAACGGCTGGGTCTGGGTCGATTGCAAAAATCAAACGATCAACTTTGGCCCGACCCGCCCAATGCTGAGGGAAGGCTTTAAAAACGATGGTTTCATCTTGTTTGTAAGACTGCCACTGAAATGGCCCAGTCCCCAGTGGCATTTGGTCAAACAACTGCGGCTTGCCTAGCTTCAACAAAGCAGCGCCGTACTCTGCCGATTGAATGCCAGCCCACGACATCGCCAAATTGGCCACAAATGGCGCCACTGGTTCATGCAACGTAAATTTGACGGTGTAGTCGTCCACTTTGCGCATGCCCTTGATCACCTCACCCATGGCCATGTCGTTGAAATAAGGATGGTCACTGTGCGTGATGTGAAAGTAAGGATGCTCAGGCTTCCAAGATCGTTCCAAAGTAAACACCACGTCGTCCGCATTGAACTCACGCGAGGGTTTGAACAAGGCATTGGCTTGCCATTTCACACCACGCCGCAAAAAGAAGGTGTACTCCAAACCATCGCTAGACACCACCCAACGGCTGGCCAATGCAGGCTTGAGATGGGTCGTACCCGGCTCAAACGTCACCAAGGTATCGAACATTTGCTGCGTCACGTCAAACGAGGTGGCCGAGTAATTGATGCTGGGTGAAAAATACTCTGGACTGCCCTCCGCGCAGTAAATCAAGTCTTTCGTGGCAGCGCCAACACTGGATACACAGCAAAACGCAAGCAAGACTTTAAAAATAGAGTTCATAGTGATTCAATTCATTTAACTCAAGAAATTAATGTGTTAATTTTTACTCATATTTTCCCGGCCAGCGTATGGGCCACATTAGGATTTACCTAGCCTGCACCTAGGTAAAATGACCTATCCCCGCGAACAGCGTCCAACGGCTGCCCTGTGCTGCCGTTTTTCTTTTGTCTAAAGCCCTTCCCATGAGCAACACGCCCGCCCTCCCCATCGAACAACCCGGCCTTGAGCGCCTGTCCAAATCGTTCGAGCCCGCCGCCCTTGAAGCCCATTGGGGCCCCGAGTGGGAAAAACGCGGCTATGGCGTAGCGGGTTTCCGTGGCACAGGCTCACCAGCCACTGACGCACCAGCGTTTGCGATTCAGCTGCCACCGCCCAACGTGACCGGCACGCTGCACATGGGCCACGCGTTCAACCAAACCATCATGGACAGCTTGACGCGCTACCACCGCATGTCTGGCTTCAACACGGCATGGATTCCTGGCACTGACCACGCGGGCATCGCCACCCAAATCGTGGTGGAACGCCAGCTGCAAGCCAAAGGCATCAGCCGCCACGACATGGGCACCAGCCCTGCCGAAGCCCGCAAGAACTTCGTGAGCAAGGTGTGGGAGTGGAAAGAAGAGTCCGGCAGCACCATCACCAACCAAATGCGCCGCATGGGCGACAGCGTGGACTGGAGCCGTGAATACTTCACGATGGACCCCAAACTGTCCAAAACCGTGACCGAAACCTTTGTGCAGCTGTACGAGCAAGGCCTGATCTACCGTGGCAAGCGCTTGGTCAACTGGGACCCAGTGCTGATGAGCGCGGTGTCTGACCTTGAAGTCGAGAGCGAAGAAGAAGACGGCTCGATGTGGCACATCCGCTATGACTTGGCCGATGGTTCTGGCTCACTCACCGTCGCCACCACCCGCCCCGAAACCCTGCTGGGCGACGTGGCCGTGATGGTGCATCCCGAAGACGAGCGCTACAAACATCTGATCGGAAAGCAAGTCAACTTGCCTTTGTGCGGCCGCACCATCCCCGTCATTGCGGATGACTACGTGGACAAGGAATTCGGCACGGGTGTGGTGAAGGTCACGCCTGCGCACGATCAAAATGACTATGCCGTAGCTATTCGCCACAACCTACCCATGGTTTGCGTATTGACACTGGACGCAAAGATCGTTCACAAAGACGCGCAACTTCAACAAATTCATGACAGTTTGAGAAGCACACTCAGCCGTGCGTATGACTTGCATGAAGCTCGAAACTTCATCCCAGCACACCTGCAAGGGCTTGACCGTTTCGTAGCACGTAAGCAAATCGTCGCCGATCTCGAAACTGCTGGCCAGTTGATCGAAGTCAAAAAACACAAACTCATGGTCCCCCGCTGCGCCCGTACCGGCCAAGTGATCGAGCCCATGCTGACCGACCAGTGGTTTGTCGCCATGAACCAAGTCGGCAAAGGCGACGCCACCGGCAAGAGCATCGCCCAAAAAGCCATCGACGCGGTGCAGTCTGGCGAAGTCAGCTTTGTGCCCGAGAACTGGGTCAACACCTACAACCAGTGGATGAACAACATCCAAGACTGGTGTATCTCTCGCCAGTTGTGGTGGGGCCATCAGATTCCAGCTTGGTATGACGAAGACGGCAATGTGTATGTAGCGCGTGATGAGGCAGAAGCGCAAGCCAAAGCCCCTGGTAAAACTTTGAAGCGTGACGAGGATGTGCTCGACACTTGGTACTCCAGCGCACTGGTGCCATTCAGCACACTGGGTTGGAGCAGCAACGCAGCTGGCGAGGGTGCCGGAGCCGGACGCAGCGACATTGCGAGCGAAGCGAGTGGGAGCAAGGCCGGTTCCGGCACCCTCGCCAGCGGAACCGACGACTACGACCTGTACCTACCAAGCAGCGTGCTCGTCACCGGCTACGACATCATCTTTTTCTGGGTCGCCCGCATGATCATGATGACGACGCACTTCACAGGTCGTGTGCCATTCAAACATGTGTACATCCATGGCCTGGTGTTGGATGCACAAGGCAAGAAGATGAGCAAGTCAGAGGGCAACGTACTTGACCCTGTGGACTTGATCGACGGCATCACGCTGGAACCTTTGCTTGAAAAACGCACCCAAGGTTTGCGCAAGCCAGAAACTGCGCCGAAAGTACGCAAACAAACCGAAAAAGAATTTCCAGAAGGCATTCCTGCTTACGGCGCTGACGCGCTGCGCTTTACGTTTGCCGCACTCGCCTCGCTAGGCCGCAGCATCAACTTCGACAGCAAGCGCTGCGAGGGCTACCGTAACTTCTGCAACAAGGTGTGGAACGCTTCACGCTTTGTGCTGATGAACTGCGAAGGCCAAGACTGTGGCCTCAAAGAGCACACCAAAGAAGAATGCGCCGTGGGCGGCCCATCACACGGCTATCTGAACTTCAGCCAAGCCGACCGCTGGATTGTGTCCAAGCTGCAACGCGTGGAAGCCGAAGTGGCCAAAGGTTTTGCCGAGTACCGCCTCGACAACGTGGCCAACACGATTTACGACTTTGTGTGGAATGAGTTCTGCGATTGGTATTTGGAAATTGCCAAGGTGCAAATCAACACCGGTGACGACGCACAAAAACGAGCCACGCGCCGCACCCTCATTCGCACGCTGGAAACTATTCTGCGTTTGGCCCACCCCATCACGCCCTTCATCACCGAAGAGTTGTGGCAAACCGTGGCTGTCGTGGCCGGTCGCGTCAAGGCGGACGACAAAACAGCATCCATCAGCATCGCCGCTTACCCGGTGAGCCAGTCTGAGCGCATTGACGAACAAGCCGAAGCCCATGTGGCACGCGTCAAGTCGTTGGTCGATGCTTGCCGCAACTTGCGCGGCGAGATGGGTGTGTCACCTGCCACACGCATGCCTTTGTTTGCGTTGGCTGGCAGTGCCGAAGAACACGCGTTCATGCAAAGCGTCGCGCCTGTGTTGCAAGCATTGGCCAAGCTCAGCGAAGTCAAAGTGTTTGACAACGAAGCCGCTTGGTCTGCTGCGGCTCAAGCCGCGCCTGTGGCCGTGATTGGCGAGCTGCGCGTGTGCTTGTTCATCGAAGTAGACGTAGCCGCCGAGAAGATTCGCTTGGGCAAAGAAGTGGACCGTTTGCAAAACGAAATTGAAAAAGCGAGCTCCAAGTTAAAGAACGAAGCCTTCGTGGCCAAAGCTCCGCCAGCGGTGATTGAAGAAGCCAAGAAGCGCGTGGCCGAGTTCACTGCCACCTTGACCAAGGTGCAAGAGCAGTTGGTCAAATTGGGGAAATAAAGCCTCGTTAAACTTCGCAGAACCATCAAGATCACACGAATGAAAAACAAACTTACCAAAGCCGTGTTCCCCGTAGCAGGCATGGGCACACGCTTCTTGCCCGCCACCAAAGCCAGCCCCAAAGAAATGCTGACCGTGGTGGACAAGCCGCTCATCCAATACGCGGTGGAAGAAGCTTATGAAGCTGGCATTCGTGAAATGATTTTTGTCACAGGCCGCAGCAAGCGCGCCATCGAAGACCACTTTGACATGGCCTACGAGCTCGAAACCGAACTCGAAGCCGCAGGCAAGCAAGCCCTGCTCGACATCGTGCGCAGCGTTCAACCCGACGACATGCAATGCGTGTACGTGCGACAGGCACGTGCGCTCGGTTTGGGCCACGCAGTGTTGTGTGCTGAACACTTGGTCGGCGATGAGCCTTTTGCCGTTTTGCTGGCCGACGACTTGATGCGCGGGAAAGCAGGTGGCCCTGGCGTGTTAAAGCAAATGGCCGATGTGTTTGCACGCACCCAGTCTTCTGTGTTGGCCGTGCAAGACGTGCCGCTTGAGCATGTGCACCGCTACGGCGTGGTGGCTGGCAAGGACATTGGCAACCGCTTGGTCGACATTCAACAAATGGTCGAGAAGCCCAAAGCAGAAGTGGCACCTTCACGCACTACGGTGGCAGGTCGCTACATCTTGACTCCTGCAGTGTTCGAACGCATCCGCGCAGGCGGCCGCGGCGTGCAAGGTGAAATTCAACTCACAGACGGCATTGCGGGTTTGTTGGCCACTGAAAAAGTGTTGGCCTATGCGTATGAAGGCAAGCGCTTTGATTGCGGCAGCAAAGTGGGCTTTTTGCAAGCCAGCGTTGAGCTGGCCCTAGAACACGCCGAAGTGGGCGCAGAGTTTCGCGACTACCTGAAGCAACTCAACGTTGCGTCATTCAGCGCCGCTTAAGAATGTGAACAAAGTCGCTGCCTTCGGTGGTTTGCGACAAAAGCTCATTGCCCGTTTGTTTAGCAAACGCGGCAAAGTCTCGCACCGAGCCTGTGTCAGTCGACACCACCTTCAACACTTGGCCACTTTGCATCCCAGCCAAAGCTTTTTTGGCCTTCAAAATGGGCAGTGGGCAGTTGAGGCCACGCGTGTCAATTTCTACATCGAAGTTCATGCGGGAAACACTCCTGTCGATAAGTAGCGATCACCTCGGTCGCACACGATGAACGCCACCGTGGCGTTCTCTACCTGCTGCGCTATTTGCATGGCCACCCAGCAAGCACCCGCAGCAGAGATGCCTGCAAAGATGCCCTCTTCACGGGCCAAACGGCGACACATCTCTTCGGCATCGTCCTGACTGACGTACACCAACTCGTCCACATGGCTGGCATCGTAAATTTTGGGCAAATACTCTTGCGGCCATTTGCGAATGCCAGGAATGCGCGAACCTTCAGAAGGCTGCGCACCGATGATGCGAATGGCTGAGTTCTTCTCTTTCAAAAAGCGCGACACACCCGTGATGGTGCCCGTCGTGCCCATGGCGCTCACAAAGTGCGTGATGCGGCCCTGTGTTTGCTCCCACAGCTCTGGCCCTGTGGTCTCGTAATGGATGCGTGGGTTGTCTTCGTTTGCAAACTGGTCGAGCATGTGGCCCTTGCCTTCGGCCTGCATACGCTCAGCCAAATCGCGGGCGTATTCCATGCCCCCGCTCTTGGGTGTCAAGATCAACTCCGCACCAAAAGCCTTCATGGTTTGCGCACGTTCAATCGACAAGTCCTCGGGCATGATGAGCACCATGCGATAGCCCTTGATGGCTGCAGCCATGGCCAGCGCGATGCCGGTGTTGCCAGAGGTGGCCTCAATCAAGGTGTCGCCAGGCTTGATGTCTCCGCGCTCTTGGGCGCGCTGAATCATGGACAAAGCAGGACGGTCTTTGACGGAACCCGCAGGGTTATTGCCTTCAAGCTTGCCCAAAATGATGTTGCCGCGCTTGGCGTTATCAGCCGCACCAATGCGCTGCAGTGCGACCAAAGGCGTCTTACCAATGGCGTCTTCGATCGTGGGGTAACTCTTTTGTGAACTCATAGGACCTTACTGTGCCATAAGTCACGCGCCATCACGCCACGCAAGCCTGGTGTCAAACCCTACAGCCTGCTAAGCCAGCGAAGAAAACACTCACAAATTCAATGCAAGTTCAAACCAGCAAAAATCTGTGTCATAATATTGCTCTTCTCTCCCGTGCCCGGGTGGTGAAATTGGTAGACGCAGGGGACTCAAAATCCCCCGCCGCGAGGCGTGCCGGTTCGATTCCGGCCCCGGGCACCATCGGTAACTCTTACCGTCCTGACTCGATAGCGCGCCATCAAACCTATGAATGACGACGACTTTTCCGGCCTAGTCAGAAGTGGCTCTCAGCACAGCGTTTCGGTTTCCGAAGTCACGGGCAATGCCAAAAAACCCAAAAACATAGTTGTCTCTCATGAAGAAGAGACCGAGGCACGCAAACGCGCGTTTGAACAAAAAGCACTTGCTGTGCTAGAGGCTGAAAAAGCTCTAGCAGCTGCACTGGCCGAGCACACAGAACATATCGCCACAAACGATACAGCGGCAGACGCAAACATCCAAAAAATTGCAGCGGACAAAGCTGCTCAAAATCGCCAAGCCATTGCAGCAGGTGGTGCGGTTTCAGCTAACGTTCAAAGCGTCTCCACCGACGCACTCGATGCCAACATCCAAAACATTGGCACAGACAGCATCCAAGCCAATGTTCAGAACATTGGCGCTGACAAAGGCATTGCGGCCAATGTGCAAAACGTCTCCACAGACGCCATAGCAGCGAACCTACAAAATGTTGGCAATGGCAACATTGCAGCGAATAAGCAAAGCATCGCGGGCGAGAAAGCCATCGAAGCCAATCGTCAAGGCGTTCCTACCGATGTCATTGGTGCTAACCAACAAAACGTAGGCGGCGGCAATATTGCAGCCAATACACAAAATATCAGCGGCGAAAAAGCCATCAATGCCAACCAGCAAGACATCCCCACCAATGTCATAGCCGCCAATGTGCAAGACATTGCCATTGACGGCATTGCTGCCAATAAGCAGGCGATCGGCACTAGCAACTTCAGCGCGAACAACCAAGCGACTGATCAAGACAACTTAGGCCTGAACCGCCAAGGCATCGACAACGGACCTGCAGCTGCGCCCAACCTGCAAGGCTTGCCTGCGGATGAGGCCATCAACAATCGCCAAACATTGGCAGGCGATGCCAATGCCAACAACCGCCAAGGCATTCCAACCAATGCCAACAGCGCTAACGAACAAGGCATAGCCAAGCTCGCCATCCAAGACAACAAGCAGCCCCTGCCGCAAGACAACTTGGCAGCCAACAACCAAGCACTTGCCCAAGCGCCAGGCATTGGCCCCAACAACCAATCTTTGGCCACTGATGCGGCCGCACTGAACCGCCAAGCTGCACCAGAAGATGACCCGCCCGACCTCAACCGCCAAGGCGTAGACAACGGCAAGATCGAATCGCACTTTGAGCAACTCCCCTCCGGCGACGTTGTACGCAACAAAGTGGACGTCCCTACCGGCACACCCAGCGGAGGCTCACAAACCGCAGCCGCCTTGGCTGCATCCACTGGCACAAAGTCCAAAACACCAGCGGCATCACCCAGCGCACCTTTGACAGCTGCCGAGCAACAGCAACTCGCCAAGCTCAAGCGCGAACAAATGCATGATGCTTTTCATGGCCGTTTAGCGGGCATCAAACACAACGTGGATGCACTGAACAGTCGCCTTACTGACTTCGAAGACAAAGTGAACAAAGAAGACAGCAAGCTCGACAAAGGCAACCCTGATGACTTCGACATTGATTTGGACTAAGTACTGTCACCCAGATGCCACTGTTTTGATACCCACCTGATTACGATGCAGCCTGCCTCACCCGCAGGCATTTTTGTTTCTGGAGCGCACCTTGAGTCACCTTTTTTCCGAATTCACCCTCACCTCACCGCGCGGCCCGCTGACCTTGGCCAACCGTGCCATCGTGGCCCCCATGTGCCAATACTCGGCCGACAACGGCCAAGCCACTGACTGGCACTTGGCGCATTGGGCCAATCTTCTCAACAGCGGTGCTGCCATGTTCATCATCGAGGCCACTGCTGTGGTGCCTGAGGGGCGCATCACCCCCTTGTGCTTAGGCCTATGGGATGACGCTACGGCTGCAGCCTTGCAAGACAAACTGCATCGCGCACGCAAGTTGGCACCCCACGTGCCTGTGTGCATTCAACTCGCACACGCAGGCCGCAAAGCATCCAGCGCCGCGCCTTGGCAAGGTGGGCAGTTGTTGTCGCCAGAACAAGGTGGCTGGGCCACGGTGGGCCCATCAGCCATTCCGCACTTGGCACAAGAAACTGCACCGCACGAGTTAGACGCGCAAGGCTTGGAAGACATCAAACAAGCCTTCGCCAAAGCCGCCCAACGCGCTGAAGCCATGGGCATTGAAGCCATCGAGTTGCACGGCGCACACGGCTATTTGCTGCACCAGTTTTTGTCACCCATCGCCAACCACCGCACCGATGCCTACGGTGGCAACTTTGACAACCGCACACGCTTTCCCATGGAAGTGTTTGAAGCGGTGCGTGCGGTTTACAAAGGCTCATTGGGCATGCGCATCTCAGCCTCAGACTGGGTGGACAACGGCTGGACGCCCGAAGAAACAGCAGACTTTTCGCTGCGTCTCAAACTCGCTGGAGCAGACTTTGTGCACATCTCGTCAGGCGGCGTGGCGGCGCAACAAAAAATTGCGCTCGGCCCAGACTACCAAGTGCCGTTCGCCAAACTGGTAAAGCAAAAAACAAAAATGCCCACCATTGCCGTGGGCCTGATCACCGAGCCACAACAAGCTGAAGACATCTTGGTGCGTGGCGATGCTGATCTGATTGCGCTAGCCCGAGCCTTCCTCTACAAGCCCCGCTGGGTGTGGGAAGCCGCCGCAGCTTTGCATGGCAAGGTCCAAGCCAGCCCACAGTACTGGCGCTGCATGCCGCGTGAAGCACAAGGCATTTTTGATGCTGTGCAAATGGGACAGCGCTAAGCAACATCGATCAAGACAAACGACATAAAAACCAATAGGAGACAACATGAAACACTTCACCCGCCGCAGCCTCAACACAGCATTGCTCGCCACCACTGTCATCAGCGCTAGCGCCTTCATCGCGCCACTGGTCGCTCATGCGCAAGCCGATGCGTATCCCAGCAAGCCCATCACCTTGGTTGTGCCCAACCCACCCGGCGGTTTGGTCGACACGTCAGCGCGTTTGGTGAGCGAGCCTTTGGCTCGCCTCACCGGTCAATCGGTGGTGGTCGACAACAAGCCAGGCGGCAGTGGCAACTTGGCTTATGCCAACGTGGCACGCAGCGCCAAAGACGGCTACACCGTGTTGGTGTCTTACTCGGGCTATCACATTGCCAACCCCATCCTGATGGACAAACTGCCGTGGGAGCTGAAAGACCTCACGCCTGTGGGGCTCATCACCGTGGCCACCAACGTGATTGCCGTGCACCCATCCGTGCCAGCCAACAATTTGAAAGAGTTCATCGCATGGGCCAAACAAAACCCAGGCAAGATCAACTACGCCTCGCAAGGCAACGGTTCGGTGTCGCACATTGGCACTGAAATCTTCAAGCAGCAAACCGGCATTGAAATGACGCACGTGCCTTACAAGGGGTCAGGCCAAGCCATTCAAGACGTACTCGCCGGTCAGGTGCAGGTATTCATCACCACACCGCCATCAGTCATGGGTCATGTGTTGAACGGCAAACTCAAAGCTTTGGCCGTGACCGGGAAAACGCGTCACCCACAGTTACCCCAAGTGCCTACCGCGTCCGAAGCTGGCTTGAGTGGTTTTGAATTGGAGTCATGGGTGGCCTTGTACGTGGCCAGCGGCACACCCAAAGAGGTGGTGCAAAAGCTGTCGGCTGATGTCAAGCGCAGCATGGAACAGCCAGAAACCAAGCAACGCGCCGATGCAGCGGGCGTGGAAGTGCGCTACCTCACACCCGACAACACCACCAAGTTGTTAGAGCGCGATACGGCCAGCTGGGCCAAGGCCATCAAGGCTGGCAACATCAAGTCCGATTGATAAGCTTGTGGGTCACGACATCAATCGCGTGGCCCTACAAAAAACCTTTCAGCGCAACCCGTTTTCAACACGCGAGTAACGCAGCTGCAAACGCAGCTCGCGCTTCATGCGCGTGTTCACCATGCGACGTGACTCACTCATGAAACTGAGCTGCATCGCTGGCAGCTCAGTTTGCGCTTGGGCGCGGCCAATGCGCGGTGGCTTGGGCAAACCATACAAACCGGCGGCCATGTCAAAGTAGTCGCCCATCAAGAGTTGGCTGTCGTCATTCACGTTGTACGTGCGCTGAGGCTGACCGCGCCACAGCGACAGCTGGCAAGCACGCGCCAAATCATCGGCATGGATGTGGTTGGTGAACACATCATCCTCACGCGCCAACACGGGCGTGCCGCGCAATAGGCGGTCACGCGGTGTGCCGCCCTCACGGTCAGGCGCATAGATGCCGGGAATGCGCAACACACGCACCCGCACAGCGCTCGAGCGCAAACGCCCTAAGTGGCGTACACGAGCTTCAGCATCCACGCGGCGCTGGGCCCTTGGCGTGACAGGGTTCACCTTTCGGCTTTCATCCACCCAAGCGCCCGCACAGTCGCCATACACACCACTGGTCGAGCCATAGACCACGCTGCGCGGGGCACTGCGGCGCATCAACATACGGGTCAGCGCCAAAGTGCGCGGGTCAGTACTGCCCTGCAAAGGCGGGGGCGCCAGGTGCAGCACACGCGTGGCCCAGCCCGCTAGGCGTTGTAGGCTGGCCGGCGCATCCAAATTACCCACCACAGGCGTCACACCTTTGTCGCGCAAAGCAGCCACGCGCGCAGGGCTAGAGGTGAGCGCCACCACCTGCACATGGCGCTGCACGCGCACCACGCGCTGGCCCACATCACCGCAGCCGATGATGAGCAAACGCTCGCGTTTGAAGCGAGAAGGCAAAGCGCCGAGTGGGGATTGATTGGAAGGCAAAATACACCCTATAAAAGTTCAAGGATACCCAAAGATGAGTTTCAACATCACGGTCCAACCCAGCGGCCGCGCATTCACCGCCACTTCTGACGAAACCTTGTTGGCCGCCGGCCTGCGCCAAGGCATTGGCCTGCCCTACGGCTGCAAAGACGGCGCATGCGGTTCATGCAAATGCAAAAAGATTTCAGGCGACGTCACCCATGGCACCCACCAAGAAAAAGCCCTGAGCGCTGAAGAAGAAGCCAATGGCTTTGTGCTCACCTGCTGCGCCACCGCGCACAGCGATGTGGTGTTGGAGTCGCGACAAGTGGTGGAAGAAGGTGCCTTCCCGATCAAGAAAATGCCTGTGCGTGTGGTCTCGCTAGAGAAAGCCTCACACGACGTGATGATCGTCAAGCTGCAATTGCCCGCCGCTGACCCGATGAAATTTCATGCCGGTCAGTACGTTGACTTTTTGTTGCGCGACGGCGACCGCCGCAGCTACTCGATGGCCAATGCTCCGCACACCTTTGTTGAAGGCTCTCCCGCCATTGAGCTGCACATTCGCCACATGCCCGGAGGCAAGTTCACCGACCACGTGTTTGGTGCGATGAAAGAAAAAGAAATCCAACGCATCGAAGGTCCACAAGGCAGCTTCTTCTTGCGTGAAGACTCTGACAAGCCTTTGGTGTTCTTGGCATCTGGTACTGGCTTTGCCCCTATCAAAGCAATTCTGGAACACATGCAGCACTTGAGGCTCACACGCCCTGTGACCCTCTACTGGGGTGGTCGTCGCCCTGCCGACCTTTACATGAACGACTGGGTACAAGCCCAAGTCGCTGCCATGCCCAACCTCACCTACGTGCCCGTGGTCTCAGACGCTTTGCCAGAAGACAACTGGACCGGCCGCACAGGCTTTGTGCACGCGGCTGTGCTGCAAGACCACGCCGACCTCAGAGGCCATCAGGTGTACGCCTGCGGTGCGCCCATCGTGGTGGACTCGGCTCGCGCGGCGTACACACAAGCGGGCTTGCCGACAGACGAGTTCTATGCGGACTCGTTCACCTCAGCCGCTGACAAAGCCTAACAACGAAAGACAACCATGCACAGCATTACACACAGACCACGCCGCCAACTGCTACGCCTCTTGCCTGCTTTGATGAGTTTGGGCGCAGGGCTGTGCATGCCAAGCGCATATGCGCAAAGCTTTCCTAACAAACCCATTCGTTGGGTTGTGGTGGCCCCTGCTGGCTCGTCGCTCGATGTGATTGCACGCGCCATGCAAGACAAGCTCAAAGACAGCCTTGGTCAAGCCGTGGTCGTTGAAAACAAACCGCAAGCAGGTGGCACCTTGGGCACCAACGAAGTGGCCAAGTCTGCGCCTGATGGCTATACCTGGGTCATGTCTTACAACGGTCCTTTGTCGTTTGCGCCTTATCTGTATCCCAAGCTTCCTTATCAGCCACTGAAGGATTTGCAGCCAGTGATGATCACCACCTCGCAGCCCAATGTGATTGCCGTCAACGCCCAGTTGCCCGCCAACACCATGCGCGAAGCCATCACACTGCTCCAAACCGCGCCGGGTAAATACAACTTCGCATCGGTGGGCAACGGCAGCTCATCGCACCTGACGATGGAATACATCAAGGCGGTGACCAACACCTATGCAGTGCACATCCCCTTCAATGGCAGCCCACCTGCCGTGATGGCCACCATGTCTGGCGAAACGCAATTCATTGCCTCCGTGCCCACAGTGATTTCCCCGCAAGTCAAACAAGGTCGCTTGAAATATTTGGCTGTCACCAGTGCACAACGCTACCCACTGCTACCCGATGCCCCCACGGTGGCAGAAAGCGGTGTACCTGAACTCAAAGGCTTTGAAGCTTTGGCATGGAACGGCGTGCTGGTGGCTGCAGGCACACCACGCCCAGTGGTCGACCGAATCAACACAGCATTGAATGCGGCCTTGAATGACGCATCCGTGAAAGAACGTCTCAAATCTGCCGGTCTTGAGCCCGTGGGCGGCACGCCCGAGCAGTTCACCAAATTGATTCACGATGAGTCCGTCAAATGGGCTCCTATCATCAAGCGCTCAGGCGCACGCATTGACTGAGCCACATGCCAAGCACCACACCCAACCACCCTGCGCTTGAGGTCAAAGACATCGAGATGTTCCGACCCATGCATTGGCTTGCCTTGGCATGGAAAGACATGGAACGCTGCCCGACTGCTGGGGTCACGCACGGTTTGATCTTGGCGCTTGTGGCGGGTGGTTTGTTTTGGTTTGCGCGTCAAAGTTTTTGGTGGATCGCGACCATGCTGTCGGTCTGCATGATCATTGCGCCACTGCTGGCGACAGGCCTGTATGACATCAGTCGACGCCTAGAACGCGGCGAAGAAGCCACTTTGGCCGATGCGTTTCGCATTTGGACTTCAGGCGATAAGCGCTTGATTCACTTTGGCTTGCTGTTGGCGCTATCCAGTGCAGGCTGGGTCATATGTTCAGCTGCTTTGATTCAATGGATGATGCCTGCCAGCGTGCACACCCCCGCCGACTTTGTGCGCTTGGTGGTGCTGCAACCTAACTTTGGTTTGTTTGAAGTGTGGGTGCTGTTGGGTGGACTGATGGCAGCCCCCATGTTTGCATCGACCTTGGTGACCATTCCCCTGCTGATGGACCACCCCACCCTGAGCGTGCGACAAGCTGTGCACACCAGTTGGCGCGTGGTGGCCATGAACCCATTTGCCATGGCCTGCTGGGCAGGCATTTTGTGCACATTCACGGCACTGGGTATTGGCTCTGCATTTTTAGGCTTGCTGGGCGTGGTGCCTATGTTGGGCCACGCCAGCTGGCACGCGTATCGCGACCTGGTGGTTTACGACCCAACGGTCCACTGAGTTTTTATGACAGAAGAACAATTCGCCCAGTTCGGGCTGACCTTTGGCGTGGGCGGCTTCATGCTGTACATGCTGTTCATTATTTTTCAGCTCGCGCGTGAATCCAAAGCCGGTAAGTTCGGCACTTTTGTGCTGTTTATGGTGCTGGCGTTTGGCATGCTGGGCTTTGTGGCCAAACAAGTTTTGGTTTGGATCATGGAGGGCTAAGCCCCCCACTCTTGAAGACGCAGGCTTATTCGCCCAGATAAGCTTCGCGCACTTTGGGGTCGTGCAGCATCTC